>Ga0209575_10000250_pt1 | contig 49697 bp, 48 predicted proteins | sample Medcelwee11metaG_FD_187172 | JGI IMG/M metagenome (GOLD analysis project Ga0209575, IMG submission 187172) | Freshwater pond sediment microbial communities from the University of Edinburgh, under environmental carbon perturbations - Medium... | ecosystem: Environmental > Aquatic > Freshwater >...
GAAAATCAAGTATGAATGGCTGCCTGTAACGGCTTACCAGAGCTTCCCGTCACTCACCAGTCATGTGCTCCAGGTGCTGTCGGGTTATGGTGAAAAATATCGGATTAATTTTGTATAGCAACTTAGCGCTCATAAGCGGTCGCGGTCTGAGGTCAATCTTTCTTCTCAATGACGATCCTTCTGCGTGTGGAAAAAGCCTTGTAGGGCGGGTTCAGCCCGCCGGCACCAGAACGTGAACATGCGGGTTTCACCCGCCCTACGAATCTGCAGTCAAACCTGAAAACATGAACAACAAAGCCTTCGACCTCGACGCCTATCTCGCCCGCCTGAACCATTCCGGCCCCGTACAACCGACGCAGGAGTGCCTGGAGGCGCTCCACCGCACTCAGCTCTACACGATTCCCTTCGAGAACTTCGATATTCAACTCGGGCGCGGCATCGCGCTCGAGCCCGCGGTGCTGTGCGACAAGCTGGTGCACCGGGCGCGCGGGGGGTATTGCTTCGAACTCAACGGTCTGTTCCTGATGGCGCTCCATGCCATCGGCTTCGAGGCGCGTCCGCTGCTGGGGCGGGTGCATCTGGTCGAGCCGCCGTCGGGGCGGGAGCACCTGTTTCTCCTGGTGACGTTGCAGGGACGGCCGTGGATCGCCGACGTCGGCTTCGGCGGGCCCGGCTTTCGCGCGCCCATTCCGTTCGCGCTCGACCGTCCGACCAGCCACGACGGGCTGACGTTCCGCCTCGTCGAGGCCGGCCGTTCGGCATCATGCTGCAGGCCCTGAAGCAGGGGCAGTGGCTCGACCTCTACAGTTTCGATCTGGGGCACGTGTTTCCGGCGGACATCGCCCTAGGCAATCACTTCACCTCGACCCATCCAACTTCCCTGTTCACCGTTGCCCGTGTCGTTGCGCTGCCGACCCCGAGCGGGCGCGTCTCGCTCCTCAACTGCACGCTCAGGATCGTCACCGACGGCGCGGAGCAGGTGCAGGAGCTGGCGGAGGGCCAGGCCTATCTCGATGCCTTGAAGACCCATTTCGGCATTGAGCTCGATGCGTCCTACGCGGCGCTCCGTCCGCTTCCGGGCGCTGGGCAGGGAAAAGAGCCCGAGCTTGACTGGTGAGCGTGGGAAAAGGAGCGGATTCATTTTCATGGCCGGCAGCCCGGCGATGTCCGCCATCAAGTGCGACCGTGGCGCGAAGGGTTGGGGCCACAGGCATGTTCGAGGGCTGCGGCGGCATGCCGGATCGGCTGGACTCGGTGTATTTTGCGGCGCCGATCTTTTTTCATCTGCCGTGCGGGGCGCGGACGGCGATGGGGGAGGATTTTTTCGTAGTGAATGAGCCTTCGGAAGGCTACCGCCTAGCTACACTCTTCTCCATTGCACACAGGGAGTGCCGCAATGATCAGGAGTGTTATCCATCACGCCCATTGGGACATCATCGCGCCTAATACGTCATATAGATTCCCGCCAGGGTATCAACTTCGTTATGTCCCGGCGGGAATCTATAGGGCGTCGGGAAGGCTGTTTTCCGACGCTTCGTTCGCTTGAGCGTCCAGTGCGTTTACACCTCTGCGATGCAGAGGGAGTTGTATTGCCGGATAACCGATTGCTTGACCGCACACGCCTGCAATGCGGGCGCGGCGCTGGGCTCCGTACCGTCAGGCCGACACACCATGAGCACCGAACTTCAGAGTCCGAATAATTCTCTTGGACGAAAGAATAGATTGGGCTGCTGGGTGGTTGCGGGCTGTCTTGTGTTTATCGGTATGACGGTGCTTTTCGATATCGAGTTCGCCATTGTCTTTTTTATATCAGGCATCGTTGGATTTTCTGTGCTTTGGCTTTTCGCTGTTTTTAACCAGCGACACATCTTCTGTTCATCTTGGAGCACTCTTCGAGACCTTGCGGTTTATCTTCTGGTCCTTGCTTGTATTGCCATAGCGAAATCGGTGCTCGTTCCAGCCTTCGGGAGGTTCTTGTCCATGCGTTCGCCTAACATGCGGTTCAAGTCGTTCGTTACGCTGACGGGGGCGTTGCTTGCGCGCCGCCCCTTGACCCGACTGTTGGCCGCCGCAAAAGACCCCCGACGGGGCGCCGTCACGGTCGCTGCTGCGCAGTTTCTGGGTGCATTGCGCGCGCGATTCGCGCTGGTGCTCGTTACGTTACTCCCTGCCGTCGTCGCCACCCCCACTTACGCCCTGTCGCAGGAAAGTGTGGGCAGCTTTCTGGCAACGGCAATGCCGCTGGCCACGCTCGGCACCGAGTTGTATCGGGGGGATCGGGAAGGGGCCTGGCAATATGCCCTTACCTTTACGACGGCCTCGGTCAGTACGGAAGTGCTCAAGCACGTGATCCATTCCGAGCGGCCTGATGGGGCCGACAATCAGTCCTTCCCGTCGGGCCACGCAACGCGGGCGTTCTCGGCGGCTGCCTATGTGCGCGAACGCCACGGGCTGGAAGCGGCAGCACCTTTGTACGTGACGGCGCTATACGTCGGGTACACCCGGGTGAATGCCGACCGGCACCGCTGGGCCGACATCGCAGGCGCGGCGCTCGTGGCCGAAGTTGCCGCCGCGTGGCTGGTGGAGCGCGCACCCGCCGCCCAAGTCACCATCTCCCCGGAATTCGACCGCCGATTCATCGGCGCAAGATTTTTCGCACGCTGGTGAGGACTTGGCGACGGCCTTCCAGACACTGCTGGACAGGTCCGCTCGACAACTCACCTTTCACCTTGCCCGTGGGTGTCAGCGACACGGCGCCCGACCTTGCCACCGAGCGGACCCCCTCCGGTTTAGCCCCGCGAGGCGCCGTGGTCTATCCTGCGCTTTGCGGGGCCGCTTCATGTCCAACGTTGGCCGTACAGCCTTTGGCGTAGCCAGACGAGCCGTCCTGCCGACGTTACAGCCCTCGCAACTTATTGGGATAAGGAGAAGAGGGGTGGATTTATCTTCAACCGGTATGGATGTCGCGGGTAGTTGAATGCACGGAAGTATTCCATGCTGCAGTCATACGCAGGATTTCAGACGTTCCTGTTTACACGGCCATGAGCGATCCAGGGTAGGAGTCCTCGATGAAAATAGCCGTAGCTTATTTTGGCATCCCCAGGAATTCGAAAGTATGTTACCCCTCCATTTTGCAGAATATTTACGCTGTCCTTCCCAAGCGGGCGGAGGTCGAGTCGTTCTATCATTTCTATCGACAGGACAGGGTGAGAAATCCACACTCCGGCGAGGACGGGACGTTGGATTCGGAAAATTACTCGGCGTTTGCCGGGATGCAGGGTGTTTTAGAGGCTCCCGACGAATGCCTGCAGCGCTGGGAGTTCGAGCGGATCAAGGAGTTCGGCGACGCATGGGGGGATGATTTCGTCTCGCTTGGGAATTTGCTGCGTCAGTTGAGTTCCTTGTATCAGGTCGTCTCCCTGGTGGAGTCCTTCGCCCCTGATTTTGTCTTGTTCGTGCGGCCGGACTTGTTGTATCACGACCCGATGCCATCCTATATCTTCAGGTTTCCTGGGCTGAGGCGCGATAATGTCTATGTGCCCAATTGGCAATGGTGGGGCGGGCTGAACGATCGCTTCGCCATCTGTGGGCGGGACAGTTACAAGGCCTATGGACGGCGGATCGAGAGGATGTTTGATTTTTGCCAGGCCACGGGGCGTCCTTTGCACTCGGAGCGGCTTCTTAAATATGCGCTTCGGCAGGCCCGGTCGAGAATCTGTACGCTCAATGTCCGGGCATCCCGTGTGCGGGTCGATGGCAAGGTGGTCGAGGAGTTGTTTTCTTCCAGGAAAAAGATGAAGCGGCGCGAAGACCGGTATATCCATCCCCTGTCGACGTTGAGAACCTTCATGGACAGGTTCTTGTTGATAAGGTGATTGTCGGTATCGTTGTTGGCGGCGTGGCCGGTAGCCGGCTGGGCCATCGACGAAGCGGCCTGGAACGCTGCTGCGATTCGAAACGCCCCAAGCGGCAGGCCCGTCAGTCCACCAGCCTCCGGTTCCCCATCATCCGCCAGAAAGCGGCCAGAGTTTTCCTTTTGGCCCTGGCGACAACATTGTCAAGAGTGCTGGAAGAAAAGCCGTCGCCAGAAAACCGCTTGCCTCTGACTCGTGCCCGATCCTTTTCAATGTGGCTATCCGATAGATCGACGGGATGCTTCAGGAGGTTGGAGAAATAAATGCTGACCTCTTTTTCGGGAAAGAAATATCCCCAGTTGTCGGCCAGAACAACTTCGCGACTGTGCTTTTGCAGGATGATCTTTGCCGTTGTCTGTGTGACGACATAACAGCAGGCTCTGAATACGTATTTATGCGAAAAGAGTGTCAGGCGAAAAACATCTCGATCCAGGGCCGATTTGCCAAGCAGGTACTTTCGTTTCTTCAGACCATCTTGTCCGCCACAAATAAGTAGCGAATTTTCCGCCAGACCGCGGGCTATATCGTCGATTCTCCGGAGGGATGCATCGTCGCCCAGTACATCGTCTTCCAGAATCAAGGCGCGGGACTCGCCCGAGGCGACGAAAAGCTCGAGCGCCCGAATGTGACTGAGCGTGCACCCCAGCTCCGATGGCGACATGATCTTTCCGGTCGAAGCAACATACCGAAGGTTCTTTTCGTAGTACTGCCTTGCCGAGAGTTCACGCCCATTCACGGCGTTGACGTGAATCATTCCACCGTAGTGTTCCGGAAACTGAGCTGCGAGCCGCTCCCTTCTTTCGAGATCGGACTCAAGCGAAACCAGGTAGATCGGAATACATCTTTCTTTCATCTCAATTACCGATAATCATGCAAATATGTCGGGCATAAACCGTTCTTATCACAAAAAGCATTCGGCGCGGTATTCGTTCATTGACAGGCAGGAAGAAGAGAACCACATGGAGCGCCAGTGCCCTCCGGCTTGTTCGCCCGGCGCGGATCTGCTTCGCTCCTCCGCTTGCCTCCGTCGTACTCGTCATGACCCGGCAGGTGCTGGAGATGGGCCTGCTGCGCCAAGTCCGGCTGGCCAAAGGAAGGGCGCGACGGCGCCCCTACTCCTGCCGAGTCACCATCAGCTTCCCCAGATCGAATCCCTTCCGACTCAGGCGCTCCAGCAAGGCCGCATACGCTTGCCGCTCGACCTGCGGCGTTCTCGACAGTACCCACAGGTACTCCCGCCGAGGCTCGCTCACCGCGACCAACTGGTGCTGCTCGTCGAGGTCGATGACCCAGTAGTCGCCCCAGACGGCCGGGATCAGGGAAATCCAGGCCGGGGCGAAGCTCACTTCGAATTTCGGCGAGCGGGCGCCGCCGAGCTGACGGGCTGTGCCGATGGCGATTTCGGTCTCGCCGCTCTGTAACCGACAGCGGTTGATCACCCGGACCTGGCCGTCGGGCATGAGGCTGTAGTCGGCGCGGGTGAAGCCGGCGCATTGCTTCTGGAAGCTGTTCGGATAGCGGGCGATCTCGTACCAGGTGCCCATGTAGCTCGGCAGGTCGAGTGCGGCGATGGTGGTCAGGGGCCTGCCGCCGGCGAGGGGGGCGAGCGGGCAGGCACAGAAGAGGGCGATGGCGAGGCAACGCTGGATTCGGCGCATGGGCATGGCTACGAAAGGCGATCAAGCAAGTATCGTGTATCGTGGCGCCATGGCCAGTGGGAAACCGTTGTGCGGATTTCCCACCCGATGCGGGGCGATTGGCGCCCCCTTACCTTACCCCTGCAGCCACGGCGGCGGCGGTTCCTCGCGCTGCGCCGGCGCGTCTTCCGCCTCCAGCGCCGCCCGGCGGCGCGCCTCGTCGGCCAGCGCGGCGTTGATTTCGCGCATCACCGCGTCGACGTCGGCTTCCTCCTCCGGTTCCTCGAACTCGCCGCTCAACTCGCTGGCCGGGGTCAGCTTGCCGGCCTCGTACAGCGCCCACATCTCTTTGGCATGCTTGCGCGTGAGCAGTTCGGGGGCGAAGTAGCCGAAATAGGCGTTCATGTTGGCGACATCGCGCTCGAGCATGCGGAACGCGTGGTTGTTGCCCGCGGCATCCACCGCCTGCGGCAGGTCGATCACCACCGGGCCGTCCGGGCCGAGCAGCACGTTGAACTCCGACAGGTCGCCGTGGACCAGGCCGGCACAGAGCATCAGCACCACCTGGCGGATCATGAAGGCGTGGTATTCGCGCGCCTGTTCGGGCGTCAGCACGACGTCGTTCAGGCGCGGCGCCGCATCGCCGTCGGCGCCGGCAACCATCTCCATCAGCAGCACGCCGTCGAGAAAGTCGTAGGGCTTGGGCACGCGCACGCCGGCGCTGTCCAGGCGGTAGAGCGCGGCCACCTCGGCGTTCTGCCAGGCCTCTTCCTGCTCCTTGCGCCCGTGCTTGCTGCCCCGCGCCATGGCCCGCGCGTCGCGGCTGTTGCGTACCTTGCGGCCCTCCTGGTACTCGGCGGCCTGACGGAAGCTGCGCTTGTTGGCCTCCTTGTAGACCTTGGCGCAGCGCAGCTCGGGGCCGCAGCGCACCACGTACACCGCGGCTTCCTTGCCGCTCATCAGCGGGCGTAGGACTTCGTCGATCAGGCCGTCCTCGACCAGGGGCTCAAGGCGTTTGGGTGTTTTCATCGATTTTTGTAGGGCTCGTACTTACCTGGAGGAATCCCGCCACCTTATACGGCAATCGGCTAGCGCGGCGCAGCACGAAAAGGGGCGGATGTGGCAGACGTCGGGCCGGCCCGACGGAGGGTTGACGGCGCGTGGTCGGCACTTTGATAATCATTATTATTTATATGGATTTCCGGTCATGGGTTCGCCCCGCCGCCCTGCCGGTATTCGTTCGGCAGGCTGTCCGCCGGCGAGCTGTCGCGAGCGGCGTCGCGCCGGACGGGATCACCGGACGTCCATGCTGTTTTAGTGGTACACAACATTCATCGTTTCATTCAAGAAGGAAACAGGGGCATGTCACGCATCGGTATTTTCTATGGCAGCAGTTCCGGCGTCACCGGGAAGGTGGCTGAAAAACTCGCCGGGCTTTTGGGCGAGGATCGCTGCGATCTCTTCAACATGGAAGAGGATTTTGTCGATTTCGACGATATGCTGCAGTACGACCACCTGCTGTTCGGCTGCTCCACCTGGGGTTCGGGCGAGGTGCAGAACGACTGGCGCGATCCGCTGCTGGATCTGGCCAACGAAAAGCCCGACTTTTCCGGCAAGACCATCGCGCTGTTCGGCGCCGGCGACTATGTCGCCCATGGCGAGCAGTTCGTCAGCGCGCTGGGCATTCTGTACGACAAGTTCAAGGCCCGTGGCGCCACCTTGGTTGGCAGCTTTCCGACCGACGGCTACACCTACGAGTACTCCTTCGCGGTGCGCGATGGCAAGTTCGTCGGCCTGCCGTTCGACAAGATCAACGAGGCGGACAAGACCGACGAGCGCCTCGAGCGCTGGGTCGCCGTGCTCCAGGAAGAGTTCCTGCCGGCCTGACCGAGGCCCGCGATTGCGCCGGCGTTCTGCCGGCGCCCTGCCGCGCGGCTATCCGGCCGCCCTGCCGGAGAGTCGATAGACCTTGTATTCGGCGCGTCTCGGCGGCTGTTTCGGCGCTTGCGGGTCGCTTTCGAACACGCTCTCGACATGCTCCAGGCTGATCTCGAAACCCTCCGAATACAGGGCCGCGAGTTCTTCGTCCACGCCCAGGGCCTGCACCAGGGAGTCGCCTTCCTCCGCGTCCTCGATGGTCAGCAGAAAGACCCCGGCGCTGGCCGGCACGATCCGGCGCAGGTGGGCAACGTAGAGCCGGCGGATGTCTTCCGGCAGGGCGGTGAGCGCCGCCCGGTCGTACACCGTGTCGATCGGTCCCAGATCGGCCTTGTCCAGCGCGAAGTAGTCTCCGCAGAGGATGCCGATCCGTCCGTGCTCCCACAGGGTGAAGTCGCCCATCTGCCGTCTGGACGGCTGCAGGCGGTTCTCCCGGAAAAAGGCCCGGACGGCGACGGGGCTCAGTTCGACGCCGATGACGTGGTGGCCCTGCTCGGCAAGCCAGATCATGTCCAGGCTCTTGCCGCAGAGGGGCACGAAGATCCGGCTGCCCTGGGGGCGCGCGAGGTCGGGCCAGAATCTGGCCAGGTAGTGGTTCACCTTCTTCTGGTGGAAGTCGGTTCGCCGGTCGCGCCAGAGTTGCAGCCAGAGGGGGTTGTCGCGGCTGCTCATGACGCTTTCGGCCCCGCCGGCGCCGCCTCCGCGGGGAGGGTAGTGCAGGGCCGGAGAGGCGAAACCGGGCAGGATGGCCGGCATCCGTCGCCAGGGGCGACGATCGCGAGGGGGTGACAGGCGGGCATGGCACTTTCTTCTCGAGGATGGAGCGTGGTGCATCGGGAAAAGGTTCCGATCGAAGCGCACGGACTTCCGGAGAAGGGGGATGCGGAGCGACAAGACACTCGCGGAGACCGCGTCTGGCATCCATCCGACGAGTCATCCGGGGACAGTATCACGGGCGGCCCGTTTCGGGAGATCCGGATGCCGGCGATGTCGTGCCTGCCGTCGGTTTCGACGCTGCCCGCTTCTGCGCCGGGCGGACCGGCGACAGGTCGACCGGAGCGGCCTGGTCTAGACTGCTGTCCGGGTCCATGAGGGACCTGACCGCAATCAAGGAGCCAGCATGTTCAAACATTCCCCCCTCGTTCTGCTCGCCTTTGCCAGTCTGCCGCTGTTCGCCGCCGAAGGCGACGCACCGAGCACCAAGCAGGTCATGCAGGAACACAAGGCCGTCATCCAGAACCGGCTCGCCGACATCGACTACAAGCGCAAGCAGATCGTCGAGGCCAACATGGCCCTCACCGTCCCGGAGGGCGAGGCGTTCTGGCCGGTCTACAACAGCTACCGTACCGAGGCGGACAAGCTGAGCAAGGATGCCATCGCTCTGTTGCTCGACTATGCCCGCGACTACGGCCAGGGCTCGGTGAGCGACGAAAGCGCGGCCAAACTGCAGGAGCGGCTGCTCGATCTGCGCAAGGATCAGCTGGAGCTGAAGGAAAAGTACGCCAAGCGCATCGCCAAGGAGGTTTCGCCGAAGCGCTCGCTGCGCTTCCTGCAGATCGAGGAGCAACTCGACGCCATCAGCCTGCTGGCCAATACCAGCGACATCCCGCTGGTCGAGTGACGGCCTTCGTCGGCTGATATCCTTCTCCGGTTGAACGCGACTGGAGAACGACATGAGCGCCGCCTTTTTCATCGCCGGCACCGATACCGAGATCGGCAAGACCACCGTGGCCTGCGGCCTGCTGCATGCGGCGCGGCGGGCGGGGCTGTCCACCGCGGCGGCCAAGCCGGTGGCCTCCGATTGCCGGGGCACCGCTGAGGGTCTGCGCAACGGCGACGCCCTGGCGCTGCTCGGCGAGTGCTCGCTGGCGCTGGATTATGCCGAGGTCAATCCGTTCGCCTTCGCGCCGGCCATCGCCCCGCACCTGGCGGCACGGGAGGTCGGCGTCGAGCTGAACGTGGCGGCGCTGCTCGCGCCGGTACGCAAGGTGCTGGCGCGCGGCGCCGACTTCACCCTGGTGGAAGGCGCCGGCGGCTGGCGGGTGCCGCTGGCCGGGCGGGAAAGCCTGTCGGATCTGGCGGTGGCCCTCGGCCTGCCGGTGATCCTGGTGGTCGGCGTGCGCCTGGGCTGCATCAATCACGCCGTGCTGACCATGGAAGCAATCGCCCGCGACGGCCTGGAGCTGGCCGGCTGGGTGGCCAATGTCGTCGATCCGGCCACCTCACGGCTCGACGAGAACCTCGCGACCCTCGCCGAACGCCTGCCGGCGCCCTGCCTCGGGCGCATTCCGCGCCTTCCCGAGGCCAGCCCGGTGGCGGTGGCGGCGCATCTCGAACTCGGCGCGTTGCGGCGCTGAGCGGCTTGCCGGCCGCATCGGCCGGGGCTATCCCCGGCGGCCCTGGATGAGCTGGACCAGGAACACCACGATTGCCACGACCAGCAGGATATGGATGAGCCCGCCCATGGTGTAGCTCGAAACCAGTCCCAGCACCCACAGGACCAGCAGGATAATCGCGATCGTCATGAGCATGTCTGGATCTCCCATCGTTGCCCGGCAGCAATCTGCCTTTTCGTCAGGTTGAGCGTAGCAGCCGGGTTGCGTCTGTTCGCTGGCAGACACAGGGCCATGCCGTTCGGTGCCTCTGCCTTGTCGTCCGTGCGTTGCCCTGCGGAGCCCGTCCGCAGGCCGACCGCGGGCGCGAGGGCGCGGCTGGACTATCCTTTCGGCGTCGAACGGGAGCGTCATTCCCAGCAAGGTAGCCGACATGACCGAGACGCCCACTCCTGCGCAGAATCACTTCCTGGCGGCTCTGCCCGCCGATGTGCGCAACCGTCTGCAGTCTCATCTCGAGCGGGTGCCCCTGCCGCTCGGCAAGGTCCTGTACGAGTCCGGGGAGGCCTTGCGTCACGTCTATTTCCCGACCGACTCCATCGTGTCGATGCTCTACGTGATGGAGAGCGGCGCCTCGGCGGAAATCTCGGTGGTGGGCAACGAGGGCTTCGTCGGCGTCGCCCTGCTCATGGGCGGCGGCGGCACCACGGGGCGTGCGGTCGTGCAGAGCGCCGGTCACGCCTGGCGGCTGCCGGCGCTGCGGCTCCGGGAGGAGTTCGAGCGCCACGGCGAGTTGCAGCACCTGGTGCTGCGCTACACCCAGTCGCTGATCACCCAGGTGGCCCAGACGGCGGCCTGCAACCGTCACCACACGATCGACCAGCAGCTGTGCCGCTGGCTGCTGCTGTCGCTGGACCGCCTGCCGGACAACCACTTGACCATGACCCAGGAGCTGATCGCCAACATGCTGGGCGTGCGCCGCGAAGGCGTCACCGAGGCGGCCGGCAAGCTGCAGCGGCTCGGCGTGATCGAGTACAGCCGCGGGCATATCACGGTGCTGGACCGGTCCGCGCTCGAACAGCTGAGTTGCGAGTGTTACGCCGTCGTCAAGCAGGAAACCGATCGCCTGCTGCCCTGGGTTCCTGTGCGCCGCGTCGAGTGACCCGGCCCGCGCGGCGCGTCGCTCACAGCCGCCCCAGCAGCATCAGGACGAGGACGATGATCAGCACCAGCCCCAACCCGCCCATGGGCGCGTAGCCCCAGTTGCGACTGTGCGGCCAGGTCGGCAAGGCACCGAGCAGCATCAGGACCAGAATGATCAACAGGATGGTTCCCAAGCTCATGGCGCTCTCCTTGGACTCGTCGGGGGCAGACTCGCTGCGCGGGCGCCGAAGCCGCATGCGGCCGTCAGCTTGTTTCCAGTTTGAGGTATGTGCCGGCCCGGTTCTGTTCGCCAGCACACACAAGGCCGTGGGTTTCGTCGCGGGTCGCGGCAGGGATCAAGGTCGCCATGCCGCCTCGCCCGCCGCTTCGCCGCGGCGCCTTAAAGCCAGTCCTTTCAAGGTCTTTTGCCTTTCGAGGCCTTGATGAGGCGGTCGGTGGAGACATGGGCGCGAGCCGTCGCGGCATCGACCCAGGCAGCCGGCATCACCTGCTCCAACGCCAGTCGTGCCATGACATTGGCCGGGGTGTTCGAATCGCGCCAGAATCTCGTCCCACACCGCCTTGCTCTCTCGCTGGTTTTCGGGAGGGGTTTACGTAAAGACCTTGAAAGGGGTGCCTCCGAGAGGGCCTACAGCGCAAAAGGCGAGCAAAGCGCACAGCGAAACGGCGGCGCTGCATGCCGGGCCGCTGGAGGGCTGTCAGAGGGAAAGCACCCGCTCGAGATTGCTGTTGGGTAACAGGCTCACCGGCATCCGAGCATTGTTTTGCCGGTCCCGATACAGCACCACAGGCGCCTCCTCAATGGTTTCCAGATAGGTCAGTCCGGTCACCACCGGCAATTCCCTGACATCCGCGGGTAAGGCCTGCAGGCAGGCAATCAGTTCGTTGACAGTCAAGGTCGTGATCTCGGGCAGAGGGAATTTCGTTAATTTTCACGGTCTAGCCACTCGGGGCATCGGTTTCTACTTTCACTTGTTGAAAGCTTCTAAGTGGTAACTGATCAAAGGTAGCAGCCATAGGAGGCATCGCTATGGTCGGTCGTCGGCCTAGCGAAACCGGCAGTTGAGGGTTTCGCCGAGCAGGCGCGGTCAAAAATGGGGAAGAGCGTTATGAGCTGTGGCGCCTGCCGCTGGGTAGCCGCAAGGCGAAGGCCGACTGACAGTCGGCGACAAGAACACAGTGCATCATGAATACATTGTTTGAACAGTTCTGGAGAATGGCCCCGACTCGCTGTTCGGGGCCATTTATCGATCCTGTCATTTACCAGAAGATGACTGGCTGACCGGATCAATCCAGCGGGTCTTTTATTACTTGGACGGGTTGCGGTCTTGTTGACCCTGGCTCCGGTTGCGGTCCTGCTGGTCGGTCTGCTTGGCGCCTTCGCTGCCGGCACGCTGCTCCTGTTGCGGCTTGCTTCCTCCTTGCTTGCTTGGCTGGCCTGGTTGTTTTTCAATGGCCATGATGAAGTCCTCACATAACATCACATCGTTCGTTTGGGCGCTGGCTCATGGGCTCGAATTGATTAGCTTTTCCTTTGTTCAATAATCTTTCAATCTTCCTGACACGTTGGCTGCCCTTGCACTGCCTCACCGCCCTCGTATTCGATTTCCTCTATGGAAATCGTGGTTGTGAACCGCCTTGGCGACTTACCGCTCTTATCTTGCGGCATGTCTCGTCGACGGTCATTGCGCAGTTGCTTATATATATTGACCTTATTGCTTGGATGGGTTGCGGCCTTGCCCTTGTTGTTCCTGGTCCTGCCGAGCCTGGTTCGCTTTGCGCTGCTCCTCTTCGCTCAGGTTGCTGCGCTGTTGCCCTGGTTGACCACCCTGACGGCCTTGCTGGTCTTGTTGACCTTGCTGGCCTTGTTGCCCGCCCTGATTGCCTTGCTGGCTGCTGCCCTGCTGTCCAGCTTCACGGCCTTGTTGACCTTGGCTCTGGTTGCGGTCCTGCTGGCCGGTCTGCCCGGCGCCTTGGCTGCCTGCACGCTGCCCGGCATTCTGGTCCACTTGCGGATCGATTCCTCCTTGCTTGCCTGGCTGACCTGGTTGTTTTTCAGTGGCCATGATGAAGTCCTCACATAACGTCACATCGTTCGTTTGGGCGCTGGCTCATGGGCTCGAATTGATTAGCTTTTCCTTTGATCAATAATCTTTCAATCTTCCTGACACGTTGGCTGCCCTTGCACTGCCTCGCCGCCCTCGTATTCGATTTCCTCTATTATGGAAATCGTGGTTGTGAACCGCCTTGGCGGCTTGCCGCTCTTATCTTGCGGCATGTCTCGTCGACGGTCATTGCGCAGTTGCTTATATATGCAACCTATATGCAATTCCTACCAACCATTCTGCGCTTCTTGATTTTCCCTATGCCTGATTAAGCTTCAAGCATCATTGCGCGCCTTCAGTATAGCCACTTTTTTGTTTTGTCAAATTCCCAGCACAAAAAAACGACCATGCCATATCCTTTCCCGCCTGTTTCAAAAGTACTTACACTAACCTTGGGCTTATTCATATTTCCACCCAGTCCTCAATGATGAAAAGTAATCACCCCGACAGCCGGCACAACTGATAAAGCCTGACTGCCTGTGTCTATTTCCACTTTCTTCAGTCCTTGGCAACCTGGGTACGGGCGAATATCCAGAGCAAGTGGGTGCCACGCAGGGAGAATACCTTTACCTCACGGATTAGACCTGCGCCTCCGTTTTAGCCTACTGAAGCGGTATCAACCTCACGCCTTGGGCTCCCCCAATGGGAAAGTGCAAGACCTTGAAAGGGGTGCGCCTTAAAGCCAGTACTCCCAGAGGCGCCCGAGCAGCTCCCGGACGCGGTCGTCGAGCGGGCGGCGCCGCCATTTTTCCAAGGTGATCGCGTCCGACTTCGCCAGGTCGGCGAGAAACGCGGCCCGCATCCGGTCGCCGAATTCGCTGCCGAGCACCACGGCATTGACCTCGTGGTTGTGCAGGAAACTGCGCCAGTCGAGGTTGGTCGAGCCCACCGTGGACCATACGCCGTCGATCACCGCGGTCTTGACGTGCAGCAGGGCGTCGCGGCGCTGGTAAAGCTTGACGCCGGCCTCCAGCAGCTCGCTGTAGTAGGCGCGACCGGCCTGGAAAACCAGCCACGAATCGGTATGGCCGGGCAGCAGCAGCCTGACGTCGACGCCGCGCGCCACCGCCTCCTTGAGCGCCGCCAGCAGCTGCGGGTCGGGCACGAAGTAGGCGTTGGTCAGCCAGATTTCGCTTTGCGCGCTGCGCAGTGCCGAGATCAGCGTGGCGTAGATCAGGCTGTAGGGGTCTTCCGGCGAGCTGCCGATGGCGCGCACCACCTCGTTGCCCTTGCGTTCGGCCGGCGGAAAGTAGAGGCGTGCCGCCAGCGGCGGGCCTTGCTGCTTTTCCCAGGTGTCGACGAACAGCTTTTGCAGCTCGGCGACCACCGGCCCTTCGAGCCGCAGGTCGGTGTCGCGCCAGGGCGACGTGCCGCCGGGCCGCACCTTGGAGTGCCGCTTGAACGATCCGCCCGAATAGACGCTGCTGATGTTGATGCCGCCGAGAAAGGCGATGCGTCCGTCGACGATCAGCAACTTGCGGTGGTCGCGCTGGTTCATCTGCCAGCCGGCCTTGGCGGTCAGCGGATTGACCGGGTTGAACTCCAGCACGTTGATGCCGGCGTCGGTGAGGCGGGTGAAGAATTCGCCCGGCGTGCCGAGGGTACCGACGCTGTCGCGGATCAGGTTGACCTGCACGCCCTCCCGCTGCCGGGCGATCAACGTCTCGGCGAAACGCTGGCCGACCGCGTCGTCGTCGAGGATGTAGGTCTCCATGTTGATATGGTCGCGTGCGGCGCCGATGGCCTTGATCATCGCCTGGTAGGTTTGCGGGCCGTCCTGCAGCAGCTCGACCTTGTTGCCCGTGGTCAGGGGGCTGCCGGTGATGGCTTCTTCGACCGCCAGGTGCAGCGCGAAGATGTCGGTGGCCACGCCGCCGGCCGCGAGGCGCTCGAGGATGGCCTTGCTGCGCTCGGCCGACAGCGGTCCGTGGGCGTCGTCGAGCTGCACCGGCGGCGCGGCAGGGCGCGCCATGTCCGGTACGAGGGTCGGCAACGAACGGTAGGCGCCGAACAGTGCTAGGACCAGGAGCAGCACTGCCGCTGCCGCGATCGTCGCCGCACGCCTGCGCGCGTGCACCGCCGGCACCCTCGCGGTGTACTAGAACGTCAGGCCCTTGGCGTCGACGCTCTTGACGCCGCGAACGTTCTGGGCGAGCTCGACCGCCAGGTCGCGCTCGGCGCCGTTGTTCACCTTGCCGCTCAGGGTGACGATGCCGCCCTGGGTGCTGACCGCGATGTCGGAGCCGGCAACATTGCTGGAATACAGGAGGGTGGACTTCACCTTGGTGGTGATCCAGCTGTCGGAGATTTCCTCCTCGGCCTTGCTCATGGAACTCTTCGCGCTATCGACGGCGTTCGATTTGCTGCTGTCGATCACCAGCTGATTGCTCACCGAGACCACGCCGCGGGTGCTCATGGCCAGGCGTCCGGCGGTATCCCGGGCTGCCGCGCTGTCGGCGGTGCCGCTCAGCGTCACCCGGCCCCGGCGGGTCTCGACCTTGGTGGATAGCCCATTGGTGTTGCGGTTCCACAGCAGCTTCGACTTGATCGCCGTGGTGATGCTGGTGTCCTCGATGCGCTCGCCATAACCGGGCTCGGCGCTCGGTTTCGGCGTGAAGTCGGCCTTGACCGCGATCTGGTTGTCCACCGCGGTGATGCCGTGGACGCCCAGGGCGATCTCTTTCGCCAGCTCCTTGTTGACCTCTTCCTCGACCACGCCGGTCAGCGTGGCCTTGCCGTTGTGCACCGACACCTTGAGGTCGTTGGCGCGCAGGTAGGGGCTCAGGGCATAGGTTGTCCAGATCTGGGTTTCCTGCCGTGCATCGGTGATTTCCTGGTCCGTCGCGGCGGCGACCATGCCGCTCATGACGCCCATCGCCAGGGCGATGCCGGAGGCCAGGATGAGCTTGCGGGGCGGTGCGTACATGTTGTTTCTCCAGCGGGGAAAGGAATCGCCACCGCTTGGGAACCGTCGCACGACGGCCCCGGGCGGCCTGAGCGTCGTCCTGACCGCCTGCCGGCTGGGTCGTTACGGCGCGGCAGGTATTCCGACCGACCTCGCTACTTGAGCTTCCCGAGGAAGTCCTTGACCTGTTTTTCGGCTTCGTCGCGGGTGATGGCGTAGCGCTCCTGAATCAGGCCGGCGAGCTTCTCCTCGCGGCCTTCGGCTTGCAGCAGCTCGTCCTCGGTCAACTTGCCCCAGGCGAGCTTGGCGGCACCGACCTGCTGTTTCCACTGGCCTTTGAGTTCGTCTGCACTGGGTAGGCCCATGATGGCGGGTCCTCCTGATCCGCGGTCTCGCGAAATTGCGAGGCGCCGGTAGGCGGACGATGGCAGCGAACCAGCCCTGTGTCGGTGCGCTGGCCCACGTATGCCATGCGGGTCGGGCGTTGTTGCCGATGCAGCCGGCCGCTGTGCGTATCCGCTGGCGGGCCGCGCCGCGGTTGGTCTGGCGAATGCGGCGAACCGCTTGCCCGCGCGGCGAATCGGCCATACCTTCTTCTGGACAACAGGACGGTTTCAGAGGACGACGACCATGCCCGAGTTCAAGGCTCCCCTGCGCGACATTCGTTTCGTTCGCGACGAACTGCTCGACTACCCGGCCCACTACCGGAGTCTGCCCGGCGGCGAGGACGCCACGCCGGATGTGGTCGACGCGATCCTCGAGGAGGGCGCGCGCTTCTGCGAGGAGGTGATCGCGCCGCTCAACCGGGTGGGCGATCACGAGGGCTGCAGCTGGAGCGAGTCGGGGGTGAAGACCCCGAGCGGCTTCAAAGAGGCCTACCGGCGCTATGTCGAGGGCGGCTGGCCGAGTCTGGCGCATGCCGTCGAGCATGGCGGGCAAGGGTTGCCGGAGTCCCTCGGCGTCGCCGTCACCGAGATGGTCGGCGAGGCCAACTGGGCTTGGGGCATGTACCCGGGGCTGGCCCAGGGGGCGATGAACACCCTGTCCGCCCACGGCACCGAGGAGCAGAAGGCCGCCTACCTGACCCGGCTGGTGTCCGGCGAGTGGACCGGCACCATGTGCCTCACCGAGCCGCACTGCGGCACCGACCTCGGCCTCCTGCGTACCCGCGCCGAGCCCCAGGCCGACGGCAGCTACCGGGTCAGCGGCACCAAGATCTTCATCTCCGCCGGCGAGCACGACCTAGCCGAGAACATCGTGCACATCGTGCTCGCCCGCCTGCCCGACGCGCCGCCCGGGACCAAGGGCATCTCGCTGTTCATCGTGCCGAAGTTCCTGCCGGTAGCCGGCGGCGGGCTGGGCGCGCGCAACCGGGTGTCTTGCGGCTCCATCGAGCACAAGATGGGCATCCACGGCAACGCCACCTGCGTGATGAACTTCGACGGCGCTACCGGCTTTCTGATCGGCCCGCCGCACAAGGGCCTCAACTGCATGTTCACCTTCATGAACACCGCCCGCCTGGGCACCGCGCTGCAAGGCCTGGCGCATGCCGAGGTAGCCTTCCAGGGGGCGATCCGCTACGCCCGCGAGCGTTTGCAGATGCGCGCCCTGAGCGGTCCGAAGGCGCCGGAGCTGCCGGCCGATCCGATCATCGTCCACCCCGACGTGCGGCGCATGCTGCTGACCATCAAGGCCTTCGCCGAGGGTAACCGGGCGCTCCTGTACTTCTCCGCCAAGCAGGTGGACATCGCCCGCTACAGCCAGGATGCGGCGGAGCGGGCGGCGGCCGACCTGCTGCTGGGCTTTCTCACCCCGATCGCCAAGGCGTTCATGACCGAGACCGGCTTCGAAGCGGCCAGCCTGGGTCTGCAGGTCTATGGCGGGCACGGCTACATCCGCGAGTGGGGCATGGAGCAGAACCTGCGCGACAGCCGCATCGCCATGCTCTACGAGGGCACCACCGGGGTGCAGGCACTCGACCTGCTCGGGCGCAAGGTGCTGATGACCCAGGGCGAGTCGCTCAAGGCCTTCACCAGGATCGTGCACAAGTTCTGCAAGGCCCACGCGGAGGACGAGGGTCTCAAGGCCTTCGTCGAGCCGCTGGCCCGGCTGAACCAGGAGTGGGGCGAGCTTACCCTGAAGATCGGCATGCAGGCGATGCAGGACCGCGAGGAAGTGGGCGCCGCCGCAGTGGATTACCTGATGTATTCCGGCTACGCCTGCCTGGCCTACTTCTGGGCCGACATGGCGCGCGTGGCGCAGGAGCGGCTGGCCGCCGGCACGCCCGAGGAAGCCTTCTACCGCGCGAAGCTGCAGACCGCGCGTTTCTATTTCGCGCGCATCCTGCCGCGCACCCGCGGCCATGTGGAGGCGATGCTCGCCGGGGCTGGCCCGCTGATGGAGCTGGCGGCGGAGGACTTCGACCTGGGGTATTGAGGGTGTGGGCCGGTGGAAAACGCTGACACGATTTTCCACCCGACGGCTGCAATGAAAAACGCCCGGTCGCAGCGCGACCGGGCGTTTTCGTGCGCGGGCGGGGCCGGTTTCGGCGCCGCGGCGCGGAGGTCTGGGGCGGCTTAGATCTTGCCGACCAGATCCAGCGACGGCTTCAGGGTGCCGGCGCCTTCCTTCCACTTGGCCGGGCAGACTTCGCCCGGGTGGGCGGCGACGTACTGGGCCGCCTTGATCTTGCGCAGCAGTTCGTTGGCGTCGCGGCCGACGTTACCGGCGTTCAGCTCGATGATCTGGATCTTGCCCTGCGGGTCGACGACGAAGGTGCCGCGCTCGGCCAGGCCGGCTTCTTCGATCAGCACTTCGAAGTTGCGGGAGATGGTCAGGGTCGGGTCGCCCACCATCGGGAACTGGATCTTCTTGATGGTTTCGGAGCTGTCGTGCCAAGCCTTGTGGGTGAAGTGGGTGTCGGTAGACACGGCATAGATTTCCACGCCCAGCTTCTGGAATTCGGCGTAGTTGTCGGCCAGGTCGCCCAGTTCGGTCGGGCAGATGAAGGTGAAGTCGGCCGGGTAGAAGAAGAAGACGGACCACTTTCCTTTCAGGCTGGCTTCGGTGACGTCGACGAACTTGCCGTTGTGGAAGGCGGTAGCTTTGAACGGCTTGACTTCGGTGTTGATCAGAGACATCTGCGAACTCCTTTTTGTGGATGGGTAAAACAGTGGCGATACTACGCGATCCGGACGAGACCCTTGATTGATTGACCGCATGGGGCCCATTACCCCGGTCAATCGAAGGTTTCGGCGATTGCGCCCACCGAACATCCGATATGGGGCCGGGCGCCCCACGATACAACCCCTGCATGTCGGAAAGATGCCCGTCGCCGGTGCGGCGCGAATCGCCGCGGCCCGGAACGAAAAGGCCCGCGCAGGGCGGGCCGGGTCGGGGCGCGGAAGGCTCAGCCCTCGTCGCCGTCGTCCTCGTCGTGGCTGCCGACGTTCATCCCGAGTTCCTTGATCTTGCGCGTCAGGGTGTTGCGTCCCCAGCCGAGCAGCAGGGCGGCGTCGCGGCGGCGTCCGGCGGTGTGCTTGAGCACGCTCTCGATCATCACCCGCTCGAAGGCCGGCACGGCGATGTCCAGCAGGTTCGACTGGCCGCGGGCCAGCGCCTGGTCGGTCCACAGGCGCAGGGCCTGCTCCCAGTTGTTGGCCGGCGCGCTCTCCTGGGCATGGCTGAGCAGCTCCGGCGGCAGGTCGTCGACGTGCACCTCGCGGCCGGAGGCCATCACGGTGATCCAGCGGCAGGTGTTTTCCAGCTGGCGCACGTTGCCGGGCCAGGGCAGGTGGCTCAGGTAGTCCTCGGTTTCCGGCTTGAGCGTCTTGGGCTCGACCGCCAGCTCCAGGGCGGCGCGGTGGAGGAAGTGGCGGGTCAGCGCGGGGATGTCGGCGCGGCGGTCGGAGAGGCGCGGGATGTGGATGCGAATGACGTTCAGGCGGTGGAACAGGTCCTCGCGGAACTTGCCGGCCTGCACCAGGTTTTCCAGGTTCTGGTGGGTGGCGGCGATGATCCGCACGTCGACCTTGACCGGCGTGTGGCCGCCGACCCGGTAGAACTCGCCATCGGCCAGCACGCGCAGCAGGCGGGTCTGGGTGTCGGCCGGCATGTCGCCGATCTCGTCGAGGAACAGGGTGCCGCCGTCGGCCTGCTCGAAGCGGCCGCGGCGCAGGCTGGCGGCGCCGGTGAAGGCGCCCTTCTCGTGGCCGAACAGCTCGGACTCCATCAAGTCCTTCGGGATCGCCGCCATGTTCAGCGCGATGAACGGCGCCTTGGCGCGCGGGCTGTGGCGGTGTAGCGCGTGGGCGACCAGCTCCTTGCCGGTACCGGACTCGCCGTTGATCAGCACGGTGATGTGGGAGTGGGAGAGGCGGCCGATGGCGCGGAACACCTCCTGCATCGCCGGCGCCTCGCCGATGATTTCCGGGGTGCTGGCCTGGATGGCCGGCTCTTCGAACCCCTGCTGCTCTTGGGCGTGCAGGTTGGCGCGCTTGATCAGCGACACGGCCTCGTCGACGTCGAACGGCTTGGGCAGGTACTCGAAGGCGCCGCCCTGGTAGGAGGCCACCGCGCTGTCCAGGTCGGAGTGCGCGGTCATGATGATCACCGGCAGGCGCGGGTAGTGCTCGCGGATCTGTGCCAGCAGGTCGAGGCCGCTGGCGCCGGGCATGCGGATGTCGGAGATGATCACGTCCGGCTGCTGGCGGGACAGGCGGTTGAGCACGCCGTCCGCGCTGTCGAAGCTCTGGGTGGTCATGCCTTCCTGTTGCAGGGCCTTTTCCAGGACCCAACGGATGGAGCGGTCGTCGTCGACGATCCAGACGGTTTCGCTTCGGCTCATGTGGGTGAGGCTCCTAGATCCAGCGGCAGGTAGATCGAGAAGCGGGTGTGGCCGGGGTGGCTGTCGCACTCGATCAGGCCCTGGTGCTGGCTGATGATGTTCTGGGTGATGGCCAGGCCAAGTCCGGTGCCGTCCGGGCGACCGCTGACCATGGGATAGAACATGGTTTCCTGAAGGTCGGCGGGGATGCCGGGGCCGTTGTCGACGATTTCCACCTGGCAGACCAGGCGATGGCGGACGTGGCCGATGGTGAACTGGCGCAGGGTGCGGGTGCGCAGGAGGATGCGGCCGAGGCGCAGGTCGCTCTGGCCGGCCAGGGCCTGCATGGCGTTGCGCACGATGTTGAGCACCGCCTGGATCATCTGTTCGCGGTCGATCAGCAGTTCCGGGATGCTCGGGTCGTAGTCGCGCACCAGCACGATGCGCCCCTCGCTTTCCGCCACCACCAGGCTGCAGACCCGCTCCAGCACCTCGTGGATGTTGGTCATCGCCAGGGATGGCAGCTTGTTCGAGCCGAGCATGCGGTCGACCAGATTGCGCAGGCGGTCGGCCTCTTCGATGATGACGTTGGTGTAGTCCTGCAGCGCCTCGTCCGGCAGTTCGCGGGCGAGCAGCTGGGCCGCGCCGCGGATGCCGCCGAGCGGGTTCTTGATCTCGTGGGCGAGGCCGCGCACCAGCAGCTTGGTGGTTTCCTGCTTGGACAGCTGGGCCTCCTCCTTGGTGATCCGCAGCAGCCGGTCGCGCGGGTAGACCTCCAGCAGGAGCAGGGTCTGGCCGCGATTGATGACCGGCGTCACCGCGTAGTCCACGGTCTGGGTCTTGCCGGTCAGCGAGGTCAGCAGGGCCTCGCGCTTGGTGAACGGATGCGCCTCGGCCACGGCCTGGCGCAGGGAGATCAGGGCTTCGGGGGACTCGGTGAAGAGTTCGCTGATGAATTGTCCGTGACTGCGCTGGCCGCTGACCGCCAGCAGCATTTCCGCCGCGGGGTTCATGTACTCGAGGCGCAGCTCGCCGTCGAGCAGGATGGTGGCGGTGGTCAGGTTGTCCAGCAGCAGTCGGTGCAGGCTGTCGTTGTCAGGCATTGGCTGGTCTACCAGGGCTCCGGCGTCGGGTCGGCAAATGCAAGAAATGAACCAGAGTGTTCAGAAAGGGCGCGGTAGAGTGTTCCGTGCCGGCTTTTGGCGCATCCCCGTGGGCAGGGGATGAACCAATATGGGGACAGTATAGAGGAGCATTTCGGTGGTCGCCCCAAAACAGGGCGATCCTCACAGGAAGGGCACGTAGGGGATATCCCGCCTCTGGGTTGGCTTGTCTTCCAGCGGACATTCCGGGCGTACGCCGTAATCGGCGGTCTGGCAGGGGTTGACCAGGCGCCGCTGGATCAGCGACGTGCGCTGCACATGCACGGCCTGTTCGGCGCTGCGCTCCAGGGAATGGCCGTCGGCATCGAGGATTTCCACGACCAACTGGTGGGTGCCGCGTTCCAGATCGTTCAGGGAGAAGACCGGCTGCCCCCCGCCCGGCCCGGTCGCCGCGCCATCGAGCAGCAGCCGATAGCGGTGGCCGGGATACAGGCCGGGCTCGCTGGCGGCCGTCACCGTCAGTGCATCCGCCGTGTCGTGCAGGGTGACGTCCGGCTCCGGTTCGAGAATGCGCAGCCAGCGGTAGCCGGGCTTCCGCGCTCGGGGGGCGGGCTTCTCCGCGGCTGGCGGCGGAGCGGGCGCGGCAGGCATGCGGTTGGTCGGCTTCAGGCGCAGCGTCGGTGCGCCGTCCTGGGGCTGGTCGGTGAAGACCCGGTTGCCCTGGGCGTCGACGTAGCTGTAGATCTCCGCCGGCGCGGAGCCGGTGAGCAGGGCCAGGCAGAATGGCAGGAGGCGTATGGCGGTCATCGGCCCACGTGGACGCGCTGGAGGGTGAAGAGGAGCGGCGCGCTCTTCTGCAGGGAGCTCTCATCGGCGAGCACCTCGACCTCGAGGCTGTGCTCGCCGCGATCGAGGTTGACCAGTTCCAGGTGCGTCGATCGGCCGGGCTGGCCGTAGGGCTGGCCGTCCAGCAGCAGGCGCAGGCTGTGGCCGGGGCGCAGCTTGGGTTCGATGGCCACCTCGACGCTGAAGCTGCCGTTGTTGGCGCGCAGGGATTCGCCGTCGGCAATCCCGGTCAGTTCGAGGCGGGTGTAGCGGATCTCGCCGGACGGCTCCTGGGTCTTGGGCTTGGCCGCTTCCGGTTGGCTGGGCGGTTGCGGTGCGACGACGCTGGGCGCCGGCAGTTCGACCTTTTCCGCGGCCACGCCCTCGGGGGGCTGGCTGCTGAAGACCGGATTGCCGTTGGCATCGAGGTATTTGTAGATCTCTGCGCCGGCCGGAAGGGCCAGCAGCAGAAGCAGGCCGGGCAATGCGCTGCGCATGGGGGAGGGCTCCGCGAAAGTCGTTGGACGAAGCCTTGCACCCTGACGGCGGGCTGGCAAGGCCGGGCCTGCCGGAGCGTTACCCGGATCACCGAAAAGAAAAGGCCTCCCGAGGGAGGCCTTTTCGATCGTGCCGGCTGGCTTAGACGCTGTAGTACAGGTCGTATTCCAGCGGGTGCACGAAGGTGCGCACCTTGATTTCTTCTTCGCTCTTCAGCTCGATGTAGGCATCGATGAAGTCGTCGGAGAAGACGCCGCCCTTGGTCAGGAAGGCGCGGCCCTTGTCCAGCTCTTCCAGGGCTTCCTTCAGGCTGCCGCACACCTGCGGGATGTTGGCAGCTTCTTCCGGCGGCAGGTCGTACAGGTTCTTGTCGGCGGCGTCGCCGGGGTGGATCTTGTTCTGGATGCCGTCCAGGCCGGCCATCAGCAGAGCGGCGAAGGCCAGGTAGGGGTTGGCCGCCGGGTCCGGGAAGCGCGCTTCGATGCGGCGGGCTTTCGGGCTGTTGACGTAGGGGATGCGGATGGAGGCGGAACGGTTGCGGGCCGAGTAGGCCAGCATCACCGGGGCTTCGAAGCCCGGGACCAGACGCTTGTAGGAGTTGGTCGACGGGTTGGTGAAGCCGTTCAGCGCCTTGCCGTGCTTGATGACGCCGCCGATGAAGTACAGGGCGGTATCGGACAGGCCGGCATAGCCTTCGCCGGCGAAGGTGTTCTTGCCGTCTTTGGCGATGGACACGTGCACGTGCATGCCCGAACCGTTATCGCCGTACAGGGGCTTGGGCATGAAGGTCACGGTCTTGCCGTAGGCGTCGGCGACGTTGTGCACGCAGTACTTCAGGGTCTGCACTTCGTCGGCCTTGGCCACCAGGGTGTTGAAGCTGACGCCGATCTCGTTCTGGCCGGCGGTAGCCACTTCGTGGTGGTGAACTTCGACCTTCAGGCCCATCTCTTCCAGGGCGTTGCACATGGCGGTGCGGATTTCGTGGTCGTGGTCGACCGGCGGAACCGGGAAGTAGCCGCCCTTGACGCCCGGACGGTGGCCCTTGTTGCCGCTTTCGATGTCGGCGTCGGTGTTCCAGGAGGCCTGCTCGGAGAAGATCTTGAACATCGAGCCGGAGATGTCGGACTTGAACTTCACTTCGTCGAAGATGAAGAACTCGGGCTCCGGACCGAAGAAGGCGGTGTCGCCGATGCCGGTGGTCTTCAGATATTCCTCGGCGCGACGGGCGATGGCGCGCGGATCGCGGTCGTAGCCCTGCATGGTGGAGGGCTCGATGATGTCGCAGACGATGATCAGGGTCGGCTCTTCGGTGAACGGGTCCAGCACGGCGGTGCTGTCGTCCGGCATCAGGATCATGTCGGAGGCTTCGATGCCTTTCCAGCCGGCGATGGAGGAGCCGTCGAACATCTTGCCGTATTCGAAGAAGTCGTCATCCACGTCACGCGCCGGCATGGTTACGTGCTGCTGCTTGCCTTTGGTGTCGGTGAAGCGCAGATCAATCCACTTCACGTCATGTTCTTTGATCAATTGAAGCGACTTCGACATGTTGTCCTCCAGGTGGAGAGAGCCTGAAAAGGCTCTCGGAAATTCGGGTAAAACCGGGCGGCGATCATCCGCCAAGGCAAGCCGCGCCACAAGGGAGCAAGTTTCATGCCAGCTGCCTGTGGGGGCGGAAAGGCTCTCCGGCAGGCCTGCCATGCCGGCGGCGGATATTCTGGCGAAAAGTTTCGCTCCGTTCATGTGCCTGGATCAGGTGTTTTGTTTCATTTCGGTGCGCGTGTGCCGCTCTTCCGATAGGCGATCAAGTCTTGAGCAAGATCCGCTATAATCGCGCCCCCTTTTTGCCTGTCCGGCCCGTGCTGCCTTCATGAAACTCATCGTCAAACCCTTCGCGGAAATCACCATCAAGAGCCGGCCGGTGCGCAAGCAGTTCATCCGCCAGCTCGGCAAGAACATCCGCACGGTGCTCAGGGACCTCGATCCGGCGCTGCAGACCGAGGGCGAATGGGATAACGTCGAAGTGCAGACCCGGATCACCGACCCGCAGGTGCTCCGCGAGATGTTCGAGCGCCTGCGCTGCACGCCGGGCATCGCCCACTTCCTCGAGGTGCACGAGTACCCGCTGGGCGATTTCGACGACGTCACCGAGAAGTGCAAGCTCCATTTCGGCGCGCAGCTGCTTGGCAAGGTGTTCGCGGTGCGCTGCAAACGTTCCGGTAACACCCACGACTTCTCCTCGGTCGAACTGGCCGCGCACGTCGGCAGCCGCCTGCGCCGCGAGTGCGGCGCCGCCGGTATCGACCTCAAGCATCCCGAGGTCGAGGTGCGCTTCGAGGCGCGCTACGACCGCCTGCTGGTCGAGCACGCCCGTCACGAAGGGCTGGGCGGCTACCCGCTGGGCTCCATCGAGCAGACCCTGGTGCTGATGTCCGGCGGTTTCGACTCCACCGTGGCGGCCTTCCAGATGATGCGCCGCGGGCTGCTGACCCACTTCTGCTTCTTCAACCTCGGCGGGCGCGCCCACGAGCTGGGGGTGATGGAGGTCGCCCACTACCTGTGGGAGAAGTTCGGCCGCTCGCACCGCGTGCTGTTCATCAGCGTGCCCTTCGAGGAAGTGGTCGGCGAGATTCTCGGCAAGGTCGACAACAGCCAGATGGGCGTTGTGCTCAAGCGCATGATGCTGCGTGCCGCGTCGCGAATTGCGGAAGAGTTGCATATCGATGCGCTGGTCACCGGCGAGGCGATCTCCCAGGTCTCCAGCCAGACCCTGCCGAACCTCTCGGTGATCGATTCGGCCACCGACATGCTGGTGCTGCGCCCGCTGATCGCCAGCCACAAGCAGGACATCATCGACACCGCGACGCGCATCGGCACCGCCGAGTTCGCCAAGCACATGCCCGAATACTGCGGGGTGATCTCGGTGAACCCGACTACCCGCGCCAAGCGCGAGCGCATCGAGCACGAGGAGCGCCAGTTCGACACGGCGATCCTCGAGCGCGCCCTGGAGCGCGCCCGCCGGGTGACGATCGACCGGGTGATCGACGAGCTCGGCGAGGAGATCCGCGTGGAGGAGGTCGGCGAGGCCCTGGCCGGGCAGATCGTCCTCGACATCCGCCATCCGGATGCGGCCGAGGACGCGCCGCTCGCGCTTCCCGGCATCGAGGTGCAGGCGCTGCCCTTCTACGCGCTGAACAACCGTTTCAAGGAGCTGGATGCCAACCGCCAGTACCTGCTGTATTGCGACAAGGGTGTCATGAGCCGCCTGCATGCTCATCATCTGCTCAGTGAGGGGCATGCCAATGTGCGCGTTTATCGTCCGGCCTAAGCAGCCGGGCCTGCTGGGTGGCAGCATCCGCCACCGCCCTCCCGACCGGTAACGGCCCGAGACGTCGCGGCCGGGCGGCCCGGCCGACTTTCCTTCTTCCAGCTTCCAGCCTTCAGCTCGAAGCTTTCATAGAGATAGAACCTGTGATCGAAAATCTCCGCAACATCGCCATCATCGCCCACGTCGACCATGGCAAGACCACCCTCGTCGACAAGCTGCTCAAGCTCTCCGGCACCCTGGATCGCAAGGAAGCCGAAAGCGAGCGGGTGATGGACTCCAACGACCAGGAAAAAGAGCGCGGCATCACCATCCTGGCGAAGAACACCGCCATCGAGTGGAACGGCCACCACATCAACATCGTCGACACCCCCGGGCACGCCGACTTCGGCGGCGAGGTCGAGCGCGTGATGTCGATGGTCGACTCCGTGCTGCTGGTGGTCGACGCCCAGGACGGCCCGATGCCGCAGACCCGCTTCGTGACCCAGAAGGCGTTCAAGGCCGGCCTGCGTCCGATCGTCGTGGTCAACAAGATCGACCGTCCCGGCGCGCGTCCGGACTGGGTCATCGACCAGATCTTCGACCTCTTCGACAACCTCGGCGCCACCGAGGAGCAGCTCGACTTCCCGATCGTCTACGCCAGCGCCCTCAACGGTATCGCCGGCATGGACCACGAGAAGATGGACGACAACATGGATGCCCTGTTCCAGGCGATCCTCGACCACGTGCCGGCGCCCCAGGTGGACGTCGACGGTCCGTTCCAGATGCAGATCTCCCAGCTGGACTACAACAGCTTTCTCGGCGTGATCGGCATCGGTCGCATCGCCCGCGGCAAGATCAAGTCCAACACCCCGGTGGTCTCCATCGACGCCGCCGGCACCAAGCGCAACGGCCGCATCCTCAAGATCATGGGCCACCACGGCCTGCAGCGCGTCGAAGTGCCGGAAGCCCAGGCTGGCGACATCGTCTGCGTCAGCGGCTTCGAGCAGCTGTTCATCTCCGACACCCTGTGCGACCCGACCGCCGTCGAAGCCCTGCCGCCGCTGTCCGTCGACGAGCCGACCGTGAGCATGACCTTCCAGGTCAACGACTCGCCGTTCTGCGGCCGCGAAGGCAAGTTCGTCACCAGCCGCAACATCAAGGAGCGCCTGGAGAAGGAACTGCTGCACAACGTCGCCCTGCGCGTCCAGGACGGCGACAGCGCCGACAAGTTCAAGGTCTCAGGCCGTGGCGAACTGCACCTTTCGGTGCTGATCGAGACCATGCGTCGCGAAGGCTTCGAGCTGGCCATTTCCCGTCCGGAAGTGATCATCAAGGAAGTCGACGGCGTGAAGCAGGAGCCCTACGAGAACGTCACCATCGACATCGAGGAAATCCACCAGGGTCCGGTGATGGAGCAGATGGGCCTGCGCAAGGGCGACCTGAGCAACATGGTGCCGGACGGCAAGGGCCGCATCCGCCTCGAATACACCGTGCCGGCGCGCGGCCTGATCGGCTTCCGCAACTCGTTCCTGACCATGACCTCGGGCAGCGGCATCCTCACCAGCACCTTCAGCCACTACGGTCCGCTCAAGCAGGGCGAAGTCGCCCACCGCCAGAACGGCGTGCTGGTCTCCATGGCCACCGGCAAGGCGCTGACCTACTCGCTGGAAACCCTGCAGGACCGCGGCAAGCTGTTCCTCGAGCCGGGCCAGGAGATCTACGAAGGCCAGCTGGCCGGCATCCACAGCCGCGACAACGACCTGGTGATCAACCCCACCAAGGGCAAGAAGCTCGACAACATGCGCGCTTCCGGCAAGGACGAGACCATCCAGCTGGTCCCGCCGATCAAGTTCACCCTGGAACAGGCGCTGGAGTTCATCGACGACGACGAGCTGGTCGAAGTGACGCCGAAGTCGATCCGCCTGCGCAAGAAAGTGCTCAACGAGAACGACCGCAAGCGTTACGAGCGCAGCAGCAAGGTCTGATGCGCTGAGTGAGCGGCAATGAAAAAGCCCCGCCGGAGTGATCCGGCGGGGCTTTTTGCTGTTGGGTCATCCGCCGCTGGTGCCGGTTCGGGCGCGCCGGGTCGGGCGTTCTGCCGGTCGAAGACCGGCGCGGCGGCGGGGCCGGGTCGCTACTTGTAATAGCCGACCGCGCACACCTGGTCGTCGGCCTTGGTCACGAAGGTGATCTTCTCGACCGGCGTATCGGTGCCTGGACGCGGCCACATGTAGGCCACTTCGCCGATCTTGCCCGCTTCGGCCTTGGCGTAGATTTCCTCGCCCAAGGCCTTGCCGGCCTTGTCCTTGAGATCCTTCAGGCTCTTGCCGACCAGCGTGGGGTGCGCGGTGAAGGTGCCGTCCGGGCCACCGCAATAGGGATAGAGGTCGCGATCCTTGAAGCCGTCCTCGCCCTTGGTGAACTTCTCCAGGGCGGAGGCCTTGTCGGCCTTGACCGCCGCCACGGCCCTTTCGAGCATGGCCTTGGCTTCCTCGGCGGTGCCGAACTCGCCGGCTTGCGCGGTCAGGTGGATACCCGCAGTGCACAGCATTACCAGCAGGGTCTTGCGCATGAATGTCTTATGCCTCTTGTTCTTGTTATTTCATGGTCTTGTTCGAGGCCTCCGGGCGGTGGCCTCGGCTCGATCCTAAGTCAGCCGGGCAAGACCGATAAACTGCGACCATGGTCGCGCTTACCCTGCCCGCGGGGTTGTGCGTGGGGGCGTAGCCGTGCGGGCTCAGGAAGAAGCCAGGACGCTGCCCTCCGGCCGGCAGGTCGCCGCGTCCAGGTAGGCGCGCAGTCGCGCTTGCTCCTTCTCGTTCAGGAACAGGCCGAGCTTGCTGCGCCGCCAGAGGATGTCCCCGGCCTCGCAGGCCCATTCCTGCTCGCGCAGGTAGTCCACTTCGCGGGCATAAAGCGTGCCGCCGAAGTGCTCGCCGAGATCGGCGGTGCCGTTGACGCCCTCCAGCAGGCGCCAGGCACGGCTGCCGTAGGTGGTCGCCCAGCGCTGGGCGAGTTCCGGGGAGAGCCAGGCATGGCGCTGGTGCAGCCGGGCCGCCAGCTCGTGGCCGTCGCCCATCTCCTCGCCGCCCGGCAGCGGTGCCGCGGCGGTCCAGCGCGGCCCCATCTGCGGGAAGAAAGGGGCCAACTGCTCGAGGGCCGCCTCGGCCAGCTTGCGGTAGGTGGTTAGCTTGCCGCCGAACACCGACAGCAGCGGCGGCTCGCCCGGGGCGCCCGACAGTGCCAGGGTGTAGTCGCGGGTCACCGCCGAGGGGTCGTCGGATTCGTCGTTGCAGAGCGGCCGCACGCCGGAATAGCTGTGCAGGATGCTGTCCCGGGTCAACTGGTGCTTGAAGTGGCGGTTGACCACCGCGAGCAGGTAGTCGGTTTCCTCCTCGCTGATCCGCACCTGGGCCGGATCGCCCTGGTATTCGCGGTCGGTGGTGCCGATCAGGGTGAAACGCTCCAGGTAGGGGATGGCGAAGACGATGCGCCGGTCCTCGTTCTGCAGGATGTAGGCATGTTCGCCCTCGTAGAGCCGCGGCACGATCAGGTGGCTGCCCTGGATCAGGCGGATGCCGTAGGGCGCCTTCTGCTGCAGGCCGGTTTCGATGAAGCGGGCCACCCAGGGGCCGGCCGCGTTCACTAGCGCCCTGGCGCGGATCGAGAAGCTGCTACCGTCGGCGCGCTCCAGCTGCAGGTGCCAGTGGTCCTGATGGCGGCTGGCGGCGATGCAGCGGGTGCGGGTCTGCACCTGGGCGCCGTGCTCGCGGGCAGCCATCGCGTTGAGCACCACCAGGCGGGCGTCGTCGACCCAGCAGTCGGAGTATTCGAAGCCGCGACGGATCTCTGCCTTGAGTGGGCTGCGGGCACCGAAGCGCAGGCCGCGCGAGCCCGGCAGTTTCTTGCGCTTGCCCAGGTGATCGTAGAGGAACAGGCCGGCGTGGATCATCCAGGCCGGACGCAGGTGCGGACGGTGCGGCAGCACGAAGCGCAGCGGTTTGACGATGTGCGGGGCCTTGGCCAGCAGCACCTCGCGTTCGGCGAGCGCCTCGCGGACCAGACGGAATTCGTGATGCTCGAGATAGCGCAGGCCGCCATGGATCAGCTTACTGCTGGCGGAGGAGGTATGCCGGGCAAGATCGTCCTGCTCGCAGAGAAACACCGAAAGACCGCGGCCGGCCGCATCGGCGGCGATGCCCGCGCCATTGATACCGCCGCCGATCACGGCGACATCGTAGCGCTCGGCATTGGAGGAATTGGAAGGGCTCATGCGGGTTACCTTTGCTGAAGCGAAAACAAATGTTCGATTTAGAAAATAGTATGGCAATAAAACGAACGTTGCCACCCCTGTCCGTGAATGTTTTCGAACTTTATTGTGGCAATCGGAAGACGGTGCGAAAGGGTGGGACGGGGAGCCCGCGGAGGGTGCGGGCAGGAGAGGGGCGGAGTGCGGGAGCGAAGGGGCGGTGGGACGACGGCCGCCGAACGGCTCAGTCGTGCAGTGGGTTAGGCCGCAGGCCGTAACCCCGCGAGCGCTCTGGTGCCGTCAAACGACTTCCAGCTTGACCTTGTGCTCGGCCAGCAACTGGACCAGCCGGGGGGCCGGCTGGGCATCGGTGAAGACGCGGTCGACCTGGGCGATGGAGCCGAGGCGGACCATGGCGTTACGCCCGAATTTGCTCGAGTCGGCGGCGAGGAACACCTGGCGCGCGTTGTCGAGGATGGCCCGGGAGACCCGCACCTCGCGGAAGTCGAAGTCCAGCAGGCTGCCATCCTCGTCGATGCCGCTGATGCCGACCAGGGCGTAATCGACCTTGAACTGCTGGATGAAGTCGACCGTGGCCTGGCCGACGATGCCGCCGTCGCTGCGCACTTTGCCGCCGGCGACCAGTACCTCGAAATCCTCCTTGGCGCCGAGGATGCCGGCCACATGGAGGTCGTTGGTGATCACCTTCAGCGCCTGATGGCCGAGCAGGGCGCGGGCGATCGCCTCGGTGGTGGTGCCTATGTTGATGAACAGCGAGGCGTGGTCCGGCACGGCGGCGGCGACGGCCTCGGCGATGCGCTGCTTCTCGTCGTGCATCTGGCCGGCACGCATGGCGTAGGCGGTGTTCTCCACGCTGGAGTCGTAGGCGGCGCCGCCGTGATAGCGGCGTAGCAGCCCCTGCTCGGCGAGCTGGTTGATGTCGCGGCGGATGGTCTGCGGCGTGACGGTGAAGGAGTGGGCCAGTTCTTCGATGCTGACGTAGCCGCGTTCGCGGACCAGGTCAAGGATGTTCTGTTGGCGGGGCGCTAGGCTCATGCGGCGTTCCTTGGTGGCGCCCGAAGTATACTCCAGCGAGCGCCCGGGCAACCGCCGCCGCCCGGGCACCCCGCCTGACGTAGTGCGAAGGTTGCGCCCCGTGCTCAGTCGTCCTCGGCCCAGCGCCGAGTGCGCGCCACCGCCTTCTTCCAGCCGGCATTCAGCGCCCGGCGCTTCTCGTCGGAGCAGGCCGGCTCGAACACCCGCTCGATCCGCGCCTTGTCGCGCAGTTCGTCGAGGCCGCTCCAGAAGCCGGTGGCCAGGCCCGCCAGGTAGGCGGCGCCGAGCGCGGTGACTTCCTTCACCGCCGGGCGCTCGACCGGCGTGCCGAGCAGGTCGGCCTGGAACTGCATGAGGAAGTTGTTGCTCACCGCGCCGCCGTCCACGCGCAGCGCCTTGAGGCGCTCGCCGGCATCCTGCTGCATGGCGTCGAGCACGTCGCAGGTCTGGTAGGCGATGGATTCGAGCGCGGCGCGGATCAGGTGGTCGGCCTTCACCCCGCGGGTCAGGCCGAACACCGCGCCGCGTGCATAGGGGTCCCAGTAGGGCGCGCCCAGGCCGGTGAAGGCCGGCACCAGGTAGACGCCGTTGCTGTCCTTGACCTTGGTGGCGAAATATTCGGAATCGAACGAGTCGTCGATCAGCTTGAGCTCGTCGCGCAGCCATTGCACCGTGGAGCCGGCGTTGAAGATCGCTCCTTCCAGCGCATAGGCGACTTCCCCGCGCGGGCCGCAGGCGATGGTGGTGAGCAGCCCGTGGGCCGACTGCACGGCCCTGGCGCCGGTGTTCATCAACAGGAAGCAGCCGGTGCCGTAGGTGTTCTTGCCCTGGCCGGGCTCCACGCACCTGTGGCCGAACAGCGCGGCCTGCTGGTCCCCGGCGATGCCGGCGATCGGGATGCCGTCGTCCTCGTTGCCGCCGGCGAGAAAGGCGTGGCCGTAGACCTCGGAAGAGGAGCGCACCTGCGGCAGCATCTCGCGTGGGATGTCGAGGACCTCGAGCAGGCGGGCATCCCAGTCCAGCGCATGGATGTCGAAGAGCATGGTACGTGCGGCATTGGTGTAGTCGGTGACGTGCACGCGGCCCTGGGTCATCTTCCAGACCAGCCAGGAATCGATGGTGCCGAACAGCAACTCGCCGCGCCGCGCCCGCTCGCGGCTGCCCTCGACGTGGTCGAGGAGCCACTTGATCTTGGTGGCGGAGAAATACGGGTCGATGACCAGGCCGGTGCGCTCCCGGACATATTCCTCCAGGCCGTCGTGCTTGAGTTCCTCGCAGATCGCCGCGCTGCGCCGGCACTGCCAGACGATGGCATTGTGGATCGGTCGGCCGCTCTGCTTGTCCCAGACCACCGTGGTTTCGCGCTGGTTGGTGATGCCAATGGCGGCCACCTGCCGGTGGTCGATGCCGGCCTGGGCCAGCGCCTCCACCAGCGTGGCGCTCTGCGTGGCCCAGATCTCCATGGGATCGTGTTCGACCCAGCCCGACTGCGGGTAGAGCTGCGTGAACTCGCGCTGCGCCACGCTGACGACACGGGCCTCGCGGTCGAGCACGATGGCCCGCGAACTGGTGGTGCCCTGGTCCAGGGCGACGATGTACTGCTTGTTGTTGGTCTGGGTCATGACGGTGGCCTTCTGGAGAGCGGGGTAATCAGGCGCGGGCCTTGCCGGCCGGCGGGGTGGCTTCTTCCGGTTCGGTGCGGCCGGGCAGGTGGCGGGCAATCAGCCCGCGGTAGCCGGCTGCGCCGAGGCAGGCTCCGAGCAGCGGTGCGGTCAGAGGTACGAGAAAATAGGGTACTTCACGTCCGCCGGTCAGGGCGATGTCGCCCCATCCGGCCAGGAAAGTCATCAGCTTGGGGCCGAGGTCGCGGGCCGGGTTCATGGCGAAGCCGGTCAGCGGGCCCGTCGAGCCGCCGATGACCGCCACCAGCAGGCCGATCAGCAGAGGGGCCAAAGGGCCGCGCGGCAGGCCGTTGCCGTCGTCGGCCAGAGCCATGATCACGGCCATCAGGATGGCGGTGATCACCACTTCCACGGCAAAGGCCTGGCCCACCGAAAGCAGGGGATGGGGGTAGGTGGAGAACACTCCGGCCAGGGCAAGGCTCTCCTGGCTGCCGCGCACGAGCTTATGGCTTTGTTCGTAATCGAAAAAAAGATTCGAATACAGCCAGTAGACCAGCGCCGCGGCACAGAAGGCGCCCGCCAACTGAGCCAGGATATAGGCCGGCAACTTGCGGTGATCGAAGCCGGCGAACAGGCACAGGGCGATGCTCACCGCCGGATTGAGGTGGGCGCCAGAGACGCCGGCGCCGACGTAGATCGCCAGGCTGACAGCGAGGCCCCAGATTAGGCTGATCTCCCACAGGCCAAGGCTCGCGCCGCCGACCACCAGGGCGGCGACGCAACCGGTGCCGAAGAAGACGAGCAGGGCCGTTCCGAGAAATTCGGCCAGGCATTGGCCTGGGAGTGTGGGAGAGCGCATGCCGTTCATGGAGCCTTCCTTCGTTTTTGTAGTTGTTATAGAGCCTTGCGGCGTTTTTCGTTTTCGAAAAATTATACGCGCAAGTGAATCATGTCAACTCGAAAAGCTGCCAGTTCCTGTCGTCCGGCAGGCGGAGCGCCGACCTGGGAAATCGGCGGTCAGCCGATCTCGGTTGTCTTCAAATGGCGCAGGCGTTATCGGGAAATGCAGAGTCGAACTGGCTGTGCTTCCAGGCGGCCTTGTAAGCGCATCCGCGCCTTCGATGGACGCTCCTTCTCGAATCTGGATGCAGAGTCTGCAGCAGGTCCGGGGTAGCGGCACCGACTTCGGACGGATCGCCGCCGAGGTCAACCCTGAGTTGAGCAGGCATGGTCGTTTCGGGCGAAATGCCACTATTTTGCCGATATTTCTCTGGATAAGACTGTCACTCTGCAGTCATCTGGCCTGCGCATGCTGCCGTCCAAGTTCATGCAGGGAGCCGTTCATGAAACCGATCATGTGTGCCGTCGCCGTGCTGGCGTTCGGTCTGTCCGCGCAGGTTGTTGCCGGGAGTCAGCCGTCCGTGGGGATGTTTCCAGGAGGGCAGCCGGATTGGCCGAACCTCGACCGAGACGAGCTGGGAGCTAGCGGGGGGGAGCATTGGGCGGCTCCGCTGCGTTTTGCCGAGTACGAGGTGCAGCGCGGCCTCTTCCCGGCCATCTACACCGTCGGCGGACAGGCCTGGAGCCGGGACTACCGGCCGCTCGACGAGGGTGGCGCGGCTGTCGTGCCCAGCATCGTTGCGGCCAGGCCGGCACTCTTCTTTTTTTGAGGGGCGGCCTGTACTCAGCCCGGCTGCTTCGGTCGCCAGGCGCAGTAGCCCGGGCGCGGGCCGATCTGCGGGTGGTTGCGGCAGGTGTCCGGGCGCTGTTCGTAGAGGGTGCACAGGCGCGTGCGCGCGTCGAGGTAGAGGCAGTCGCCGTTGCTGCGGCGGGCGAGGGTGAAGAGTTCGTGCTTGTGGTTGAAGTGCTCGACGACGCCGGCCTTCATCAGTCGCCGGGCGATCTGCTTGGCCGGTTCGTCCTGCTCGAAGGCGTCCGCCAGGCCCATGCGGATCAGGTCGGTGAGGCGTACCTCCACCGGCAGGGTGCAGCAGGTGGAGTGGCAGTCGCGGCACAGGCTCTGGCGGTATTTGACCCAGGTTTCCAGGCGGTCGGGTTCGGCGGCGGCGAGGATCGGCGGCTTTTTCATCGGTTCGGGGCATCGGCAAGGGGGGCGCGATGATAGCGGCAAATCCGCCGACCGGCGCATCCGCCTGGCGGCTTCGTCCGCTTTGTGCATGCTTGATCGAAGGGCGAGCGCCATTGCCGGGCGAACCCATCTTCCGTCACTGCACCCGCGAGGTTGCCTCATGTCCGAGATGTCGCCCGTTCCCGAAGAAGTCGCCGCGTTTCGCGCGCGGATCGTCGACAAGCTGAAATACGCAGTAGGCAAGGACCCCGAGCACGCCGTCGGCCACGACTGGTTCGAGGCCGTCGCCCTGGCTGCCCGCGATCATCTGGTGGAAACCTGGATGGATCATGCCGACCGCACCTATCGCGAGAACCGCAAGCGGGTCTACTACCTGTCGCTGGAGTTTCTGGTTGGGCGCCTCCTCCAGGCCTGCCTGAGCAACCTCGGCCTGCTCGAGGTCGCCCGCGCCGCGCTGGACGAACTGGGCGTCGATCTGGAGCAGATCCGCACGCTCGAACCGGACGCGGCGCTGGGCAACGGCGGCCTCGGCCGGCTGGCGGCCTGCTTCATGGAAAGCATGGCGACCCTCGGCATCCCCGCCTACGGCTACGGCATCCGCTACGACTACGGGCTGTTCCGCCAGGCCATCGTCGACGGCTGGCAACAGGAACAGACCGAGACCTGGCTGGAGTTCGGCAATCCCTGGGAGTTCGAGCGCCCGGAGGTCAGCTACCGGATCTGCTTCGGCGGCAGCGTGGCCTGTCGGGAAGGGGAGGAGGGCCGGCCGTGCCATGTCTGGCAACCGGGCGAGGAGATGCGGGCGATCGCCTACGACACGCCGATCGTCGGCTGGCGCCGGCACAGCGTGAACAGCCTGCGCCTGTGGCGCGGGCGGGCCGAGACCGACCTGCACCTGGAGCGCTTCAACGCCGGCGACCACCTCGGCGCGGTGACCGAGTCGGTGCACGCCGAGAGCATCTCCCGGGTGCTCTACCCGGCGGACGACACCGCTGCCGGCCAGGAGCTGCGCCTGCGTCAGGAGTACTTCTTCGTTTCCGCCTCGCTGCAGGACCTACTGCGCCGCCACCTCAAGCAGCGCGGCGGCCTGCTCGACCTGCCGGAATACGTGGCCATCCAGCTCAACGACACTCACCCGTCGATCGCCGTGGCCGAGCTGATGCGCCTGTTGGTCGACGTCCATGGCCTGGACTGGGACAAGGCCTGGGCGCTGACCGTGGCGACCCTTTCCTACACCAACCACACGCTGCTGCCCGAGGCCCTGGAAAGCTGGCCAGTGGCGCTGATGGAGCGCCTGCTGCCGCGCCACATGCAGATCATCTACCTGATCAACGCCCAGCACATCGACCGGTTGCGCGCCCAGGGGCTGCACGATTTCGACCTGTTGCGGGCGGTTTCGCTGATCGAGGAGGAGCACGGCCGGCGGGTGCGCATGGGCAACCTGGCGTTTCTCGGCTCGCACAGCGTCAACGGCGTCTCGGCGCTGCACACCGAGCTGATGCGCAAGACCGTGTTCGCCCAGTTGCACCGCCTGTATCCCGACCGGATCAGCAACAAGACCAACGGCATCACCTTCCGCCGCTGGCTCTACCAGTGCAACCCACGGCTCACCGCGCTGCTGGTCGGTGCGCTCGGCGAGGGGCTGCTCGACGATCCCGAGCACCTGCTCGGCGGGCTCGAGGCGCAGGCCGGGCAGAGCGCCTTCCACCAGCACTTCCGCGCCCAGCGCCGGCACAATAAGGAAGTCCTTGCCGCACTGGTGCGCGAACGCCTGGGCGTCGTTCTCGACCCCGAGGCGCTGTTCGACGTGCAGGTCAAGCGCATCCACGAGTACAAACGCCAGCTGCTCAACCTGCTGCACTGCGTGGCGCTCTACCAGGCGATCCGCGACGAGCCGGGGGTGGACTGGGCGCCGCGGGTGAAGATCCTCGCCGGCAAGGCGGCGGCGAGCTATCACCAGGCCAAGCTGATCATCAAGCTGGCCAACGACATCGCCCGCACGGTGAACAACGATCCCACGGTGCGCGGCCGTCTCAAGGTGGTCTTCCTGCCCAACTACAACGTCAGCCTGGCGGAGGTCATCATCCCGGCGGCGGACCTCTCCGAGCAGATCTCCACCGCCGGCATGGAGGCTTCCGGGACCAGCAACATGAAGTTCGCCCTCAACGGCGCGCTGACCATCGGCACGATGGACGGCGCCAACGTGGAGATGTGCGAGCGGATCGGCGCCGAGCACATGTTCATCTTCGGCCTCGGCGCGCAGCAGGTGGAGGCGCGCCGGCGCGCCGGCGAGGTCGGCGGGGCGGCCGTGGTGGCCGCCTCGCCGCGGCTCTCCGAGGTGCTCACGGCGATCCGCAGCGGGGTCTTCTCGCCGGACGATCCGGGGCGATACGCCGGGCTGGTCGACGGGCTGCTGCACCACGACAACTTCATGGTCTGCGCCGACTTCGAGGCCTACTGGCAGGCCCAGCGCGAGGTCGAGGCGCGCTGGCGCACGCCGCAGCACTGGTGGCACTCGGCGGTGCTGAACACCGCGCGGACCGGCTGGTTCTCCTCCGACCGCACCATCCGCGAATACGCCCGCGAGATCTGGCGGCTGCCGGAGTGAGTCAGTCGGTCGCAGCGCCCGCGGGCGCTGCGCTGAACCTGCGACGGTCGCCCCGGTCTGAATGAGGCGTCGCCCACCCAGTCGCGCTAAGATGCGCGAACTTTCCACCCCCGGAGCCCTTTCCATGTCCCGCGTAACCCTGAGTCGCTACCTGATCGAGCAGACCCGCTGCCACAACACCCCGGCCGACCTGCGCTTCCTCATCGAGGTGGTGGCGCGTGCCTGCAAGGAAATCAGCCATGCGGTATCCAAGGGTGCGCTGGGCGGCGTGCTCGGCAGCATGGGCACCGAGAACGTGCAGGGCGAGGTGCAGAAGAAGCTCGACGTGATGTCCAACGAGATCCTCCTGGAGGCCAACGAGTGGGGCGGCCACTTGGCCGGCATGGCCTCCGAGGAAATGGACAACGCCTACCAGATCCCCGGCAAGTACCCGAAGGGTGCCTACCTGCTGGTCTTCGACCCCCTGGACGGCTCCAGCAACATCGACGTCAACGTCTCGGTCGGCACCATCTTCTCGGTGCTGCGCTGCCCGGACGAGTACCTGAGCCAGAACGACAGCCTCAACGAGCAGGCCTTCCTCCAGCCGGGCACCAAGCAGGTGGCCGCCGGCTACGCGATCTACGGCCCGCAGACCATGCTCATGCTGACCCTCGGCAACGGCGTCAAGGGCTTCACCCTGGACCGCGAACTGGGCAGCTTCGTGCTCACCCACGACAACCTGCACGTGCCGGAAACCACCGCCGAGTTCGCCATCAACATGTCCAACCAGCGCCACTGGGAGCCGCCGGTCCAGCGCTACGTGGACGAACTGCTGGCCGGCAAGAGCGGCCCGCTGGACAAGAACTACAACATGCGCTGGATCGCCTCGATGGTCGCCGACGTGCACCGCATCCTCACCCGCGGCGGCATCTTCATGTACCCGCGCGACGCCCGCGAGCCGGGCAAGCCCGGCAAGCTGCGGCTGATGTACGAGGCCAACCCGATGTCCTTCATCATCGAGCAGGCCGGCGGCGCGGCGACCAACGGCACCGAGCGGATCCTCGACCTCCAGCCCGAATCCCTGCACCAGCGGGTGGCGGTGTTCCTCGGCTCGAAGGAAGAGGTCGAGCGCATCACCCGCTATCATCTTCAGGACTGACGCCCGCTGCCGCCGCCCGGGCGCTCCGAGGGTGCCCGGCCCGGCCGTTTCCGCACGTCCGCTCCCCCTTCGCGAGCCTCCGGCGCCGGCCGGGGGCGCTGCCGTGTCAGGCTTGTCGCTTTCCCTTGCCAGGATTCCCTCGATGTCGCGCCGTTTCGCCCTGCTGTCCCTCTGTCTCCTGCTGGCCGCCTGCAGCGACCCGCTCAACCAAGAGAACTATTCCAAGCTCAAGCCCGGCATGACCCGGCCCGAAGTCGAGCAACTGCTCGGCAAGCCGACCGAGTGCTCCGGGGCCTTCGGCTTCTCCAGCTGCACCTGGGGCGACCAGCGGACCTTCATCAGCGTGCAGTACGGTGGCGACAAGGTGCTGCTGTTCTCCGGGCAGGGCCTGCGGTGAAGCCGGCCGGGCCGTGGCGTACGCTCGGCCTGGCCGCTCTTGGCCTGCTGCTCGGCGGCTGCGCCTACTGGGGCCGGGAACCGCCGGCCACGGCTGGCGCGCTGGACCTCGCGCGCTACCAAGGCACCTGGTACGAGCTGGCGCGCCTGCCGGCGCCCTTCCAGCGCCGTTGCGTCCGGGCCGAGGCGCACTACCGCCTGCTGGCGCCCGACCAGCTCGCCGTGCGCAACCGCTGCCGCACCGCCGAGGGCGAATGGCTGGAGGCCAGCGGCATCGCCCGGCCGCTGCAGCGGGGCCGCACCGACCAGCTCCGGGTACGCTTCCACAATGTCTTCGGCTACGGTTTTCCGGTCCTGGCCGGGGGCGACTACTGGGTGCTCTACGTCGACCCGGACTACCGGCTCGCCCTGGTCGGCAGCCCCGACCGCGAGTTCCTGTGGATACTCTCCCGCGACACGACGATCGCCCCGCAGGACCGCGAGCGCCTGCTGAAGCTGGCCCGCGAGCAGGGCTACGACCTCGGGCTGCTGATCTGGCGGCCGGCGGACTGACCGCCTCCGGCCGCGATCCCTACCGCCGCAAGGAGCCTCCATGCCGTCCCGCCACAACCTCTTCCAGCCGCTGCCCGACGCTGCCGCGGGCGAGTGCTTCGACGACCTGCTCAACCTGCCCGGCTGCCGGGTGGAGCGCATCGTTTCCCAGGGACAGGCCAGTCCGCCGGGCTTCTGGTACGACCAGGACTGGGACGAGTGGGTACTGCTGCTGGCCGGCAGCGCGCTGCTGCGTCTGGAGAGCGAACCGCAGCCCATCGCCTTGGCGGTGGGCGATCACCTGCTGATTCCGGCCGGCGAGCGCCACCGCGTCGAGGCCACCGATCCGGCCGGCCCGACGGTCTGGCTGGCGGTGCACGTGCCGGGTGCTAAGGCAGCCGGTTGACTTCCGGGAAGCGCGCGACGAAGGCCTCGGGGATCGGCACCACCTTGCCGGCCTCGTAGTCGAAGAACACGAAGCCGTACTTGGCCAGGGCGATCAGGGCGCCGTCGGCCGGGCGGCTGACGCGGAACACGATGTCGCCGCCGTACTTGTTGAAGTCCGCCAGGCCGACCTCGAAGCGCAGCCGGTCGCGGGCATGGGCCTCGGCCTTGTAGAGGGTGGCGAGGTCGGTGACGATGATCCCGGGGCCGCTGGTTTCGGCGCCGCTGTCGTCGATGCCGTGGGCATACAGGAAGCGCGAGCGCGCTTCGGAGAGCATCGAGACCAGCGCGTCGTTGCCCAGGTGGCGGGCGCCGTTGATGTCGCTGTTGCGCACGCTCATCTCGGTGCGGTAGCAGAGGCAGTGGGCGGGAAATTCCAGGTGCAGTCGGGCCATGGAGGGTTCTCGGGTCGGTGGATGGGTATTCGTGTCTAGCGGGGGCGGCCCCGGCGGTTGCAGAAGCGCGCCAGGGCGACGATCTCGCGGCTGCGCGGCAGCGCAATGCCCAGTTTGGCGGCCAGTTCGAGCACCGCGTCGCCGATCGCCGCCAGCTCCAGCGGACGCCCCCTTTCATGGTCCTGCAGCATCGAGGTGCGCACCGCGCCCATGGCCGCGCCGCGCTCGAGAAAGCCCGGCGGGTCGAGTTCGACCCGTGCGCCGTAGGCGGCGGCGACCAGCAGCCCCTCGTGCAGCAGATCGCAGACCAGCTCGTGCAGTTCGGGGCTGCTATAGACCTCTTCCAGGGTGGCGCCGCTGATCACCGACAGCGGGTTGGAGGTGAGGTTGGCGATCAGCTTGGTCCACAGCGCGTCGCGGATCCGCTCGCTGGCGCGGGCCTCGATGCCGGCTTCGGCGAGCAGCGCGCAGAGGCGCTCCAGGCGTTCGCTCGGGCGGTTGTCAGGCTCGCCGCAGACCATCCGCAGCGGGTTGGCGGAAACCGCCACGCCGGGCGCCGGGGACTCGGCGGTGACGAACGCCACGCAGCCGATCAGCTGCGGCGGGGCCAGGCGCGCGGCGAGCCGCCCGCCGGGGTCGACCGCCTCGACGGACTGCCCGGCGAAGCGCCCGCCCTCGCCCAGGAAGTACCACCAGGGCACGCCGTTGAGCACCGGCACCACCAGGGTGTCGGCGCCGAGCATCGGTTCGATGGCCGGCAGCAGCGCGGGCAGGTCGTGGGCCTTGGTGCAGAGAAACAGCAGGTCCTGCTCGCCGAGCGCCGCACCGCGGTCGCTGGCATTCACCGCGGCGCGGTGCTCGCCCTGGCGGTCGGTCAGACGCACGCCGTCGCGGCGCAGCGCTTCCAGGGTCGCGCCGCGGGCCAGCAGGTTGACGGCCCGGCCGCTGCCCGCCAGGCGCGCGGCCAGCGTGCAGCCGATGGCGCCGGCGCCGGCGATGCCGATGCGCGGGAAAGAAGCGTCCATGTTCCCCTCCTGTGGCGACGGTGCTGCATGGCGCAACGTCAGCAGCCGGTCTTGTCTCAAGCGTAGCCGGAGCCGGCGTCGGGGGGAAAGCCCGGCGCTTCAGGCCGCCAGGCCCTGGCGCGGCCCGAACAGCCGGCACAGTCCCAGCGCCCCGAGTGCCCCGAGCATGGCCAGTCCGGCGTCCTTCTGGGCGTCCCATTCGTCGCCCTGGGTACCGAGGAAGGCAGTGCCCAGGTCCGGGCTGACGATCAGCGCCGCGAGCATTTCCAGTTGTTCGTAAAAGGCGCTCATGGCCATCGCCACGCACAGGGCGAGGCCGTCCAGCCAGAACCCGCGCAGGCCGGCGCGGCGCGCCAGCAACTCGCGCAGCGGACAGGTCAGCAACAGGCCGAAGGCGAAGTGCACCAGCCGGTCGTAGGGGTTGCGGGCGAGCCCCAGGCTGTCGCGCAGCCAGTCGCCCAGTGGCGTTTCCGCGTAGGTGTAGTGGGCGCCATAGAGGTGCAGGGCGAGGAACAGGGCGAACAGCCGGTAGGCGCCCAGGGAAAAGGCAAAACGCCGGTGGGTCGCCAGCAGCAGGCCGGCGAAGAAGAACACCAGCAGGTTCTCCAGCAGCCAGTCGGAGCGGCTCGGCGGCTCGATGGCCGCCCACAGCCAGACCAAGGCGAGCAGGCCGGCGATCAGGGACAGCTGGCGCGGTGCGGCGTTCATCGGCGCTCTCCTGCGGCGGGCGGACGGCGCGGCCGTGCGGGCTGGCCAGGGCCCCGTCCCTGCGGGTTGCGCGTCAAATGCCGCCATGCGGCGTTGCGGGTCTTGGCAAGGGAATGACCATTGCCGGCGCCCCGCGCCTTGCCTGGCGGCATTTGACGCGGCAACGCGGCTCACGCCAAAACGTCAACAGACCCTAGCAGGGGCACGGCGTTCTGCAAAAGGCCTGGCGGTCGCCGGGAAATTTCGGCGAACCCGGCGCATCCCCGTGGCCCCTTTCGGGGATATGATGCCGGCTACCCCGGGACGGATGGTCCTGTTCAGCCTTGGAGCAGAGCATGCAAACCTTGTATCCAGAGATCAAACCCTACGCCCGCCACCGGCTGGCGGTGGACCATCCCCACGAGCTGTACGTGGACGAGAGCGGCACGCCGGACGGCCTGCCGGTGGTGTTCATCCACGGCGGTCCGGGCTCGGGCTGCGACGGCATGAGCCGGCGCTTCTTCGATCCGACCCTGTACCGCATCGTCACCTTCGACCAGCGCGGCTGCGGCCGCTCGACGCCCTACGCGAGCCTGGAGAACAACACTACCTGGGATCTGGTGGCGGACCTGGAGCGCATCCGCGAGCACCTGGGCATCGAGCAGTGGGTGCTGTTCGGCGGTTCCTGGGGCTCGACCCTGGCGCTGGCCTACGCCCAGACCCATCCGGAGCGGGTGCATGCGCTGATCCTGCGCGGGATCTTCCTGTGCCGCCCGCAGGACTTCCAGTGGTTCTACCAGGAGGGGGCCAGCCGGCTGTTCCCGGACTACTGGCAGGACTACCTGGCGCCGATCCCGGCGGCCGAGCGTGGCGAGCTGATGCAAGCCTATTACAAGCGCCTCACCGGGGCCGACGAGATCGCCCAGATGCAGGCGGCCCGGGCCTGGTCGGTCTGGGAAGGGCGCACAGCGACCCTGCGGCCGAACCCGAATGTGGTCGAGCGCTTCCACGAGCACGCCCTGGCCATCGCCCGCATCGAATGCCACTACTTCGTCAACGACGCCTTCCTGGCGCCCGGCCAACTGCTGCGCGACATGCCGAAGATCGCCCACCTGCCGGGCGTGATCGTGCATGGCCGCTACGACGCGGTGTGCCCGCTGGACAACGCCTGGGCGCTGCACCGCGCCTGGCCGAACAGCGAGCTGCAGATCGTCCGCGATGCCGGGCACGCGGCCGGTGAGCCGGGCATCGTCGACGCCCTGGTGCGCGCCGCCGACGACCTTGTCCAGCGCCTGCTCGGCGTGCCGCCCGAGGAAGCCTGATGAGGGTGCTGATCCAGCGCGTCGCCACGGCCCGGGTGACGGTCGCGGGCGAGGAGCTCGGCGCGATCGGCCGGGGCCTGCTGGCGCTGGTCGGCATCGAGCCGCAGGACGATGCGCAAAGCGTCGAGCGGATGCTGCAGCGGCTGCTCAACTACCGGGTGTTCGCCGACGCCGAGGGGCGCATGAACCTCTCCCTCGCCCAGGTCGGCGGCGGCCTGCTGCTGGTTTCGCAGTTCACCCTCGCCGCCGATACCAGAAGCGGCCTGCGCCCGAGCTTCTCCAGCGCCGCCCCGCCGGCCCACGGCCAGGCGCTCTTCGAGGTGCTGCTGGCGCTGGCCCGGGAGCGTCACCTGCAGGTCGCCGGCGGGCGCTTCGGCGCCCACATGCAGGTCGAGCTGGTCAACGACGGGCCGGTGACCTTCCTGCTCGAGACCTGAACTCGCCTGCCGGCTCCAGGCCGTTGTCTTCCAGCCACTCCAGGGCGTATTCGCGCAGCCGCCGCTGCCGGTAGGCGTGCCAGGCCTCGCGCAGCCGCGGAAAGTGTTCCAGTCCGTAGTCGAAGGTACGCAGCGGCCGGCGCCCGCTCAGGGCGCGGCTGAGCAGCGGGTGGGCATGCGGGTCCGGCTGGGTGTAGAGGAAGTCCTCGCGCATCGCCAGGCTCTGCGCGCCGGCCAGGGGGTCGATGGGCAGGTAGCGCTCGGGCTGCACGTCGTACTTCTCGGCGCTGCCCGGAACCGGCGCCTGCGGGCCGACCGCGAGGATCTCGCCAGTGTCCAGGTCCAGGTAGTGATCGACGGCTTCGTCGCCTTCCAGGGCATTTTCCAGTCGCTGCAGGTCGATGGTCAGGGGAAGCATGGCGATCTCCGGCTGAGGGGGACGATGCCTCAGCTTAACGGTTGCCGGGAGGGGCGCGGCAAGCCCCGACGGGCGGCCCGGCGCAGGGCAGGAAACGGTGGCCGGGCCGCTGGCTTCGCCGTCGTTTCCCGCCGTCGTCGCGATCCGCGCCGAGCGTTTCGGCGGGGTACCGCTCGTCGGTCTGACGGTCTGTTGAAGGATTTGGTTAAAATATCTAAACGCATGAATTAAAAGGAAAAATCACCGATCCTTCCCCGTTGTCCGAAGGCTTTGATTTTCCCCATTGTTTTCAATAGGTTAGAGTTGCCGGCTGCCGACTCTTTTCCCCCCTTTTTCAGCCATGTCCGAGCCTTGCGCAATGACGTCGATAATCGCTTCATGCCGCGGCTTGCTGCTGGTCGGCTCAACCCTCCTGGCGCTGGGCGTCGCCCCGGCCTGGGGCTTTGGCTTCGACGAGGTGGCCGAGCGGGCGAAGAGCCTGGCTCGCGAGCCTTACGTCGCTCCGGTCAGCAACCTGCCGGCCGAGTTCGCCAACATGACCTTCGCCGACCACCAGCAGATCCGCTTCCGTGCCGAGAAGGCCTACTGGGCCGACGAGAAGACCCGATTCAAGCTGGGCTTCCACCACCAGGGCATGCACTTCGCCACGCCGGTGCGGATCAACGAGCTGGTCGCCGGCAATCCCCGGGAAATCGGCTACGACCCCTCGCGCTTCGATTTCGGCACCCTGCACGTCGATCCCAAGGCGGTCGAGAAGCTCGGCTACGCCGGCTTTCGCGTGCTTTACCCGGTCAACCGGACGGACAAGCAGGACGAGGTCGCCACCTTCCTCGGCGCCAGCTACTTCCGGGTGGTCGGCCAGGGCCAGGTGTTCGGCCTCTCCGCCCGCGGCCTGGCGATCGACACTGCGCTGCCTTCCCGCGAGGAGTTCCCGCGCTTTCGCGAGTTCTGGATCGAGCACCCCGGGCCACAGGACCGCCACCTGACGATCTTCGCCCTGCTCGACTCGCCGCGCGCCACCGGTGCCTATCGCATCGTCCTGCACCCCGGGCGGGACAGCCGGATGGACATCCAGGCCCGGCTCTACCTGCGCGGGCCGGTCGGCCGGCTGGGTCTGGCGCCGCTGACCAGCATGTTCCTGTTCGGCGGCAACCAGCCGTCGCCGCAGGTCAACTTCCGTCCGCAGATCCACGACTCCAGCGGTCTGCTGATCCATGACGGCAACGGCGACTGGATCTGGCGCCCGCTGCAGAACCCGAAGTGGGTGTCGGTGACCCCCTACAGCCTGGAGAATCCCCGGGGCTTCGGCCTGCTGCAGCGCGGTCGCGAGTTCTCCGACTACGAAGACCTGGACGACCGCTACGACCTGCGCCCGAGCGCCTGGGTCGAGCCGCTGGGCCCGTGGGGCCAGGGCAGCGTGGAGCTGGTGGAGATTCCCACCGCGGACGAGACCAACGACAATATCGTCGCCTTCTGGCGGCCGCGGACCCTGCCCGCGCCCGGCCAGCCGCTGGATTTCGCCTATCGCCTGCACTGGACCCAGAACGAGTCGGCGCTGCACCCGAAGGAGTCCGCGTGGGTCAGGCAGACCCTGAGCGCGCTGGGCGAGCTGAAGCAGCGCAACCTGGTCCGCCAGGCCGACGGCAGCACCCTCCTGCTGGTGGACTTCGAGGGGCCGGCGCTGCAGGCGCTGGCGCCGGATACGCCGCTCGTCAGCCAAGTCAACGTCGACCACAACGGCGAGCTGCTGGAGAACAGCCTGCGCTACCACCCGGCCATCCGGGGCTGGCGCCTTACCCTGCGTCTGAAGATCAAGGACCCGCAGCGGCCGGTGGAGATGTACGCCGCATTGGTCAAGGGCGACCGACGCCTGACCGAAATCTGGAGCTACCAGTTGCATGCCAAAGAATAATCCGACCTCCCTCCAGACTTCGCTGGACGAGTACCTGCGGCATCTGCCGCTGGCCAAGGCCGAGCGCGAGCGCCTGGCCGATGCCGGCTCGCTTGCCGAACTGCACCGCCGGCTGGGCGGGGATGCCCCGGCAGCGCTCGACGATGCCGCCCTGGGCTCGGCCGCCCGGCGCCTGGCCGGAGGCTACGGCGACGAACTGGCGGCGGCCGGAGCGCTCGACGCGGATGCCGCCGGCCGTGCCTGCCTGGCGGCTGCGCCGCCGATCCGCCGCACCCGGGTGATTCCCGAACCCTGGGGCAGCAACCTGCTGCTGCGCGCCTGGCGCCGGCTCACCGGCCGCGGCTGCCCGCCCGCGCCGTCGCGCGAGCGGCCGCCGGCGAGCTGGCAGCAGCTCGCCTCGCTGCGCCGGCTGGTCCTGATGCTGCTGATGTTCGGTCCGACCGCCTTGGCCACCTGGTACATGATGGACATCCTGCCGTGCTGCGACTGGTCCTCCGCCGCGTTCGCCGGGGGCCCCCCGAATAGCCCCTGGCACAGCCTGGGCACGGCGCTGCCCTATCTGCTCGAGGGCAGCGTGCTCACGCTCTTCGCGCTGCTCTTCGGCTGGGTCTCCGCCGGCTTCTGGACGGCGGTGATGGGCTTCTGGGAGCTCTTGCGCGGGCGCGACCGCCAGCATGTCTCCGCGGCCGGCCTGGGCACGGCGCCGATTCCCGCCGAGGCGCGCACGGCGATCGTCATGCCGATCTGCAACGAGGACGTGGCGCGGGCCTTCGCCGGGCTGCGGGCGACCTACGAGTCGCTGGCTGCCAGCGGCGAGCTGGAGCGCTTCGACCTCTTCATCCTCAGCGACAGCGGTTCGGCGGACATCGCCGCCGCCGAGCAGCAGGCCTGGCTCGAACTGTGCCGCGAAACCGGCGGCTTCGGGCGGATTTTCTACCGCCGCCGCCGCCGCCGGGTGAAGCGCAAGAGCGGCAACATCGACGACTTCTGCCGGCGCTGGGGCAGCCAGTACCGCTACATGGTGGTGATGGACGCCGACAGCGTGATGAGCGGCGACTGCCTGACCACCCTGGTGCGGCTGATGGAGGCCAATCCCGAGGCCGGGATCATCCAGACCGCGCCCAAGGCTTCCGGCCGCGATACCCTCTATGCGCGCATGCAGCAGTTCGCCACCCGCGTCTACGGCCCGCTGCTGACCGCCGGCATGCACTTCTGGCAGCTCGGCGAGTCGCACTACTGGGGGCACAACGCGATCATCCGCATGGCGCCGTTCATCGAGCACTGCGCGCTGGCACCGCTGCCGGGACGCGGGGTGTTCGCCGGGGCGATCCTCTCCCACGATTTCGTCGAGGCCGCACTGATGCGCCGCGCCGGCTGGGGCGTGTGGGTCGCCTACGACCTGCCGGGCAGCTACGAGGAACTGCCGCCGAACCTGCTCGACGAACTCAAGCGCGACCGCCGCTGGTGCCACGGCAACCTGATGAACTTCCGCCTGTTCCTGGTCCGGGGCATGCATCCGGTGCACCGCGCGGTGTTCCTCACCGGGGTGATGTCCTACCTGTCAGCGCCGCTGTGGTTCGCCTTCCTGCTGCTCTCCACCGCGCTGATGACGGCGCACCAGCTGCTGACGCCGCAGGCGCCCGGCGGAGGCTCGGGTGTCTTCCCGATCTGGACCCCCTGGTATCCCCAGGAGGCCATGCTGCTCTTCTACAGCACCCTGACCATGCTGGTGCTGCCCAAGCTGCTCAGCCTGGTGCTGGTCTGGATCAAGGGCGCCGGGGCCTATGGCGGGGCGCTGCGGGTGACCCTGAGCCTGCTGCTGGAGATGGTCTGCTCGATGCTGCTGGCGCCGGTGCGGATGTTCTTCCACAGCTGCTTCGTGATCGGCGCCTTCCTCGGCCGTTCGGTGCAGTGGAAGTCGCCGCGCCGCGACGACGGCTCCACCGCCTGGGGCGAGGCGCTGCGCCGGCACGGCAGCCAGACCCTGCTCGGGCTCGCCTGGGCGCTGCTGGTGGGCTGGCTGGACCCGCGCTTCCTCGGCTGGCTGGCGCCGATCATCGGCGCCCTGACGCTGTCCATCCCGGTGTCGGTGATTTCCAGCCGGGTCGGCCTGGGCCGCTTCCTGCGCGAGCGGAAGCTGTTCCTGATCCCCGAGGAGCACGAGACCCCGGCCGAGTTGTGCGCCACCGAGCGCTACACCCGGGAGAATCGCCGGCGCGCGCAGGGCGGCGCCTTCGTCCGGGCGGTGGTCGATCCGCTGGGCAACGCGCTGGCCTGCGCGATGGCCACGGCGCGCCACGGCCGCTCGGCGGCGATCGAGCGGCTGCGCGAGGAGCGCGTCGAGCATGCACTGGCCGCGGGGCCGGAGCGGCTCGACGGCGAGACCCGGCTGGCCCTGCTCGGCGATCCGGTGGCGCTGGCGCGCCTGCACCTGCGGTTGTGGGAGGAGGGCTGGGAGAACTGGCTGGCGCCCTGGCGGCGCTCGCTGGGCGGCCTCTACCGGAGCGGCGGACGGCTCCCGGCCGCGCTCGGCGAGGCGAAGCCGGCGGTCGATGGGGTGCGGCTGGCCGGTTAGGATGCGGCCGGCATGAAAAAACCGCACCGGGCGCTGGCGCCGGGTGCGGTTGGCTGGGGGATCACCCTGCGGGGGCTGCGGCTGAAAGCTCGGGACGCCGCGGCGGCCCTGGCCGGATCAGCGCACCAGGCAGGGCTTCTTGTTGTCGAAGGTCCAGCCGGGGATCAGGTACTGCATGGCGACGGAGTCGTCGCGCGCGCCGAGGCCCATGCCCTTGTACAGCTCGTGGGCCTTGTTCAGCT
>Ga0209575_10000253_pt1 | contig 48408 bp, 34 predicted proteins | sample Medcelwee11metaG_FD_187172 | JGI IMG/M metagenome (GOLD analysis project Ga0209575, IMG submission 187172) | Freshwater pond sediment microbial communities from the University of Edinburgh, under environmental carbon perturbations - Medium... | ecosystem: Environmental > Aquatic > Freshwater >...
TGGACGCAACAGACCCAAAACGTTTAGGGCAAGTTGTTCGGGCGCATTGGGGAATAGAAAATAATCTGCATTGGGTGCTAGATTATGCTTTTGATGAAGACAAGCAACGCGCCAGAATAGGGAATAGCGACGCAAACTTGGCGATTATCCGGCATATCGCACTGAACTTACTAAAAGCCGAGAAAACTTCTAAGATTGGCGTTAAAACCAAGCGTCTCAAAGCAGGCTGGGATGAAAGCTACTTACTGAAAGTATTAGGTGTGTGAAGAATCGATAGGGCATAAATTTTAATGCGATTGCCCTAAACGATAGTGCCGCTACCTAAATGAGGCTAAATTCTCAATTCAATTGTTTTATTGTAGCCAGGTATGTGTGCGCCGTGTCTTTTTGCGGTGCGCACACGGCACAACCGTACAACATCGCCCGCGTGCGCGAAATGCCGAGAAAGTGGGTTGCCAAAATCACCGTCAGTGACGGCATTTCGCACACCCTACCAGGCTCACCCAAAACTACACAGACTTATAGAAACAAACCACATTTTGCACATGAAATTTATCAAATTTCGCAGTGCTGCCTGCGGCGGGGATTTGAATCACATTTTTCGTGCTGCTGTTTTTGGCATTGGGATTTAAGCTGCCTTCTGAGGCCGAGAAATGCAGTATCTGGGTGAACCAGGATTCGGGGTCACTGTTTTTGTTGGGATACAATTTTCCGGTGATTTGGCCGTTGATGGAAACTTCCACCGGGTCAGCGTCACCGGTTAAGCCTTTCAGCATTAACATGATGACTGCGCTGGCACCGCTGTCGGTACCTTCGATTTCAAATTCTTTGGTGAAGGGCGCGGTCATTTCTACTTTACGCAGTTGATCGCCGTGAATCACACAATAGTTGCTGGTTAGCATAGCTTCTCTCTTGGGTTGAGTGGTGGGGAATAAACTGGTGACAAGTTGCGTTGTTTGGTGTTTGGCGGTTTATGAAACCGAAATCAGCCAAGCGCTGGTGCTTGTCGCCAGGGAGTGCAACTATACAGAAATTTCAGTCGTTTCAACACTGTTGCCGGGTTGCTCGGGTAATTTGCGCAATAACAAGCCGCCCAGTGCCTGATCCATCGCGGGGGCACGAATCCAAACCAGATGCCCGGAACCTTTGGCGACTTCTAGGGGGTTGCCCTCGCGATCTTCTAGTTGACTGAGGGTGAAGAAGTGGTTGCCGGTGGGTAACATCAATTCTAATTGGTCGCCCAGTACAAAACGGTTTTTAACATCGATTTCTAGCAAATCCCGGCTTGCGTCGTAACTCAGCACTTCGCCGACGAATTGTTGGCGTTCGCCCAGCGACACGCCGCGTTGATAATTTTGATATTCGTCATGGACATGGCGGCGGTAGAAGCCTTCGGTGTAGCCTCGGCTGGCGAGTTTTTCCAATTCGTCCATTAGGCTGAGGTCAAAATCGCGGCCTTGGGCGGCGTCGTCTATGGCGCGGCGGTAAACTTGGGCGGTGCGTGCCACGTAATAATGCGATTTGGTGCGTCCTTCGATTTTCAGGGAATCGACACCGATGGCGGCTAAGCGGGCTACGTGTTGTACCGCACGCAAGTCTTTGGAATTCATGATGTAAGTGCCGTGTTCGTCTTCAAAAATCGGCATGTAATCGCCAGGGCGATGCGCTTCTTCCAGTAAAAACACCGGGCTGCTACAGGATTGGCTGCTGTGCTGAGCGGGCGACTGGACGGGGCTGAGGTCGCCGCTTGCGCTTTCTTGGGCTGCGTGTAGTTGATAGCCCCAGCGGCAGGCGTTGGTGCAAGTGCCTTGGTTAGAATCGCGATGGTTCATATAACCAGACAGTAAACAGCGTCCAGAATAGGCAATACATAATGCGCCGTGTACAAACACTTCCAGTTCCATGTCCGGGCATTGCTGGCGAATTTCGGCGATTTCTTCGAGACTCAATTCCCGCGATAAAATAATCCGAGTTAAGCCCAGTTTTTGCCAAAAACGCACGGCGGCATAATTCACGGTGTTGGCTTGTACCGATAAATGAATCGGCATTGCTGGCCAGCGTTCTCGTGCTAACAAGATTAAACCCGGATCGGACATGATCAGCGCATCGGGTTGTAAGGCGACCACCGGTTCTAAGTCGGTTAAGAAACTTTTAACCTTGCTGTTATGCGGGGCGATATTGACTGCCAAATAAAATCGCTTGGCTAAGTCATGCGCGGTTTGAATGCCGGTGGCGAGATTTTCTAGGCTTTGAAAATCATTATTGCGCACTCGCAGACTATAACGCGGTTGTCCGGCATACACCGCATCCGCTCCGTAAGCAAAAGCGTAATGTAGATTTCTCAAAGTGCCCGCAGGCGATAATAACTCGGGTTTTAACAACATATTCAAGCTCATCCGGGCAGAAAAAAACCGACTCACAGGGAAGTCGGTGGGCGGGGTTTGAAGGACTGCCAGTCTTTCAAGAACTGGCAGTTTTCGTGTGTGCTTGCTGGTGCGTTTATTTCTTTAATTTTTGTAAATAACTGCGGGCGATTTCAATCGAATCTTGCGGCACGGTGTTCAAGCAACGCACCAAGGTTGGGCCATCGCTGCAATTGGGAAATAAAGCGCTGGCGGTGACTTCAGCTTGATCAAGGCGACCGCTTTGGCGTTTTAACCCACCGCTGGTGGGCGTTGCGTATTGGCGAAGGTGCGCCAGCACTTGCTTGGCCTTATCCAGGCCGCCTTTGCGATTGGTGGCGATGGTGACCGTGACTAGCTCATAGGCGGGTAAACATTTGATCGCGGCTTTGTAATGGTAGTCGGTTCCTTCTCGATAGGCTCCAAACACCCTGTCGCCTTGAATCTCAACTCTGGCAAAACCCTGTTCGCGCAAGGCTTGCTGAGCCGCCGTGGCGCAGGAATCGGCAAACACCAACTGCTCGCCTTCCACCACGGCTAACCAAGGCGGCGGCGGCGCGGCTATCGCCAGCGGGCTGTGTAGCATCAAACCAGACCAGAGTCCGGCTAATAAGTAAGACAGTTTGATTTTCATGTGGGTTTTCTCCTTGCCAAGCAATGGAATCCTGTCGAGGCAGTGTAACTGATGCCTGGCAAAAAGTTTAACTCAATATGGAGGAAATAAGACAGCATAGCAAGAATAAAAGGGCTTAGTTTGGCAATTTAATGTCTGATATTACGCAACGACTAAAATAACGCAAAAGAACACAAGCGACACAAGTGGCACAAACGGACACCAGCGTTTGTGTCTTTCGTGACTTTTGTGTGGTGTTTTTAAGTGTTGCGTCAGGTGAGTTTAATGCGTTAAATCACCGCAGCGGGCAACAACAAGCGCTGTAAAATCCCTTCGTAAATCAACGATAATTGGTCTAAATCGGCGCTGTTGACGCATTCATTGACTTTGTGGATGGTGGCATTCAGCGGCCCTAATTCAATGACTTGCGCACCGGTCGGCGCAATGAAGCGGCCATCGGAAGTCCCGCCGCTGGTGGAGAGTATCGGCGCATAACCACAGATTTCTTGCACGGCGGCGTTGGCGGCGTCGAGCAAGGCACCGCCTGCGGTTAGAAAAGGCGCGCCGGAATGCACCCATTCCAGATTGTAATCAAAGCCTTGTTTGTCCAGCAAAGCGGTGACTCGTTCGCGTAGCACGGTTTCATTCAGCACCGAGCTGTAACGAAAGTTGAACACCAGTGCCAAACTGCCGGGAATCACGTTGGTGGCCCCGGTGCCCGCGTGAATATTGGACACTTGAAAACCGGTGGGCGGAAAGAAGTCATTGCCCTGATCCCATTCAGTGCTACACAGCGCTTGCAGCACGGTGGCAAAACGGTGGATTGGATTGTCGGCTAAATGGGGATAGGCCACATGGCCTTGTACGCCCTGCACTTGCAGATAGCCGGTCAGCGAGCCACGTCGGCCATTTTTAATTTCATCGCCCAACTTGAGGCGGCTGGAGGGTTCGCCGACCAGACACCAGTCGATTTGCTCTTGACGGGCTTGTAAATGCTCAATCACCTTGACCGTGCCATTCACCGCCGCCCCTTCTTCGTCGCTGGTCAACAGAAATCCAATCGCGCCACGATGTTGCGGGTGTTGGCCGATAAAGCGTTCACAAGCCGTCAGCATCGCGGCGATACTGCCTTTCATGTCGGCAGCACCACGTCCGTACAGGAATCCCTGGTGCAGAGTGGGTTGAAACGGCGGAAACAGCCAAGCTTCGGCAGGGCCGCTGGGCACAACATCGGTGTGACCTGCGAACACAAACAGGGGGGCCGCTGAACCGCGCCGCGCCCAGAGGTTATCGACATCCTCGAAGCGTAAGGGTTCTATTTGAAAATCCAGGGCGCGCAAGCGTTCGGCAATCAGCGCTTGGCAGCCGCAGTCATCGGGGGTCACGGAGGCGCGTGCGATCAGCGCCGTGGCCAGTTGCAAAGTGGGGGACATGAGGATTTCACTGGGAGGTCACGCGGTGACAGCGAGTCACCGCGCTACAAAACGAGGGTTTATTTGGTCAAAGTGGCTTTGGCTGGATCGGCGTCCACGGCCAGGGGTTCTTTGATTTCAATCTTAGCGGGCTTTTTCAGTTCTTCCATGTAAGCACGCATCTGCTCATTCTGATAATTGCCTTTAACCCGTTCTTTCACCGCTTCAAATGTAGGCGGTGCCACGGTGCGGCTGTCTTCGAGTAAAATCACGTGCCAACCAAAATCACTTTTGACTGGGGTTTCAGTGAATTTATTCTTTTCCATTTTAGCCACGGCTTCAGAGAAAGCAGGCACCATTTGTTGTGCGGTAAACCAACCCAAATCACCGCCTTTTTTAGCAGAACCTTCGTCTTTAGATTTGGCAGTGGCTAATTCAGCGAAAGCTTTTCCTTCTTTGAGTTCAGCAATCACTGCTTTTGCATCTTCTTCTTTTTCCAGCAACACATGACGCGCTTTATATTCGGTCGGCATGGTGGCTTTGGCAATCAGTTTGTCGTAATGCGCTTTCAATTGCTCATCGGTGGCGGGATGCTTTTTCAAATAAGCCTGCATCATCGCTTCCGCTAAATAGTTATAACGCAGCGTTTCCAAATCGCGCACCACTTCGGGCGTGGCATCTAACTTCTGTTTGTTCGCTTCTTGGAATAAGAGTTCACGCGCAATCAGTTCTTCAACCACCGTCTGCCGATCAGCCGTCACTGCGCCACCTTGATGACCGCGTGCTTTCTGATAATCGTCATACTGCTGTTGGGTGATCTTGGCATCGTTCACCAACACCACAACTTTGTCCCCATTATCAGCCGCTTGGACGGCATAACCACTCAACAACAGGGTGCAAGACACCACGGCACTGTACAAGGTATGATTTTTTTGCATGACAAAAGTTCTCTGAGTAAGTAGAAAAGACGACCGATAGAGTCGCCGTTGGTAAGCTTAGGAGTCTGGCGTTTCTGCCTGGATACTGAGCGCATGAATGACCGTGTGCATCAGTTCAGCCAAGGCGTCGTAAACCAAACGATGGCGTTGGATGGGGGTTTTACCCACAAAAGCGGCGCTTTGAATCCGTACTTGAAAATGCCCGCCACCCGCCGCCGCGCCTGCATGTCCGGCATGTTTGTGACTGTCGTCAATAATTTCAAGACGCGACGGCGACAAGGCAGCACGCAGTCGGTTTTCAATCAATTGCACACGAGAAGTCGCAGTCATGATTAGGGCAATACTTGCTTAAAGGGTTTGACTGTGACGCGGGCGTACACCCCCGCTGCTTGATAAGGATCAGCCGCTGCCCAAGCCTGGGCGCTGTCTAAATCGGCAAACTCGGCCACCACCAAACTACCGCTGAAACCAGCCGCCCCAGGTTCTGGGCTGTCGATCAGCGGATGCGGGCCTGCAAGTACCAAGCGGCCCGCTTGTTTCAACGCTTCCAGGCGTTGCAGATGCGCAGGACGGGCGGCTTGCCGCCGAGCGAGCGAGTCTGGCACATCTTCGCTGATAATTGCGTATAACATAGCATCCTTAACGGGTAAAACCAGCCTGTTTCCTAAGCGGATTGCAATCCAAGCATAGCAGAATTTAAATCTAGCTTAGCGGTTTTATCAGCAACTAGGTCGCTAAATCCTCAAAGAATTTCTTGACGCTATCCAGCCAAGATTTCGATTTGGGACTGTGCGGCATATTGCTTTCGTGCATGGATTGCTCAAATTCTTGCAGCAATTCTTTTTGACGGGCGGTCAAATTAACCGGCGTTTCTACCACCACCCGGCAATTGAGATCGCCAACTGGCCCGCCGCGCACCGGCTTGATGCCTTTACCGGTCAGCCGAAAAATCTTGCCGCTTTGGGTTTCTGGCGGGATTTTAAGCGCCACCCGTCCGGTTAAGGTTGGCACTTCCAGCTCGCCCCCTAAGGCCGCAGTCACCATGCTGATCGGTACTTCGCAATGCAACTGATTGTCTTCTCGCGCAAAAATCGGATGCGGCTTGACATTGATTTGCACATACAAATCGCCCGGCGGGCCGCCATTGGTGCCTGCTTCGCCCTCAGCCGACAAGCGAATCCGATCCCCGTTATCCACCCCCGCCGGTACTTTAACCGACAGGGTTTTATGCTCTTGGATGCGGCCAGCACCGTGACAGTTATCACAGGGGTCTTTGATCAGCGTGCCAGTGCCCCGACAAGTCGGGCAAGTTTGCTGCACCGTGAAAAAGCCTTGCTGCATCCGCACTTGACCTGCCCCGCCGCAAGTGCCACAAGTCAAGGGACGACTGCCCGCCTTGGCCCCGGTGCCGTTGCAAACATGACAGGTGATCTGAGTGGGAATACGGATTTTGACTTCAGTGCCCGCCACCGCCTCTTCGAGAGTCAGGCTCAGGTCATAGCGCAAATCAGCGCCTCGGTAGACCCGGCTACGTCCCCCGCCAGCAGCGCCGCCGAACATGTCGCCAAACACGCTTTCAAAAATATCGCCAAAACCGCCACCGCCGCTGAAACCACCCGGCCCGCCTGGCCCGCCCTCAACGCCCGCATGACCAAACTGATCATAAGCGGCACGCTTGTGTTCGTCGCTCAGAATCTCATAGGCTTCTTTGACTTCCTTGAACTGCGCCTCTGCTTTCGCGTCCCCCGGATTACGGTCAGGATGATATTTCATCGCCAAACGACGATAGACTTTTTTCAATTCGGCCTGCGAGGTGTTCTTAGGCACCCCCAGCACTTCGTAGTAATCACGTTTGCTCATGTTTGTTCAATCCACTCCCAATAGTAAAGTCAGGAGAAATTTTAATTTAACCACAAAAGCTAAGCACCTTTAACACAACTGGGTGAGCTTTTGGCATGGGAATAGGCGTTATCATGACTCAATATAAAAAAACCAGTGTCTGAATTGGCTTAATTGGAAAAACTGTGTTTCATTTTTAACTTTTTTTATAAATCACGGAGAACATGGGTAATACAGAAAAAATGATTTGCTTTGTGTTTTTTTGAGTTAGTTACGGGAGGAATTTGATACTTTACCCCGTTACTCATCATTTCTTGAAAGGTTTGGTTAGTGGGTTCCATGGAGATAAAAGACATATTTTTCCTGTCATGGCAAGCAAACACTGTGTGCTTGACTGATGCCAGTGCTTTCCAAGACACGGCACCAAAAACTCAAACAGCTTGGCACCCCAAACGGGATGCCAAGCTGCGGGTTACATCTTACTTCTTTTCTTTGATTTCCTCAAACTCTGCGTCCACCACATCATCGGCTTTCTTATCGCCGTGTTGGGCTTTGGCAGCCGCTTCGGCAGCGTCGGTGAAACCACTGGCCATATCTTCTGGCCCGCCACCGGCAGCGGCGGCGTAGAGTTTTTCTGCCAGTTTGTTAGAGATTTCACCCAAGGCTTTGGTTTTGCCTTCAATATCTGCCAAATCGTCGCCTTTCATCGCCGTTTCTAAGGCTTTGATCGCGGCTTCAATGCGGTCTTTTTCGGCCTTTTCTACCTTGTCACCGAGTTCTTCCAAGGTTTTGTGGGTGGCATGAATCAAATTATCCGCTTGGTTGCGTGCCGTCACCATGTCGTGGAATTTCTTGTCTTCCGCTGCATGGGCTTCGGCGTCTCTCACCATTTTCTGGATTTCTTCTTCATTCAAACCACTGGACGCAGTAATCCGAATTGATTGTTCTTTGCCGGTGGCTTTGTCTTTGGCTGCCACATGTAAAATGCCGTTGGCGTCGATGTCAAAGGAGACTTCGATTTGTGGCACGCCACGCCGTGCGGGTGGAATATCCCCCAAATCGAATTTGCCCAGCGATTTATTGGCGCTGGCAATTTCACGTTCCCCTTGCAACACATGCACGGTTACGGCGTTTTGATTGTCTTCCGCCGTGGAAAACACCTGCGCGGCACGGGTTGGAATGGTGGTGTTTTTGTCGATGAGCTTGGTCATCACGCCGCCGAGCGTTTCAATCCCTAACGACAACGGGGTGACATCCAGCAACAACACGTCTTTCACCGCGCCCGACAACACCCCACCCTGAATCGCCGCACCCACTGCCACTGCTTCGTCAGGATTCACGTCTTTGCGTGGTTCGCGGCCAAACAGCTTGGCGACGACTTCCTGTACTTTGGGCATCCGGGTTTGCCCGCCGACCAAAATCACTTCGGTGATTTCAGACGTACCCAGCCCGGCGTCTTTCAAAGCAATCCGGCAAGGTTCCAGGGTGCGTTGCACCAGTTCATCCACCAGCGACTCGAATTTAGCACGGGTCAGCTTCATATTCAGATGCTTAGGCCCGCTGGCGTCTGCCGTGATGTAAGGCAGATTGATTTCGGTTTGTTGACTGGAGGACAGTTCGATTTTGGCCTTTTCAGCGACTTCTTTCAGGCGTTGTAAAGCCAGCGGATCGTTGTGTAAATCCACGCCGGTGTCTTTTTTGAATTCAGCGGCGATGTATTCGATAACCCGTAAATCAAAGTCTTCTCCGCCTAAGAAGGTGTCGCCATTAGTGGACAGCACTTCAAATTGGTGCTCGCCATCGACTTCGGCGATTTCAATAATGGAAATGTCGAAAGTCCCGCCGCCCAGGTCATAGACTGCGATTTTGGCATCGCCCCGTTTTTTGTCCATGCCATAAGCCAGCGCTGCTGCCGTTGGCTCGTTAATGATGCGCTTGACTTCTAAGCCCGCGATGCGTCCTGCATCTTTCGTGGCTTGACGCTGCGAGTCGTTGAAATAAGCAGGCACGGTGATGACGGCTTCGGTGACTTCTTCGCCGAGATAGTCTTCGGCGGTTTTTTTCATTTTCATCAATACCCTGGCAGAAATTTCTGGCGGGGCCATTTTTCTGCCATTGACATCTACCCAAGCGTCGCCGTTGTCGGCCCCGACAATCTTGTAGGGCACCATTTTGATGTCGCGCTGTACCACTTCGTCACCGAAACGGCGACCAATTAAGCGCTTGATGGCAAACAAGGTATTGCTAGGATTGGTGACGGCTTGGCGTTTGGCCGATTGACCCACCAAAATTTCCCCGTCACTTGCAAAAGCGATGATGGAGGGTGTAGTCCGAGCGCCTTCGCTGTTTTCGATCACACGCGGCACGCCGCCTTCCATGATCGCCACGCAGGAATTGGTGGTGCCCAGATCGATACCGATAATTTTACCCATGTGCTAATTCCTCTAAAACTGATTTATCTGATGGTTTAGGTAAACAGTGGCGGCTGGTTAGTGCAGAACGCGGGTTGCCAGTCTGACAGCCACTCTAAATAAAGCAAACGATGGCTTTTTCCTGCATCCGAAGTGGGGGCATCCACTTGCTTTTCAAGCAGGTATCTTGCCGCGCCGTGCGTTTAACCCGCTTGGCTGATCACCACGCGAGCGGCACGCAACAAGCGGCCATTTAATTGATAGCCTTTTTGATGTACCACCAACACGGTGCTGGGTTCCACATCCGGCATGGGCTGCATCAGCATTGCTTCATGCCAGTCTGGATTGAATTTTTCGCCGAGCGGATTGATTTCTTGGACGCCAAATTTTTCCAACGCATTGCCCAACAGTTTTAAGATCAGCGCGCCGCCTTCTTGTAAGGTGGTCACATCTACGTCGGGTTGGGCAGCGGCGGCTTGTTCCATTTCCAGACTGTCTTTGACCGGCAATAATTCCTGGGCAAAGTTCTTTAAGGCATATTTATGTGCCTCTTCGAGTTCACGACTGCCGCGACGGCGCACATTGTCCATCTCTGCTTGCTGCCGTAACAGCGCATCTTTTTGGTCAGCCAGTTGTTTTTTTAAGTCGGCAATTTCTCGCTGCAACGCTTCCAGACCCGGCCCAGACGCGGCGGTCTCCAGCGGCTCAATCGCGGCGCGCATCGCGTCTGCCGAGCCTGCTTCAACTGGCCCGGCTTGCACCTGATCGCGGGGCATCAGAGTCGCCTCGGAGGTCTCATCGGTCGTTGCGCTGAACCCATCGGTCGCGGCGGTTTGGTGTTCTTGAACTGTCATGGCATGTCTCCTGTGCTACACATTCTATTCAGGCTTAATATCGCGACAAGTTATGGGGATGCGAGACGCACCTTCAAGAGGCATGGGATGATCCCCGTCCCTGCAAGCCGCGCTGCCCAGGCAGCTGGTCTATAACCTGCTTCTAAAAAAGTGCATACTATCACCCCGTCTGAATCCGGCATTTTCTATCCTCACAGCCAAATTAAATCTTAGGAGAACAGCATGTTGCCTTGTTTCTCTCGTTTGACCCTGATCGGTTTGTTGTCTGTCAGCGCTTTGGCGCAGGCAGCCTTCGATTCCGCACAGTTCAACAAAAACAATGAACCGCTACAAATTCAACGTATTACTCCCGACGGCAGAGACGTACCCACAGGCCGCCAACTGGTGTTCCAATTCAATCGCCCGGTGGTGCCACTGGGCCGCATGGAACGTGAGGCCAGCGAAATCCCGATCACGATTGCCCCCAAGCTGGCCTGTCAGTGGCGTTGGCTCAACACCTCGGCACTGGCCTGCGAATTAGGCGACAAAACCGCGCTCGCCCCCGCGACTCGTTACCGGGTTTTGGTGCAGCCTGGGATTAAGGCAGAAGCTGGCGATACGCTGGATAAACCGCTGTCTCATGTGTTTATCACCGAACGCCCCAGCGTCAGCGACTACAGCTTTCAAACCTGGAAGGCACCGGGCATGCCCTATGTGCGCGTGAGTTTTAACCAGCCGGTACAACGTGCGTCGGTTGCCAGTGCGCTGTACTTCATGGCCAATGGCAAACAACGCTTTGCCGTGCAAGCTGAATTTATTGATGACAAGAAACCGGAAGACTATAACAGCGTGTGGTTAGTCCATGCGCAACAACTCATGCCTGACAATGCGGATTTAGTGCTGCATGTTGAACCGGGCTTGAAATCACAATTAGGCCCAGAAAATGGGGTAGAAAAACGCGAAGTGGTGAGTTTTGCCAGTTTCCCCGCTTTTGCTTTCTTGGGCGTGCAGTGTACCAGCAATGAAGACAAAGAATTGGCTTTTACTTCCGGCAAAGCCGCTCTTTCTTCAGTCAACCGTTGTAATCCACTGCGCCCAGTCGGTCTGGTGTTTTCTGCCCCAGTCATCGTGGATGAAATCAAAAACAGTTTGACTTTAGCCCCTGGCTTAGCCGAGGGACGCAGCGATTACGATCCGTGGGTGAATAGTTATCGCAATTCTCGTCTTAGCAGTCCGCATCAACGCGACAATCGTTATGTCACCTGGTTGCCTGAATTACTGAAAGCTTGGCAAGTGTATCAATTGGATTTAGATGTCGCCAAATTACGAGATGAATTTGGCCGCACCCTCAGCACGAAAAACCCACGCTTGCAATTTGCCACGAATCACCGTTTGCCAGAATACAATTTTGAACACAACACCGCTGTGCTAGAAAGCAATGTGGATAGCCAAGTGCCTATTGTGGTCACTAATCTGGAACAATTGAATCTGGCTTATCATATTTTAACCCCACAAGGGCCGCAGTTTAATTTACAAACCGTACAACTGATTCCCAAAGTCCCCGATCTGGCTTTCAAAATTCCTTTAGATGTGCGCCGCTTATTGCCCGGCCCATCGGGGGTGATCGCCGGTCAGTTTACTAGCCAGCCACAGGTTAATCAGGGGGAAGACAACTGGTTTTTCACCCAAGTCACGCCGTTTCATGTCGAAGTCAAAGCCGGACACCATAACACCTTGGTGTGGGTGACTGACTTAGCCAGCGGTCAACCGGTGGCAGGCGTTAATCTCACCCTGTATGCCGGGACTTACGCCCAACTGGGCGGCAGTGCCGATGTGCGTGCCCAAGGGGTGACGGATGCGAATGGCATCGCGATGTTGCCAGGCATGGCCACTTTAGATCCCACGCTCAGCTTGCAAAACTATGATCGCCAGGAACCACGCCTGTTCTTGCACTGCCAGCAAGGCAATGCCTTGGCGCTGATGGCTTTGGATCATTATTTCGCGGTGGACATGTACGAACTGAGCGAGAATTACTCGGTCTACACCATGCAGCAGAAAAAGTATGGTCACATCCGCGCTTGGGGCACTACCGCACAAGGGGTGTACAAGGTCGGCGACACTATCCAGTATAAAGTGTTAGTCAGAGACCAAAGCAACACCGCCTTTACCGCAGCGCCTGCGGGTTTATACCAGTTGACAGTGGTCGATCCGATGGGCAAGACCGTCCACGAACTCAAAGACCTGAAGCTATCCGAATTTGGCAGCCTTGCCGGTGAATTCTCCTTACCCAAAACGGCAGCGGTGGGTTGGTATGACTTCCAATTACGGGCTGATTTCATCGACACTTGGTGGTCACCGTTGCGCGTGCTAGTCAGCGACTTCACGCCCTCGCCGTTTCGGGTGCAAACCACCCTCAAAGGCGAGCTGTTTCAGGCAGGCGATAACGTGGGGCTTGATACCCAGGCCAGCTTACACGCGGGCGGGCCTTATGCCCATGCGCAAACCCAGTTCTACGCCCTGTTGCGTGTGGGCGACCTGGCCGCTGCCGCTGCCGATCCGAAATTACAAGGTTTCAGCTTCGATGTGTGGAATCGCACGCCACAACCGACCAATCCTGCCGATCCAACGGCGACCGACGCGACCGAGGCAACTGAGGAAGACAGCGACGAAGGCATTGAGGAAGACATCACCGGGGCCAATGAGGAAACCATTTATCAAACCGAAGGCAGCCTCAACGCCAAGGGTGAATATCAAACCACCTTCAAGCTCCCTGAAGACTCGAAACTGCTGTACGGCACCTTAGCGATTGAAAGCACGGTACGCGATGATCGCGGCAAAGATGTCGCAGCGCGCACCAGCGCCCGCTTTGTCGGACGGGATCGCTTTGTCGGGCTGAAAGCCACCGATTGGGTGCTGCAACAAAATAAAGCCGCTAACGTCCTGTTTGCCGTGATCGACGCCCAAGGCAAAGCGGTGGCTGGTGTACCGGTTCACCTCCAGATTCAGCGCCGCGACACCAAAGCAGCACGGGTGAAGGGCGCGGGGAATGCGTATTTAACCCACTATGTTCACAGTTGGGTAGACGAAGCCCAATGCCAGGAGGTTTCCGCGACCGACAGCAAACCCTGCCAATTCACCCCGCAACAGCCCGGCAGCTATCGCGTGATTGCCACGATCAAAGACACCAAAGGCCGTTCACATATCACCCATTTAGCACAGTGGGTAGCGGGCACCGGGCAAGTCGTCTGGGATGCGTCCGACAATAATCGTCTGGAAGTTACCCCAGAAAAAGCCACTTATCAAATCGGCGACACTGCCCGTTATCTGGTGAAAAATCCCTATCCCGGTGCTAAAGCGCTGATCACCATTGAACGGTTTGGGGTTTTGAAAAGCTGGGTAGAAACCTTTGAAGACAGCTTGAAAATCGTCGAATTCAAAGTCGAACCCGACTATTTACCCGGTTATTTCTTATCGGTGATGGTGATGTCGCCGCGTGTGGAAAAACCGCTGGGTGAAAACCAGGTGGATTTAGGCAAGCCCGCGTTTCGTATGGGTTATGTGCGCGTAGATGTCACCGATCCTTACAAGCAATTGCAAGTGGAAGTCAAACCAGCACAAACACTGTACAAACCCCGCGAAGCAGTCACCGTGGCGATTCAAGCCAAACCGCGCCAGAGCGAAGCGGCGGCTGAACCCATCGAACTGGCGGTGGCAGTGCTAGACGAAGCCGTGTTCGATTTGATCGCAGGTGGATTGAAATACTTTGACCCCTACCAAGGTTTTTACAGTCTCGATGAAGTGGACGTGAAAAACTACAACCTGTTATTGCGACTGGTTGGGCGTCAAAAGTTTGAGAAAAAAGGCGCAAGCCCTGGCGGTGACGGTGGTCGTGCCGGTAATCTCAGCCTGCGTTCTCTGTTCAAATTCGTCAGCTACTGGAATCCCGCCCTGCGGGCCGATGCGCAAGGCAACGCTGAAATCAAATTCAGCGTGCCCGACAACCTGACCGGCTGGCGCGTGCTGGTCATGGCCGTCACCCCCAGCGACCGCATGGGACTTGGCGAGGCCAATTTCAAAGTCAACCTGCCGCTGGAAATCCGCCCGGTGTTGCCCAATCAGGTGACAGTCGGCGACCGCTTCCAGGCCGGTTTCAACGTGATGAACCGCACCGACGTGGCCCGTGACCTCAAAGTGTCGATCAACGCGATGCAAACCAGCGGAGATCGCCAAGAAACCGTTGAAACCATCCACGCCGAACCCTATCAGCGCTACACCGTGTGGTTGCCGCTGGAAGCACGAGAAGCCGGGCCGTTCCAACTCAATGCCACGGTGGACGACGCCGAACACCACGACGCCTTACAAAAAACCTTGGAAGTGCGCCCCCGCCGCGCCCTGGAAACTGCCGCGACCTACGGCACCACCTTGGAAAAAACCGTCAGCGAAAGCCTGCTATTCCCCAGCGGGATTTATCCAGACACTGGCGCGATCAGCATCACCACCGCACCCAGCCTCATCGGCGGAATTGGCGGAGCCTTCGAGTATATGCGTGACTATCCCTACGCCTGCTGGGAACAAAAACTCAGCAAAGGCGTGATGGCCAGCCATTACACACAGCTACAGGCTTGGTTGCCAGAAAAACTGGTCTGGGAAGACGCCAAGGCACTGCCCGCCCAAACCCTGACCCTGGCAGGCGAATACCAAGCGCCTAACGGCGGCATGGCCTACTTCGTTCCCACCGACGAACACGTCAGCCCCTATTTAAGCGCCTACACCGCACTGGCCTTTGCTTGGCTGAAAGACAGCGGCCTAAGCGCCCCCACCCCCGTCGAAAGCAAACTGCAAGACTATCTGAGCAACCTGCTGCGCCGCGACACCCTGCCCGATTTCTACTCCAAAGGCATGGCCGCCACGGTGCGGGCGGTGGGCTTGGCCGCGTTAGCCCGTGCGGGCAAAGCGGATTTGGCCGACATCAAACGCTATCAACGCTACGTGCCGGAGATGAGCCTGTTTGGTCAAGCCCAATTCCTCGATGCCGCCCTGTTCGTCAAAGGCACCGACAAGATACGCGCCGAAGTCGCCAAACTGATCGTCTCCCACGCCCAAGAAAGCGCAGGCAAAATCAGCTTCAACGAAACCCTGGACGACAGCTATCAACGCATCCTCGCCACCCCGCTACGCGACAACTGCGCGATCCTCAGCAGCCTGGTGCGCTACGAAGAACTGGGCGGCAAAACCGCCGCAGGCTTACCCAGCAAACTGGTGAGCTTCATCACCGATGCGCGCAAGAGTCGCACGCATTGGCAAAACACCCAGGAAAACCTGTTTTGCATGAATGCGCTGATCGACTACGCGAGGGTGTACGAAAAAGACCCACCCGCGATGCAAGTACAGGCTTGGTTTGACAACGAAAAACTCGGCGAAACCCGTTTTAACGCGGTTAAAAACCCACCCGTGGTGTTTGAACGGCCCATCACTCCCGCCGATCCGGGACGCAAAGCCCAAGTGAAACTCGACAAAGACGGCCCAGGACGGCTCTATTACAAGGTGCAAATGCGCTACGCCAGCACCCTGGAAAAAGCCACCGCGATCAACGCCGGTATGGAAATCACCCGCGAATACAGCGTAGAACGCGCTGGACAACGGGTGCTACTGACCAGCCCGATGACGATCAAAGCCGGTGAATTGGTGCGCGTCGATCTGTACCTGTCCTTGCCCACCGCCCGCAACTTCGTGGTCGTCGATGACCCGGTACCCGGCGGCCTGGAACCCGTCAACCGCGATCTAGCCACCGCCTCCGAAGTCGCCGCCAACCAAGCCACCAGCGACTATGCAGGCGGAGCCTACTGGTTCAAATTCAGCGATTGGCAGGAATACGGGATTTCTTTCTGGAACTTCTACCACCAAGAACTGCGCCACCACGCTGCGATCTTCTACTCCGACTATTTGTCACCCGGCAATTACCACTTAAGCTACGTCGCCCAAGCCGTCGCCCCCGGTGAATTCACCGTGATGCCCGTCCACGCCGAAGAAATGTATAACCCAGACATTTACGGCACCGGCGTACCCGCAGTGTTAAAAGTGGAGAAGGAGAAGGAGAAGGAGAAGTAAAACTATAAAACCAGCAGAATCCATTGACTAAATGTGAAATCTCATTTGGTTGGTGGGTTTTGCTGGGTTTATTTCAAGATTCCCTCGTGCATCCCCGCCAGCCTGGTAGGGTGTGCAAAATGCCGCCACTGACAGTTGTTTTGGCAACCCACTTTCTCGGCATTTCGCGCACGCGGGCGATGTCACACGGTTGTGCCGCGTGCATATCGCAAAAAAACGCGGCGCATACCCTACTTGGCTACCGCACACCAGGTACAACGCAAAAACGCAGCGGGCGAACCCAAGGAATACACCACGTTTCTGATGGTTGCCCACAAGCCAACACCAACACGGTAGGAACTCCTTGCAGGCGCGATGATCGCGCCTGCAAGGCGCTCTTACTGGCATTATGGCGGTGCCTCAGCTTCCCCGAACCTCCGCACCCATTGATCGAACAAGGGCACGCGCAATTTCCAGGCTTCTCCGTCGGCGACGATGTAGCCATGTTCTTTCAAACGGGCCAGACTGGGTTTATGGTCGGGCGGTTCGTTGCGCAGGATTTGCCAGACAGTTTGCCGGGTTTCCGGCGCGGCGCAGAATTCGCTCCAGAACACTTCTATCGCCAGCGTTTCCTGATTCATCACCTTGCATAGCGCTTCGTCCAAATCCACCAAGCCCATCTGTTTTTTCAAATCGCGGTTGGCGATGTCCACCAATTCGCGGCAAATCAGTTGCAGCAAAGCCGGATGACCCTGGGTCAGCTCGAACAACCGCGCTGGCACTTCTGGCGGGTAGCGCAAATCCACCGGCTCGGTAATCAGCCGCAGGGACTCGGACTGCGCCAGATAATCCACCGGAAAACGCACCGCCTGCACAAAATACTGGCTCCAGTTGGGCGCGCGCAATTCGGAAAACAGCGCCGCGCCGGTGAACAAAAACACCACGCGGTTCTGCTGCTGGGAAAAACTGCAAGCGCCCGCCGGTCTGGGGATCGGTGCGCAAATCGTGGTGCAGGGTTTCGTATTCATCGAAAGCCAGAATCAGGCGGTAGTTTTTATCCTGCATCAGCGCTTCCAAAAACGCCTGCATCTCGGCCCAAGCGCTCAACCAATCCGGCGGCGGTTGCCAAGCACTCGCTGGCAGTTGCAGTGCTTTTTCAAGCAACCGGCGCAGTTCCCTGAGCCAATTCAGAATCCCGTTGGCGCGGGCGTCCTGGCAATCCTGATAGACCAATCTAAAACCGCTGTCCAGCAGTTCGGGCAGAAAGTTCTTCATCGCTTCCAATTCGGACTTGGGAGGGATGGTTTCATTTTCTCACAGAACGGGGGTGGTTTTTTAGAGGCTCCCTTGTGTATAGGCATTCTCCTGGGTAGACTCAGCTTCTTAAACAACTGATAATTGAGTATCCTATGAGCGAACGAGATAATCTTCTTGTTTCTATTGCCAAGACAATCGAAACCTACCGTCAAGGCGAGCTTGCTGCACCGACACCTGATCACGTCGGACGCTGGGCGGAACAATTCACGAGCGTGAACCAACTGGCTTTCCTTCGAGAGTTCAACCACGTCATCAAGCAAACCTTCCTTTCAAAAATAAAGGTTATGAATTTTCTAAATAGTTTATCTTGTAATGAAGAACTTTCTGGTGATAATCCGTCTGCATACTGGTCACAAGCCAATTTTCTGAGAATCCAAAATCAGGGGCAGAGTCAGAAAGAAATGGTGAGTCTGTTTGGAGAATGCTTAAAGATGCAATATGGTTTGATACTCGGAAGTTGCGGTACATCTGGTGGTGACTATATTTATTTAGACGATGTTCTCTTCTCTGGAAATCGTATTCTAACTGATTTATCGCAGTGGATTCAGAATGACGCTCCTCAAAAAGCCAGGGTTCATATAATATTGATAGCGCTACACACTGGCGGTCACTATTACATTAATAAGAAATTGAAAAGCACCATTACGCAATCTGGCAAGAATATTGAGATTAAATTTTGGTGGTTTCATGAATTAGAAAATAGAAAACAAGATAGAAATAATTCCGATGTACTTTGGCCTGCGATAACCCCAAATAATTTTGATGTGCAAGCCTATGTCAACTCTATAGTTAACTATCCTCATGCGCCTCGGCAACCAGGAGGGAAGTTTGATTTCTTCTCATCTGAGGCAGGACGTCAAATTTTAGAACAAGAATTCCTCATTGCTGGCGTAAAAATTCTGTCGCAGATAAATAACCGAAGACCGCATGTTCGCCCTCTTGGTTATAGCTTCTTTGGCCTGGGTTTTGGCACAATGATCGTGACCTATCGAAACTGTCCGAATAACTGTCCTTTGGCAATGTGGTGGGGCGACCCTAACGCAACCTCCGGTGCGCTTCACTGGTATCCGCTTTTATCGCGTAACACTTATGCTTTACAGGGGAACGTCTATAATGATTCCGACGATTTTGCATTCTGAGACAAACAGTAACTTGCGCAAATATCAGCGAGTGGAAGTTGTTGTTGTATATAAGACCAAGGAGAAGTTCGGCGGACTTTCCAACATGGCTTCTGGGTTTCCATTGCTGGTTAATGGAGTTTGTATTCTTACCACCGAGGCTCTCTACCAGGCATGTCGCTTCCCTTTGTTACCAGATGTTCAGCGTGACATCATTGCCCAACACAGTCCAATGACTGCAAAAATGAAAAGCAAACCACATCGTAAGAATACGCGCCCGGACTGGGATGAGGTGCGATATAAAATCATGCGTTGGTGTCTTCGAGTAAAGCTTGCTCAACATTATGATAAATTTGGTAAATTACTTCTTGAAACTAGTGATCGTTCTATCGTTGAGCAATCACGCAAGGATGATTATTGGGGAGCTAAGGTTATGGAAGATAATATACTAGTCGGTCAGAATGTTCTGGGGAGATTGCTGATGGAGTTGCGTGAACGTCTCAAGAACGATTTAGATGGGGAATTAAAAACGGTTTTCCCACTAAATATCCCGGATTTTCTATTATTTGGTAAACCTATTGAAACAGTAACAGTCCAGAAACCTCTATGCGATAGTAAACCGCAACTCGCGCTTTCTCTTTGATGCGCAACCGAGTAAATCACTTATCCTTTATAAGTAGCCAAGTAGGGTAGAATAGGCGCATCTTTTCGCGCCGTATTCCACCATGACCGCCACATCTGCGTGGAATACGGCGCGTGAAAGTTTAGTGATACATCCGCATGTCACCGGGCGCGCCTATTCCACCCTACCCGACTTTCCGTTCCCTGAGCGGAGCCACTTGCCCTGAGCGGAGTCGAAGGGAAGGGAACAGGCTGCCGGGCTTGTTTCCCGCGCCTCCTTCGGCTTCGCTCAGGACACCGCTTCGACTCCGCTCAGGGCGCGGGAAACAAGCCGATTTTCTGGGCGCGTGCGGAAAAAAATTGCACACAGCCTTAAAAAAGCACGACTCACTCAGCGTTCTAAAATACCCTACAACCTGCCTAGAACAAACGGGCCTTTGACCTGTGCTGGGCGGGCAAGCAGGGGTTTTTAAGTCACACACTATTTCTTAGGGAGTAATTCATGCGTACTCACCCATTTTACGCGCTCAGTGGCGCACTATGGACAAGCCTCGTCTGCTTATCAGGGTGTAACGAATCTGCTTATACCCAAAGTACCAGCGCTGGTAGTTATAGCCTTACCGGTAGCGTCAGTGTCCCGGCCAGCGCGGTGATTGATGGCGATGTCAATAACACAGAAACCACTTTGCGCAGCAATGACAGCGCAAACAGTGCGCAAACTATCCCCAATCCGGTGTTGGTGGGTGGCTATGTCAATCAACCTGGGGCGGGGCTGGCGGGGCGTTCTAAAACCAGCGGCGATGTCGCGGATTTTTACCGGGTTGCTTTGCAAACGGGGCAGCGAATTGCCCTGTTTATCGGCGCAGAAGATTTGAATAACAATGATTTGGAACTCTTGTTACTGAACGAGAGCGGTTTGGTCGTCGATGCCTCCACCGGGCGCAACAGTTTGGAATCGTTGATCGCGCCCGCCGATGGCGGGTATTTGATTCAAGTCCGTGCCTTTCGCGGCGCGTCTAATTATGTGCTGAGTATCGGTCAGGCGCTCAGCACCACCGCTGCTGAACCACGCGCACCGCGTCTGAGCGATGAGTTTGTGGCTGGCGAACTCACGGTGGAGTGGCGGCCTGACTCTGGTTTGCACCCGCAAAGTGTCGCGTTGCTGGCGGAGCGTTTGGGCCTGCAAACCCTCGGCGGCACGCCGGAGCGGCGGATGTTGCTGAGCGTGGATCAGAATTTACCAGCCAGTCGCGCCCTGGCCGCGACCATCGCAGACGAACTGAGTTTCAGCGATGAAGCGCAACGTTTGAAATACGCGACGTTGCAGGCGATTAAAACGCTACAACATCGCGACGAGGTGGCCGACGCCAGCCCCAATTATGTGTTCAAAAGCCTCGCGCTGCCGAATGATCCGCTGTATCGCTACCAATGGCATTATTCGCTGATTAACTTACCACAAGCCTGGAATCTCACCAGCGGTAACAGCAACGTAGTGGTGGCGGTGATCGACACCGGGGTTTTGATTAACCACCCCGATTTACAGGGCAAAATCCTCAGCGGTTATGATTTTATTCGCGATCCCAAAGTGGGATTGGACGGCAATGGGCTAGACAGCAATCCCGACGATCCTGGCGATTCACCGGGGTTGGCGACCGGCAGCAGCTTTCACGGCACGCATGTGGCGGGCACCATCGGCGCGGTGAGCAATAACGGCGAAGGCGTCGCCGGGATCGGCTGGAACACCTCGATCATGGCGTTGCGCGTACTCGGCAAGGGCGGCAACGGCACGGATTACGACATCGAACAAGCCCTACGCTACGCCGCTGGATTGAGCAATGACTCAGGCACCGTGCCGTCTAAACGCGCCGACGTGATCAACTTCAGCCTAGGCGGCTCCAATATCTCCAGCGGTTTTCAAAGCCTCGTCAACAGCGCTCGCAATGCGGGCTGCGTCATCGTGGCCGCTGCCGGTAACGATGGCAACAACACGGTGATTTATCCCGGCGGGTTGAGCGGCGTCATCTCGGTGGCAGCGGTGGACATCAACCGCGAACGCGCCAGTTATTCCAACAGCAATGCCACGGTAGACATCGCCGCCCCCGGCGGTAATAACCAAGACATCAATGGCGACGGGGTGATCGACGCGGTGGTCAGCACTTTGGGCGATGACAGTCAAGGCAGCATCCGGGCGATTTATGCGCCCTCGTTTGGCACTTCGATGGCGGCTCCCCATGTCGCGGGGGTGATTGCCTTGATGAAAGCGGTGAATCCAAAACTAACTCCTGCGGATGTCGATAACTTATTGATGAGCCAGCAGCTTAGCGACGATCTGGGCAGCACAGGCCGTGATAACCAATTTGGCTATGGCCTACTCAACGCCCATTCAGCGGTGTTAGCCGCGCTGAATCTCAGTGGCAACGGTAGCAGCACCCAGCCCTCACCGGTACTGGGCGTCAGTCCCGCCGCGCTGAATTTTGGTAGCAGCAACAACAGCTTGATATTGAACCTGAGCAATCTCGGCGGCGGCGCGCTACGCTTTATCAGCAGCAGCGAAACTTCAGGCGGACGCCTGCGCCTCACGGCTGTCGCGACCGGCAGCGATGGCTTGGGCAGTTACAGCTTGAGCTTGAATCGTAACGGCCAGAACGCTGGCACCTACAGCGCGACGCTAGAACTGCTGTCCAACACCAACCGCGTCAAAGTGCCGGTGATTTGGCAAGTTAGCAGCGTCAGCAACAGCGGCAATGCAGGGCGGCAATTCATCTTATTGGTGAATCCCGACACCCTGGAAAGCGTGCGCGAAGTGCAGGCCGAAGCCGTCAACGGGCGTTACTCCTTCAATTTCCTCAACGTGCCCTCGGGCACCTATGTGCTGATCACCGGCAGCGATAACAACAACGACAAATACATTTGCGACAGCGGCGAAGCGTGCGGTGCTTATCCCCTGCTCTCGCAATCCCAGCGCATCACCGTGGATCGCAGCCTCAGCAACGTGACCTTTGATGTGAACTTTAACACCGACTTTCTGGCGGGTGCCGCCAGTTTAGCGGTGGAACAGGGCGATCACAGCCTCGCCGCGCCGCTCCCCCAAGGGATTCGCCGCCCAGGCCAAGAACGGCAGGTGAGCGAATAAGTGCCAGACTATGTCTTGCCTCATTTCTCTGGTGACACCGTTGGGGCGGGGTCACGAGGCACGCATGGCGCGGGCCTGATTCAGCGCCAGCAGGCGGCGGAGGATTTCGTCGTCGCTGAGGTCGCTGGGCCAGCCGTAGGCGGCGGCGACGGCGGCGTCGAGTTTCTGGTGGGCGTGGTCGAGCCAGGCGGGGCGTTGGTTGTAGAGATTGGTGAGGGTGCGTTGTTTGAGTTGTTGGGCGGCGTGGTCGTCTACGGGTAGCAGGCGGTCGGGGTAGCCGGGGACGACTTCGGGGACGCGCTTGATCCATTCGGGCGGGTTGAGCCAGTTTTCGCGCAGTTGGTTGAGGCGTTGGGCGGCTGCGGCGATGGCGACGGCGCGGGGATCGGCGGCGTAGTCCTCGGCGGGAATGTTGGGGGTGAGTCCGGCGGGGAAGGGGAAGGTTTGAAAAGTGGTGCTGGGGGTGTAGCGCGGGTCGTTGCCTTTACCATGCCAACTACCAACTTTCAATGACCACAGTTCATGAAAACGGGAATGAAGAACACCAAATGTCGTATCATCGTTCCTGGCTATAACCATCAGTTTTTTATCAGGAAGAATGTCGCTTGGCATCCATACAAAAATACGATATTTCGATACTTCAGGTGTGGCAATATACTGCCCAATTTTCTCAATTGCTGCCCGCATTGCGATACGCGGCTCACCGTGCCGCCACCAGTGTTTTCGATATGCTTCACGATTATTCTGTTCTCGCTCAGGCTTAACGTGTTCAAACACATAGCCAAACGGTTTTTCATACAGAGCCGCATCTTCTTCGGTCATGCGCGTACCGAAATCAATAATCCACATATCACGCGGTCTACGGGCTAAGTCTAGGCCGTTCCAAGATGGTTTAAGCACGTCACAGTTTGATCTGCCGTTTGGGTTTGGCAATGGCAGCCATTCACGCGCTAAGTCACCTGGGATGTCGAAATCGCCAATTTTTTGGGAACCTTGAAAACTAATATGTTCGTTTTCCAATAGAGGTTTCACGCCCGCCAAATTTACCCCATCCACCGCCGCTCCCGTCAAATCCGCATAAATCTCTTCCACCGTTTCGCCGTCCAACACCGCGCCGCTTTGTACGCCTGGGGTAGTGACTGCGCCGAATAGGCCGCTGAGCCAGTTTTCGTCGCTCCCCTCACCCCTGCCCCTCTCCCTGGGGGAGAGGGGTTTGTTGTGTTCAGTAGGTGGGGATAAAATTTCGCTCTCTGTGAAAGTTCCTCTCCCTTCGGGAGAAGAATTTGGTTCGCTTTCTGTGAAAGTCCCTCTCCCCTCGGGAGAATAATTTAGTTCACTTTCTGTGAAAGTCCCTCTCCCCTCGGGAGAGGGATTTAGGGTGAGGGCGGGTTTCAACTTAACCACAGTCCAATACAAAGCTTCCAACACCGCTTCCAGTTCAGTCAGTAATTCCAGGTTCCAAAACCGGATAATCTGTATCCCTTGTGCAGCTAAAAAAGCACTGCGCGTTTCATCATAGCGCCGTGCCGCCTCTTCGTTATGTTGGCCACCATCCAGTTCAATACCAAATTTTAATTCTTCACAATAGAAATCAAGGATGTACGGTGTGATCGGGTGTTGACGGCGAAATTTGAGATTTAAAAAACGTCGTCCGCGTAGGATGCCCCAGAGTAATTTTTCTACGTTGGTTTGATTTTGGCGAAGTTCGCGGGCGTGAGTCAGTATTTCTGGAGGGAGACTGCCTTTTAGTTTGCCCTCACCCCTAGCCCCTCTCCCGGGGGGAGAGGGGGATTTATTTGCTGCATCTGCCGCCTCTTTTGCTGCGCCCGCAGTGTTCCCCTCTCCCTCTGGGAGAGGGGTTAGGGGTGAGGGTTCAAAACACACAACAGACGCCCGCACCGCCGCGCCTTCGTTGAATTCGCGGGCGTGGGTCAGTATTTCTGGAGGGAGGCTGTCCTTCAGTTTGCCCTCACCCCTAACCCCTCTCCCAGGGGGAGAGGGGGATTTGTTTGCTGCCTCTGCCGCCTCTTTTGCTGCGCCCGCGGTGTTTCCCATATCCGCAGTGTTTCCCGTATCCGCAGTGTTCCCCTCTCCCTCTGGGAGAGGGGTTAGGGGTGAGGGTTCAAAACACACAACAGACACCCGCACCGCCGCGCCTTCGTTGAATTCGCGGGCGTGAGTCAGTATTTCTGGAGAGAGGCTGCCCTTCAGTTTACCCTCACCCCTAACCCCTCTCCCAGGGGGAGAGGGGGATTTGTTTGCTGCATTTGCTATATCTGCTGCTTCTGCCGCATCTTTTGCTGCGCCCGCAGTGTTCCCCTCTCCCCCTGGGAGAGGGGTTAGGGGTGAGGGTTCAAAACACACAATAGACACCCGCACCGCCGCGCCTTCGTTCACCCACGGTTCATCGCTCCAGGCATTGAAAATGCGCCCGGTGTCGCGGATGCGTTCGAGGACTTTGCGATTGGCACCGCCTCGGATGGAGTTGGTGGAGACCAGTCCGGCGGCTTTGGCTTGGCCGCGTTGGAGTTGGTCGCGGGCGCGCTCGAACCAGTAGGTCACGAGGTCGGCACCGCCAGGGACGCGGCCTTGGTAGAGGTGGCGCAGGCGGGTGACGTAGCTTTCACCGAGGCCGTCGAGCATTTTGGAACCGCCCAGAAACGGCGGATTGCCGACGATGAAATCGACTTGGGGCCAGACGGGCGCTTGGCCGTGGTGGTTGATGAGGGCGTCGGCGCATTGGATTTGGTCGAGGTTGTCAAGGACGGGGTTGCGTTTGATGTTGTAGCCATTGCGCAGCATCCATTGGATATGGCCGATCCAGAGGGTGACGCGGGCGAGTTCGGCGGCGTAGGGGTTGAGTTCGATGCCAAAGACGTTGCAAGGGCCAGTGTTGATGCTGAATTGGCGCGGCAGGCCGAGGGCTTCGGCTTCGAGGTTGGCGCGGTGTTCGAGGTCTTTAAGGCCGCGCAGGGCGAGGTAGAGGAAGTTGCCGGAGCCGCAGGCGGGATCAAGAATGCGCACAGCGGCGAGTTGCTGCATAAAGCGGTTGTAGGCATCGAGCGCGGGTTTGGGGATGCCTTTGGCTTTGGATTTTTTGAGCGCGGCTTGGATGGTGGCTTTGACTTGTGCCCATTTGGTTTCAAGGGGTTGCAGGACAACGGGGCGAACGATGCGCAGAATGGAAGCGGGATCGGTGTAGTGGGCACCGAGTTGACTGCGTTTGTCGGGGTCTAGGCCGCGCTCGAACAGGGTGCCGAAGATGGAGGGTTCGATGTCGCGCCAGTCTTGATAAGCAGCGTGGAGCAGGTCGCGCAGGTCTTCGCGTTCCAGGGGCAGAATGTCGTCGCCGTCAAAGAGTCCGCCGTTGAAGTGGTCGATGGGAACGGTGCCGAAAATGCCGCCGTGGCTCATCGCGGCGAACAAGGCTTTAAGCGAGCCGCCGCAGTGATCGGGCCATTCGCGGCAGGCTTCGAGGATTTCGGTGAGAATGTGGCGGCCACCTTTGAACAGTCCGGCATCTTCGGCAAACAGGCAGAACAGCAGTTTGCTGATGAAATGGGCGACTGCTTGGGGTTGATGACCGCGTTGGCGCAGGCGTTGGGCGAGGCTGGCGAAGTTTTCGGCGACTTCGGCGGTCACCGCGTCGCGGGTTTTGTCGGGCTTGAGTTGGTCGGGGCTGTTGAAGACTTGCCGCAGCAGTTGCAGTTTGGCGGGGTCGGTGAGTTCATCCAGGGAAATGAGGTGGATTTCCTGGACGGTGTTGGTGAAGTGGGTGTGGATGCGGATAAGCTCCATGTCACTCACCACCAACAGCGGCGGGTTTTCCAGGGCGACGGCGTATTGTTGGAGTTGTACCAGCGCTCTGTCTAAATCTTTGTGTTTGCCTTTGTATTCCCAGGCAAAACAGCCGCGTTTCCACACATCGGCCCAGCCGTTGCCACCGCTGGTTTTAGACGCGCCTTTTTCAAAGGTAAACCAGGTGCCGTCGGGATCGGCCTCGGCGGGGCTGGCGTGTTCAAGCAGGCGGCACAGGTCGATAAAGTGTTCTTGGGAGGCGGCGCTTTCTTTGAGGGTAGAGGCTTTCCACTTGGCGATAAAAGCTTGGGGGGTCATGGGGGATTGATCCGGGTGCGCTGGGCGTAGAGTTAGCGAGGATGCGTGCAAATGTGCGCAAGTTGTGCCGCGTGCGCACCGCAAAAAGACGCGGCGCACACCCTACTTGGTAAAACAAAGCGGCGAGGTTTTCAAAAGCTGCCAGGACTGCCAGTCCTTGAAGGACTGGCAGTCCTCCGCTCTTGCAAGTGTCACTGGTGTTTAGACGCGCCGCGCCGCGAGGGTATGGCCGGGAATCGCGCTCAGTCGGTTTCCTTGCGTTTGCCCCACATGTCGCGAATGGTTTGCTTGACGGCTTGTAGGTGACGGCGGCTGATTTCCAGGCTGTCGTCGATGTCTTTGAAGGTGATGAAATACTGGCCTTCGCGATTTTTTTTCATGCCGCCAATATGCACCAAGGCCACCAGCGCGTTGCGGTGGATGCGCAAAAATTGCCCGGAAAATTCTGGTTCTAGGTTTTTCAGCGCTTCATCTAATAACACCTCGCCCCCGCTCCAGCGCAAGGTCACATATTTTTGATCGGCGCGTAGGTAATAAATTTTTTCTACCGGAATCAGCTTTAATTCCCCGTGTACGGTGGCGCTGATGTGGGTGCGGGCGACGCCGCTGAAAGTGGGGGATTCAGATAGGTCGGGCTTTGCCACACGCGGTTCTTTGTACAGAGCCAGCGCCCGTTCTAAGGCTTGTTGCAAGCGTTCTTTGCGGATGGGTTTGAGTAAATAATCCACCGCTTGGCGTTCAAAGGCTTCCAGCGCGTATTCATCATAGGCCGTGGTAAAAATCAGCACCGGCGGGTTGATGAAATCGCCCAGTTGGCGGGCGGCCTCCATGCCGTTCATGCCGGGCATGCCGATGTCTAATAAGATCACATCGGGCAGGTAGGCTCTCACCATTTCTAGCACTTCCTTACCATTGCTGGCTTCTGCTTCCAGCAATTCACACAGGCCAATTTCCTTCACCAAGGCGCGCAGGCGCATCCGGGCCAGTGGTTCATCGTCTGCAATGAGAATTTTCATCTGTACTTATCCTTTCGCTAATCCCGTCCTGCGGGGCGGGGATCAATCCGGTGGTGATGCACATCATAGAGATTAAGCTTGCCGACCACAAAAACAGTGCAGTACATAACAGTCTCGCTCAGGACTGAAGACTCGTCAGCACACAGCGCAAGGCTCCGTACTCATAAGCCCCGCCCAATTTTTCATACAGCGGTTTTAAACGGCCCTGTTCCTCTTCGGGTAGTGCGATCCAGGCGTTTTGAATGGTGGCGATGTCCGTGGTACTCAGGTCGGGAATCTGGGCCAGTTGTAAACTGCCGATTTCGATGGCTTTGGCCAGATGTTCATAAATTGTGCTGATTTTCAGATTACGTTGGGTGGCGATCTCGCTGACGCGCAAGCCGTGGCGCAGTGCGACTAGGGACATTTCTGCGGTGTCATTGAGGCTGCGCGTCTGGGGCAAGGATGGTGGCGTCCTGGGCGCATAAGCGTGGGCCAGGGTGTGGGCTGCAATTATATCAATGAATTGCTGACCATAGCGGGTCAATTTCTGCTGGCCTACCCCAGAAATCTGGGCAAAATCCGCCAGCGTGGTCGGGCAATAAACCACCATTTCGGCCAAGCTGCCGTCATGAAAAATCACAAAAGGCGGCAAATTTTCACTTTCTGCCAGTTCTCGCCGTTTTTGCCGCAAACTGTCCCACAGCAGGCGATCTGGGCCGCTGAACTGATCGGCTAAGGGTGTCGTGCGTTTGAGCTTAGGCAGTGATTTTTCGGTGACTTCGCGCAAATGCACGGTTTCCTCACCCCGCAACACCGGACGCGCCTTGTCGGTCAAAAACAAGCCGCCGTAGCCCTGCACATCCACACCCGCTAAACCCCGCGCCACCACTTGGCGAAACACACTGCGCCAGGTATCTAGCGACAAGTCTTTGCCCAAGCCAAACACGCTCAATTGGTGATGATGGGCTTGCAACACCTTTTCGGTCTGTACGCCGCGCAACACATCGGTTAAATGTAACACCCCGTAACGCTGACCGGTGCGATAAACGCAAGACAGCGCTTTTTGCACGATTTCAGTGGCATCCCAAGTGCGCGGCGGTTCCAGACAGGTGTCGCAATTACCGCAGGGAGCGGGCAACTGATCGCTGAAATAGGCCAACAGCGCTTGGCGGCGGCAGGAGGTGAGTTCGCAATAGCCCACCAGCGCGTCCAGCTTATGTTGTTCTAAACGCTGGTGTTGTTCATCGGCTTGGGAATTTTCCATCAGCTTGCGCAGCATCACCACGTCTTCCATACCATAAGCCAGCCACGCATCGGCGGGCAGCCCATCGCGCCCAGCACGCCCGGTTTCCTGATAATACGCTTCGATGCTCTTAGGCAAGTTCAAATGCGCGACAAAACGCACGTCGGGCTTGTCGATGCCCATCCCAAACGCGATGGTGGCGACGATAATAATCCCCTCTTCGCGCTGAAAACGCTCCTGATGTTGGCGGCGGCTGGCAGCACTCATCCCGGCGTGATAAGGCAGCGCTTGCCACCCTTGTTCGTTCAACCAGTGTGCGGTTTCCTCTACCTTTTTGCGCGACAAGCAATAGACAATGCCCGCATCATCGCGGTGTTCGTTGTGTAAAAATGCCAACAACTGGCGACGCGGATTGGTTTTTTCCACCACCCGATAGCGGATATTAGGCCGGTCAAAACCAGACACGAACTGCTGCGCCTGCTGCAATTGCAAACGTTCAACAATCTCCTGGCGGGTCAATTCATCGGCGGTGGCGGTCAGCGCGATGCGCGGCACTGCTGGAAAACGCTGGTGTAACTGCGAAAGTTGCACATATTCTGGGCGAAAATCATGACCCCATTGCGACACGCAATGGGCTTCATCAATCGCAAACAGCGCGATTTGAGTCTGTTCCAGAAACGCCAGAAAACGGGGACTGAGCAGCCGTTCCGGGGCCACATACAATAAATCCAGACTGTTATCGCGCATTTGCTGCGTTACTTGGCGGTTTTCATCAGGCGTGAGTCCCGAATGCAAACCAGCGGCACGCACCCCCAATTGCAGCATCGCGCTCACCTGATCGTTCATCAGCGCAATCAGCGGCGAGACGATAATCCCAACCCCCGGACGCAAGATCGCCGGAATCTGATAACACAGGGATTTACCGCCGCCGGTGGGCATTAACACCAGCGCATCGCCACCCTGCCAAAGTTGTTCAATAACAGCCTGTTGCTGACCGCGAAAGTCGTGATACCCGAAAACGCGATTGAGAATCTCAAGTGGGGACATACAAGACAGCGCACCGGTCAAAACAGAGGGAAGTCCCGCATGATAAAGCAGTTTTTTGGGAATGGGAACGCTATTACAACCCCCAGCACACAGAGACAAAGCGGTCGTCTCTGTGTGCTTTAGGCATGAAGGGGGAGGGGCTGACTCAGGACTTATTCAGTAATACTTTCAAATCCGCAAAGGGATTAAAGGTGCCCTTGTCTGCGGCGGCAGGCTGGTTCAAACTGCCGTGCGCACCGTCGATATAGCGGGAATGTTCATTGTCGTGGCAATACACGCATAACAGTTCCCAATTGCTCCCATCGGTGGGATTGTGGTCGTGGTTGTGATCGCGGTGGTGGACGGTCAGTTGTTGCAGATTTTCGCGGCTGAATTCACGGGCGCAACGCCCACAAATCCAAGGATAAAGCTTTAAGGCTTGTTCGCGATAGCCCTGTTCACGCTGGCTGCTGTTGCGCCGTGCGTCGGCCACAATCTGGTCGAGTTTGCTGGGATTGGGGGATTTTTTTTGGCTGGACATAATACCTCATTCGCAGTGGGTCTCTGATGGCCTGACGCGCAGGCCATCAGCCGATTGATTAGGGTTTGCGGGCGGCCAAGCGGCTTGCCAGCGGTGCATGGGTGATTTTGCTGATTAAATCAGCGGCAGGAATATGATAAGTATCCTGTGTTACCAAATCCAGGCCACATTGTAGGTTTTCAACCCAATTCAGGAACTTATCAATCATCTCGCGGCCTTTGAAAGGCCGCCCGTGTTGTGGCACGATCCAGTCTAATTCCAGCGGGCGCACCATATTGACCCAGTAACGACAGGCTTTGTTGCCACACATATACCGTTTGTGAAAGGCTTCCATGCTGCGTACATGGGTGTCGAAGTCTTCGACGGGTTTAGAAAAATTGCTATGCACCATCGAAGCGCCTAAGTCGCCAGAAAATAAAATCTTAGCCACCGGATCGTAGAACTGAAAATTACCTTCTGAATGCAAAAAATGCGCGGGGAGTGCTTGCAAGATCGCATCACCCAAATGAATATTCATGCCTTCGTCGGGAATGCCGATTAAGCGGTTTTTAAAATCGGTTTTAGGTGCAAAATGCGGGATAAAGCGTTCCCAAATTTTGGGTACCACCACTTTACAATTAGACCCTAACATCCATTGGTTGAGTGAAGAAATAATATCCGGGTCTTGATGTGAACCAATCACGTATTCCAAACTATTGGTGAATAAATACCGATAGGCTTCCATGAATAAATCACGATAAATCAAATCGCCACCGGGATCAATCAGCGCCGAATGACTGCCATTAAGCACCAAAAACTGATTGGCCTGGACTCCCTCACCAGACACTAAATCATAAAAGCCGATACATTTGTGCTTCCCATCATTGTACAATTCCGTGGCCATGCCTACCCCCTAGTAACTACTGTCCGACTGTTGTTCATAAGAAAAATGATTCGTTGATGTAAACGCATTCTTATAAAAATAAGAAATAATGATGACAAATTTCGCGCCGCCATTCCAATCAATTGACTAAGCAGCACGGCTTGCCCGGCTCAGTGAGCTTGGGCAGTGTCGTCTGCTAAGCCCGCGACCAGTGTAACAACTTTGCCCGAACTTTGTTATGGATCAACCCTCGATTTCTCAGGATTTCATCCCATTCAGCGATTTGATGAACGGGGTTTAATAGCTGATAAGTTATTGAATTAATAAATAACTAAAGCGCCGGTCTCGCACCAAATCGCTTTTTCAAGTAGGATGCTCAGCCTTTGTTGATTCAGTCACCGCAGAGAGCAGTGGCGCGCCTTGTTCCCTCTATTTTGCAGCACGAGTATCCCCATGCGCTTTAATACCCTGTCTGCCTGGTTACACTGGCAGGATACACTACATCCTAGCACGATTGATTTAGGTTTGGCGCGGGTCAGCGCGGTTGCCGAGTGTCTGGGCTTGCTGAATCCCAGTTACACCGTGATCACCGTCGCGGGCACCAATGGCAAAGGTTCCAGCGTAGCGCTGCTCGACAGTGTGTATCGGGCGGCTGGTTACCGCGTGGGGCGCTATTTATCGCCGCATTTGTTGCGTTACACCGAACGGGTGTGTGTGCAGGGTGAGGAAGTATCTGAGGCGCAATTGTGCGCCGCTTTTGCGCGGGTTGATACGGCACGGGGCGAGATTTCACTGACGGCTTTTGAATTTATCACCTTGGCGGCCTTGGATATTTTCAGCCGTGCGGCGTTGGAAATCGTCGTGTTGGAAGTGGGTTTGGGCGGGCGTTTGGATGCGGTGAATATTCTGGATGCCGACGCGGCGTTGGTGACGGCGCTAGGGCTGGATCACTGTGCTTATCTTGGTGATAATATTGAACAAATTGCCTGGGAAAAAGCCGGTATTTTTCGGGCGGGTAAGCCCGCCGTCTGTTCGGCATGGCCCGCGCCTGCGAGCTTGGTTGCGCACGCCGCGCACCTCGGCGCAACGCTGTTTTGCCTGGGACAAGCTTTTGACTATGAGTTGGCTGATACTGATTGGACTTGGCACAGTCAGCAACCCAAGGCGCTGGCTTTCTCTTTGCCGACCTTGCCGCAAGCCTATCAGTATCAAAACGCCGCTGGGGTGTTGCAAGTCCTCGCTTGTCTGAACGACCGCCATCCGCTGGAAGCCGCTGCAATTCAGGCTGGTCTAAGCAGTTTTGCGCTGCCTGGCCGTCATCAGCGTTTAAGCCACACACCGTTTACCTGCATTCTGGATGTGGCCCACAATCCACTAGGTACTCGCGCCTTGGCCGCCGTTTTGGCACAGCACGCGCTGACAGGACGCCGCCACGCGCTGGTCGGGATGTTGGCGGATAAAGACCTAGCCGGTAGTTTAGAAGCGCTGGTGCCGCTGTTTGACACCTGGCATCTGGCCTCGTTGAGCGGGCCACGCGCCGCTTCTGCCGAGGCGTTGGCGGCGGTGTTAGCGGGTCTGGGGGTGCAGCATTATCAGTGTTATGCGAGTGTCGGCTTGGCTTATCAGCAAGCCGCTGCGCAACTCAGTGACCAGGATTGTCTGGTGGTGTTTGGCTCGTTTCACACCGTGGCGGGGGTGCTGGCACACACTGGCTAACATCCCAGCTTCAGTTTGGCGTTCAACCCCAAACTGGGCAGCTTGGGCAGTTGTAAGCCTAAACCCAATTTGGCATTCAAGCCCAGCGTGGGCAATGCAGGCAAAGCTAAACCCAATTTGGCATTCAAGCCTAAGGTGGGCAACTTCGGCAATTGCAGACCCACGGCCAGCTTCGCATTCAAACCCAAAGTGGGTAATTTGGGCAAAGCCAGCGCCAGATTGGCATTGGCGGCTAGGCTGGGTAATTTGGGCAATGTGGGCAAGGCCAAATTCGCTTTTAATCCCAAGCTTGGCAGCGGAGGAATACAAGCAGACCAGGTGGGCGTACTCAAGCCCAGACCCAACAGGAAAATCCAAACTCGTAAAGAGGGTTGCATGACAGTTCTCCCCAAAATCTATGACTCTGACTCAGCGCTCCTCAACCCGGAGAGCCTCTGCACACAGTAAAGACGCTCTTGGGGTAAATGTCTAGCCCGAGGTGATTTTAGCACTGCCAGTCCTTCAAGGACTGGCAGTGCTAAAAACCCCAACACGTCCAGCAGAAAAACCTGGAAAGCATTAAAATGTGTCCCCACCGGCTGGGGGTTCCTGGCTGTTTGTCCCATCACCATGAGGTTTTAGCATGTCATTCCGTCCCCGTTATACCGGCCTTATCGACAAATACCGCGACCGCCTGCCGGTTCATGACGATACCCGCATTATTTCTTTGGGCGAAGGTAATACCCCGTTGATTCGTTTGCATAATATTCCTGCCTTATTGGGTAAAGAGGTAGATATTTATGTGAAATATGAAGGTCTTAACCCCACTGGTTCCTTCAAGGATCGGGGGATGACGATGGCGGTGACTAAGGCGGTAGAAGCGGGCAGCAAGGCGATAATCTGTGCCTCCACCGGCAACACCAGCGCGGCGGCAGCGGCTTATGCGGCACGCGCTGGGATCACCGCGTTTGTGTTAATTCCCGATGGCAAAATTGCGCAAGGCAAGTTGGCGCAGGCCATGATGCACGGCTCGGTGGTGATTCAGATTAAAGGCAACTTTGACGAAGGCATGGCGTTGGTCAAACAGGTGGCGGATCATGCGCCGGTGACTATCGTCAATTCCATCAATCCGTTTCGGCTGCAAGGGCAGAAAACCGCTGCCTTTGAAATTATTGAAGAATTAGGTGCAGCACCGGATTATCACTGTTTACCGGTGGGTAATGCGGGTAATATCACCGCGCATTGGATAGGCTATAGCGAATATCACGCCCACGGCATCGTCAACAATTTACCGGTGATGTGTGGGTATCAGGCCGCAGGCTCGGCCCCGTTCGTGCGCGAGGCGATGGTGGATAACCCGGACACCGTGGCCACTGCGATCCGCATCGGTCATCCGCAATCTTGGGATAAGGCGTGGGTAGTACAGCGAGATTCTAAAGGCTGGTTTGATGCCTGCTCCGATGAAGAAATCCTGGCTGCGCAAAAACTGTTGGCAGAACGCGAAGGGGTATTTTGCGAACCGGCTTCAGCGACTTCCTTGGCGGGGGCGATGCGGGATATTAAAACCGGCAAGATTCGCGAAGGCAGTAAAATCGTATGTACCTTGACCGGACACGGCCTGAAAGACCCGGACACGGCGATCAAACAAAGTACCTCGCCGTTGCTGACCATTCCCGCCGAACTGGAGGCGGTCAAACGCGCCATTCTCGACAACTTGGCGGCTTAATTCGGTGTGGTTGAAAGCGGCGAGGCGCATCCAAACGGCTGGTTTGATGCGCATCCCGCTGCTTATCTAGTCCGGTGTGGGCGTTTCAATCCACGCCCGACCTTATCCCTTCCCTCATTCCCCACTTAAGGGAAAGGTTTTAAACCAGCAAGGTGTTCTGATGAAAAAGCTTCCAGCCTTCCCCTTTTCTCCCCGGCAGTGGTTGCGTGCAGGCCGTCAATGGCATTCAAATCAAGCAGATATCTGTTTGATCTGGTATGCAGAAACCTTGCTGGAACTGGGCACGGGCCGTCATTATCAGCTAGAGCGGGCAGGCGATGCGACGCATTTGGCCGAGACCGCCCGCCAGTTACTGCCCGCTGTGGATGCCAAACCGCACCTGACCCTGTGTTTACCGCCTGAAGAATTCATTGCCACGCCAGTGCATTTGCCTGGGGTGAGCGGGCAAAACCTGCGCAATGCGCTGCGTTTACAATTACCCATCCTGTTGCCAGGCTCAACCGCGCCGCTGCTGTTGGCGGTGTCTGCGCAAACCCATCCCGACGGGCGTTATATCGCGTTTTGGATGTCTGCCAGCCGCGCCGATGCTTTGTTTGACGCCTTCAAACAAGTCGGCCTGTCGTTGACCGCCCTGTTGCCGCGCCCGTTGGTGCTGTTAGACAACAAACCCACGCTCAGTCAGCTTTATGACGAAGACCCACATGGACTCACTGCCGTCACGCTGCAAGCGGGTCATGTGTTGCGCTGGCTCCATTTGCCGCGCCAGGAATGTGAAGACCCCACCTTTCTTGAACAATTTAAAGCCCGCATCCAGGCTGATAACGGCCCGACCCCGCCGCTGACTCGCCAGCTCAACAGCTTAGCGGATTGGGAACAGCAAGCCCCGCCCAGCGCGGTGGCCTATCAATACGCCCTCATTCCCGTGCAAGCCGCCCAGCAACAGGCGATGTGGCAACGCCGCCGCCGCTGGCAATGGCTGCAAATGGCCGCCGGCGGTTTGGTGGCGCTGTTATTGATCGCCCTGCTGTTGTTATGGCGGCATGAACAGCGGGTCAGCGACGAATTGGCCAAACTGCGCGAAGTCACCCACGACATCAGCGCGTTGCGCCAAGAAGTGTTTGATATAGAAGATAAAATCGGCCCAGTGGCGCTGTTTCCTGAACAAGAAGTCACCCAGTTATTGACCCAACTCGATACCCTGTTGCCCAAAACCGCTTGGTTGACCCGCTTAAAAGTCGAAGGGGGTCTGATTGAATTGGAAGGCTACACGCTCGATCCAGGGGCCATTTTAGAAGCACTGACAAAAAATCCCGCCTTCAGCCATGTCGGCTTTAATCGCCAAATCGACAGCCGAGGCGGCGTCGGCGGAGCGGAACGCTTTGGCATTGCCATGCAATGGGTGGGCATTGATGTGAAGGCCTATCTTGAACAGTATTTCCCCAACGCACCCAAAAAATAAGCTAAACAAACTATGACTGCAAAAGAGAAAAAGCTCCTGTGGATAGCGGGACTGATATTTTTTGGTTATGCCCTGCCCTTTGAGGCGTGGCCCGCTGTCAATCAGTGGGTGGGCCAACATTGGGAACAGTTGCAAGCGCAAAAAACTGAAATTGACCGCCTGCGCCGTTTGCTCAGCCAGCGCGAACAATGGATTCAGGAAAACGCCACCGCCCGCCAACATCTGGCTGAAATCGAAGCCGCTTTGTTGCAAGGCGAAACCCGCGATGTGGTCGGCGCACGGCTGCAAAGCTTGCTCAAAGACAATGCCCGCAAAACCGGCACCCAGATCACCTCGCTAGACCTCGCCGAGTTTGCCCAAACCCAAGACTGGCTGTTGATCAGCCAATCGCTGCGTTTTGAAGCCAACTCCCAGCAACTTCTCGATTTTCTGCACGCGATTAAAAATGATCCAATTGCGCTGTCAGTGGTGACTTTGGATGTCTCGGTGGTGCGGGTCAATCAGGTGAGTGGCACCTTGAAAATCACCGGATTTAGCCACTTGATACAAGATAAACCCGCCGCTGCAACGGAGAAAAGCTCATGAATAACGACCAGTTGCGCCCGGTGTTTATTCAATTACTCGCACCCAAAGGCATCGCACCCGCCGAAGAGTTTCCCCAGCAACCTTGGCTATTGTTTAAAACCCTGCCAGACATCGAAGATCGCGCCAAAATCCGCTTTCTGCTCGGCCAACACATCCAATTCAAAGGCGGCAGCGAAGAAGAAGTCGAGCGTTTAACCAAACGCTGGCGCGCCCGCTTGACGCCACAATTGGAAGGGGCGGCTGACGGCTTTGCCGAACAGGATAACGAATATCTCGAAGACCTGGCCTCCGAAGCGCCGGTGATTCGCATGGTCAACCATTTGATGGAACGCGCCCTCGATCTCAACGCCAGCGACATCCACTTTGAACCAGAAGAAGACGCACTGGTGGTGCGCTGCCGCGTCGATGGCGTGATGATCGTCATCGAACGCCTGCCCGCCAAAGTCACACCGGCGGTGGCCTCGCGCTTAAAACTCATGGCCCGTCTCGACATTGGCGAAAAACGCCTGCCGCAAGACGGACGCATTCAATACAACATCGGCACGCGCAACCTGGACATGCGGGTTTCCACCCTGCCCGGCGTACATGGCGAATCCATCGTGTTGCGTATCCTGGATCGCAGCGACACGGGCGTCAGTCTGGATCAACTGGGGATGCCCGCCGACGTATTGCGACCCTATGCCGACGTGATTCGCCAACCTTTTGGCATGATACTGGTCACCGGGCCGACCGGTTCTGGCAAAACCACCAGCCTCTACGGCACGCTGGAAAAAATCAACACCGGCACTCAAAAGATCATCACCGTCGAAGACCCGGTGGAATACCAGATGAAAGGCGTCACCCAGATTCATGTCAACGCCAAAATCGGCCTGACTTTCTCAGCGGGACTGCGCTCCATTGTGCGCCAAGACCCGGACGTGATTCTGGTCGGCGAAATCCGCGACCAAGAAACCGCCGAAATCGCGATAGAATCGGCTTTAACCGGCCATTTGGTGTTTTCCACCCTACACACCAACGACGCCGCCAGCGCCGTCACCCGCTTACAAGACATGGGCATCGACACCTATCTGATCAGCTCCAGCGTACTCGCGATCATGGCACAACGCCTGGTACGCCGGATTTGCCGACATTGCCACGAAGCCTGCGAACTGACAGAAGAAGAAGCCCGCCTGCTCGGCATCGAGCAAGCCAGTCACCCCCAGATCAGACGCGGACGCGGCTGTGAACGCTGTGGACACACCGGCTACCGAGGCCGCGTCGGGATTTATGAACTCTTGGTGATGTCCGACAGCATCCGCCACGTTGTCACCACTGGCGGCGACGCCAACGCGATCCGCGCCCAAGCCCTACAAGAAGGGATGCGCACCCTACGCCAGGACGCCCTGGAAAAACTCTACCAAGGTGTCACCACCCCCGAAGAAATTTTCCGAGTCACGCGGGCGATTTAAGACGGTTTCCATAGGATAAAAAACCCACTGTAACCGCCACCCAGGTGCTGACACCCCGTTGGCACGCGCTACCGATTTTCCGAGGGGATGCTATAATGCCCGCCCGGCTGCGCCGCAAAAACAAGGGTCTCCTGAAGGCGATGCACCTCTTTTTGCGTATTTTTGCGTATCAGAACCTAGAACTTCCATCCAGGCTTACTTTAGGAGAACCTCATGGCCACTGTTGAATTGACCGAACAAAACTTCAACGATATTGTTCAAAATAACGAGATGGTACTCATCGATTTCTGGGCAACTTGGTGCGGCCCCTGTCGGTCTTTTGCGCCAGTGTTTGAAGCGGCTTCCGAAAAACACCCCGACATCGTGTTTGCTAAAGTCGATACCGAAGCGCAACAAAACCTCGCCGCCCATTTTCAAATCCGATCCATTCCCACCCTGATGATTTTTCGCGAACAAATCATCATTTTCTCGCAGCCTGGCAGTTTGCCAGCCTCTGCACTGGAAGACGTGCTGGGTAAAGCCAAATCGCTGGATATGGACTTGGTGCGTGCAGAAATTACCAAACAGCAGGGTTGACCGCCGAGCGGCCAGGTGCTGAGCGGGCCGTCTGTCGGCGGCCACGCTCAGGGCGAAGGGGGAACGCGCGATGAGTCTGTTAATCGAAGCCTTAAGAAAAGCAGAGCAGGCAAAGCAAGCAGCACAGCGCGAGGCAGCGGCGGCTGTGACGGTGCCAGCACCAGCAACGCCAGAACCCGACGATTGGCTTTTGTTGGTGGAACCCGAATACCCTGAACAGCCCGCTACACCCCCTGCTCCCGAATTTGAACTCAGCCTGAGCGAAGACAGCCTGACCTTCACCCCCAGCGTTGCCGACACCTCGCTCCCCGCTCCCTCATTAGCCGAAGACTCTGCCCCTACCGCCAGCAGTTATGAGTGGCTAGACGATCAAGCGTTAAATTTAGTCTCCGACGCTGAGAACGCATCAGAGAGCGCGGCACCGCCACCCGAAGTGCCCGAGATCAGCGCAGCAACCCCGTTTGAGAACGCCGAAACCACGCCAGTTCCACCACCCGTAACCGCTCCAGAAATCGGGCTGGATTGGGGTCTGGATAGCCCCACTGAGGCCGAAACGGTGAGCGCAGAGCCTCCACTGCGGCGCACGCTTACACCTCCCCCCGAACTACCACCCCCCGTTACGCCCGCCTTGCGTTGGCTGGACGAGACCGATGACGCCCCAGTCGCCATCCCCTTAACCAGTCAAGCAGTCGATCAAGCGCCAGCCAAAGCTGCCGCGCAACTCATGGCGCAGCGTTCCAAAACGCCCGCCCGGTCTCGCATCGGCCTCTATCTGGCGTTGTTGGGCTTGGTCTGCGTGCTGCTGGGCGGTGGTTATTATTACGTGCAGCAATTGCTGGACAGCTTGAACGCCTCACCTTATGGCAACGCCGCCAGTATGCCCCCACCGCCCGGCGGCTTGGCCGCGAAATTGGAGGCCAAACACAAGGTCGCCAACGGTGCCAGCACCGCGTCCGCCGCCCCGGAGTCGCCCGCCGCCAACCCTGAGGAATTGCTGACTTTGCTCGGCGGAAAGTTGGATGAAGACCTGCCTCGCCCGGCGACTCGTCCGCTGACTCGCCCTAGCGTGGAAAAGCCGCGCCACGAGACCGCCAAAGCCACTGCCACCCCGCGCCAAACTGTGGCCTCCGCGACAACATCGCCCGCAACGCCACTCAGCGCCGCCGATCAACAAGCTATCGTGGCCCGCGATGGTTTTTATGTGCGCCGTGCGCCTGCCCCGCCGCGTGTGAATCCGCAACTGCAAGCGGCCTATCAGGCTTATCAAGCCGGTGAAACGACGGTGGCGCAGCAGCACTATCAGGCGGTGTTGAACAGTGATGCGCAAAACCGCGACGCCTTGCTGGGCTTGGCAGCGCTGGCACAACGCAGCGGCAGGCTGGCACAAGCGCAAGGTTATTATCAGCAAGTGCTGATGCTGTATCCGGGTGATGAATTAGCAGAAGCGGGTCTGCTGTTGGGACAAACTACCCCCGCCGACGACCATGAAAACTTGCTGAAAGCGCAGCTAGCCTATGCGCCGCAAGCCACCGCCACGCAGTTTGCGCTGGGCAATTTTTATAGCCGTCAAGGCCGCTGGGGCGACGCGCAACAAGCCTATTTTGAAGCCTATCGCGGGCAAAATAACCACCCGGATTATGCCTATAACTTGGCGGTGAGCTTGGATCATTTAGGCAAAACCCAGGCGGCTTTGGCGTATTACCAGAAAGCCTTAACGCTGGCGGCAGATCGTCCGGCCCAGGGCTTTACCAAAACCCAGGTCACGCAACGGATTGCCGCGCTTAACCAAGTTAGACGGCCATGAATTCCTTTTCCCGCTCCCTTCCCTTCGACTCCGCTCAGGGAACGGAAAGTGACACATGCCGTTCTCTTAGAGATTTTTACCGCAAAGTGCGCAGGGCGGGCCAATGCTAGAACCCACTAACCAAGGTCGGCTGGGGGATTTGTTGGTCGAAGAGGGCATTATCAGCAACGACCAACTCAAGGTCGCCCTCACCGAACAAAAAAAGCAGTATCAACAAATTGGCAAGATTTTAGTCAAACTCGGTTTCGTCTCAGAAACCGTGATGCGCGACTTTCTCAGCAAATCTTATCGTCAAGAAAGCGTTGATCTTTCCAAAATTGTACTCGACAGCGAGGCGGTGCAGCGGGTGCCGCAGGCTTTGGCGCGTCGTCATTGTTTATTGCCGCTGACTTTCGACCGCGAACATCAAACCTTGCTGGTGGCAATGAGTGACATTTTTAATGTCGTGGCCATCGATCAACTGGCCGCCGAACTGGGCGGCAATATTCATATCAAGCTGCTGTTGGCGGGTGAAACCGAAATCATCAGCGCACTGGATAATGCCTATGGTTTTGATTTATCGCTAGATGGCATTCTGCACGAAATCGAAACCGGCGAAATTGACTACCAAAGCCTCGCCGTCAGTCAAGGCCAATACAGTCAGCCGCTGGTGCGACTGGTCGATGCGCTGCTCAGCGATGCGGTCAAGCGCAATGCCTCGGACATTCACTTTGAACCAGAACAGGGTTTTTTGCGGATTCGCTACCGGATTGATGGTGTGTTAGAACAGGTGCGTAGCCTGCACAAAAACTACTGGTCGGCGATTGCCGTGCGTGTCAAAGTGATGGCCGATCTCAACATCGCCGAAACCCGCGTGCCCCAAGATGGCCGGATTTCCCTCACCCTGTCTGGGCGGCCTATTGATTTTCGCGTCTCCACCCAGCCCACGGTGTATGGTGAAAACATCGTGCTGCGCATTCTGGATCGCGAAAAAGGCATCGTGCCGCTGGACAAACTGGGCTTAACTGAAGAAGCGCTGCACTTGCTCAGTGTGATGATGGCGCGCCCAGAAGGCATCATCATGGTAACCGGCCCCACCGGTAGCGGTAAAACCACGACGCTGTATTCCATCCTCAATCATCTCAACACCGAAGAGGTCAATATCATGACCTTGGAAGACCCGGTGGAATATCACCTAGGCATGGTGCGCCAAACTTCGGTGAATGAATCGGTTAAATTGGATTTTGCCCAAGGGGTGCGTGCCATTTTGCGCCAAGACCCCGACATCGTGCTGATCGGCGAAGTGCGCGACGAAGCCACCGCCGACATGGCGTTTCGTGCCGCGATGACCGGCCATCAAGTCTACACCACGCTACACACCAACTCGGCGATAGGGGCTTTCGTGCGCTTACAGGACTTGGGCGTGTTGCCCGACCTCCTGGCCGACAACATCATCGGCATCATCGGCCAACGTTTAGTGCGCAAACTCTGCTTACACTGTCGCGAACGCTATGACCCGGAACCGCTGGAAAAACGGCTGCTGGGCTTGCCCGCAGACAGCAAACTCCCACTGTTTCGAGCCAAAGGCTGTGGGCACTGTCAGGAACGCGGTTACAAAGGCCGCTTGTCGCTGATGGAAATTTTGCGCATGAATGACCGCCTAGAAGAATTAATCGCCCACCGTGCCAATATCCACACCCTCAAACAACGGGCGCAAGCCGACGGTTTTATCAGCTTAGCCGACGACGGCATTCGCCGTGTGCTGGAAGGCATCACCAGCCTGGACGAATTGTCGCGGGTGATCGATCTGACCGGGCGGTTGTGAACCCCGTCCACACCTAGCAATGCGCTATACTGACAACACTTTGCGATCAACCCCAGGTTTAGCTTTTATGAAATTGCGTGATGAATTAGTGCAGTATTACCGCTGGCTGCGCCAGTATGGTTTAAACGATTCGCACAGCGGCAATGTCTCAGTACGCAACGGTGACAAAGTGTGGATCACCCCCACCGGAGCCTGTGCTGACACGCTAGTCCCCGCCGAACTGATCAAATGCCGGATGCACCGTCCACCCACCGAAGGGGCCTCGCTGGATGCCGCCTTACACTTGGCGGTGTACGCACGCAATCCCAAAGCCCAAGTGTTAATCCACAGCCATGTACCCTACACCGTCGCTCTGACGCTGCGCGGTGGAGATTTCATCCCGCTGGATTTTGAAGGCCAGTATTATTTCAAGCGCATCGCCGTGATCGACATTCCCTACGCCGAGTATGTCCGCCAAGCCCCCGCCTTAGTCGCAGACGCCCTGAGCAGCCTCTCGCTGGTGGTGGTGCGCGGCCACGGTCTCTATGTCCAAGCCGAAACCCTGAATCTGGCCTATAAATGGAGCTGTTCAGTCGAATTATCGGCCAAAATTGCCCTGTTGGCGGGGCGTTTCGCTTAAGTCTGTGCCGTGATCACAAAAATCCCAGGATTCAGAACTTTTTTGTGATATAAAAGTGACAGGCTTGATGCGCTGCTAATCAAGCTGAATCCTACCCCATCGCATGATTATTTTTGAGGAATGCTGAAATGCTGGTGATACCCGCCATCGACTTGAAAGATGGTCAGTGTGTACGGCTGAGACAAGGCCGTATGGACGATAACACAGTGTTTTCCGATGATCCGGTGGCCACTGCCGGGCGTTGGGTCGAAGCGGGCGCAAAACGCTTGCATATTGTTGATTTGAACGGGGCTTTTCAAGGAAAGCCGGTGAATGCCGGGATTATTCGCGAAATTGCCGCCACTTACCCCGATTTGTCGATTCAAGTCGGGGGCGGTATACGCACCGAGGAAACGATAGACACCTATCTGCAAGCCGGGGTCAATTATGTGATTATCGGCACCAAAGCCGTGACTAATCCGCATTTTGTCGAAGAAGCTTGCCTGGAATTTCCCAATCACATTATTGTCGGTTTAGATGCTCGGGATGGCAAAGTCGCCATCGATGGCTGGTCGAAATTATCGCATCACGATGCGATAGATATGGCGCAACAATTTGAGCAATACGGGGTGGCGGCGATTGTGTACACCGACATCAATCGCGACGGGATGCTCAATGGTGTGAATATCGACGCCACCGTGACCTTGGCGCGGGCGATTCATATTCCCGTGATTGCCTCAGGTGGCATCACCAGCATTGAGGACATACGTGCGCTGTGTGCCGTGGCTGATGAAGGCATTATCGGGGCGATCACCGGACGGGCGATTTACGAAGGCACCCTGGATTTTGCCGAAGCTTTGCAGGTAGCCGCTACCCACAACGGCGGGGGACGCTAAAGCCTATGGGCCTGGCCAAACGTATTATTCCGTGCCTGGACGTAGACGCAGGCCGGGTCGTCAAAGGCGTGAAATTCGTGGCGATTCGCGATGCTGGCAACCCGGTGGAAGTGGCAAAACGCTATGATGAACAGGGTGCGGATGAAATCACCTTTCTCGACATCACCGCCAGCAGTGACAACCGCGATACGATTTTGCATGTGGTTGAAGCCGTGGCTAATCAGGTGTTTATCCCGTTGACGGTCGGCGGCGGTATTCGCAAATTGGAAGACATCCGGCGAATGCTCAACGCCGGAGCTGATAAGGTCGCGATCAACACCGCTGCGGTGTTTAATCCCGAGTTTGTCGGCGAGGCCAGCGCCCATTTTGGTGCGCAGTGCATCGTCGTCGCCATTGATGCCAAGTGCGTCAATCCGGGGGAAGCGCAACCGCGTTGGGAAATTTTCACCCACGGTGGGCGCAAACCGACTGGCCTGGATGCGATTGCCTGGGGGCGAAACATGGTGGCACTGGGCGCGGGTGAGTTGCTGCTGACCAGCATGGATCGCGACGGTACCAAAAATGGCTTTGATTTACCGTTGACTCGCGCCATGACCGAGGCGGTCAGTGTCCCGGTGATTGCGTCCGGCGGAGTCGGCACCCTCGCCCATTTGGCCGCCGGTGTCACCGAAGGCGGGGCTGATGCGGTACTCGCCGCCAGCATTTTTCATTTTGCGGAATACACGATTGCTGAGGCCAAAGCCTTTATGGCAGCCCAAGGCATTGAAGTCAGGTAAGTTCACCAGCGGATCCCCGTTTGCTCAATCCCCCCTCCTCCTATCCCACCCGCTATTGGCACTTGCAGGCCGATGGTCGGGTGCAATGCGATCTGTGTCCGCGTGCCTGTCAATTGCGGCCTGGTCAAGCCGGGCTGTGTTGGGTGCGCGCCAATCAGGAGAACCGGCTGGTGTTGACCACCTATGGACGCGCCAGCGGCTTTTGTGTCGATCCGATAGAGAAAAAACCGTTAAATCACTTTTTGCCCGGCACGCCCGTGCTGTCGTTTGGCACGGCGGGCTGCAATCTGGCTTGCCGCTTTTGCCAAAATTGGCACATCAGCAAGTCTCAAGAAATGGACACTCTCAGTGCCGAGGCCACGCCCGCTCAAGTCGCGCAAGCCGCTTGCCGTTTGGGCGCACGCAGCGTGGCCTACACCTACAACGATCCCGTGATTTTTCATGAGTATGCCATTGCAGTGGCCGAAGCGTGTGCCGCGCAAGGCATACGCTCGGTGGCGGTGACGGCAGGCTACGTGTGTGCAGAACCGCGTGCGGAATTTTACCAACACATGGATGCCGCCAACGTGGACTTAAAGGCATTCAGCGAGCGCTTTTATCGCCATTTGACCGGCGGACACCTGCAACCTGTGCTGGAAACGCTGATCTATCTCAAACGGGAAACCCCCGTGTGGTTGGAAATCACCACCCTGCTCATCCCCGGCGAAAACGACAGCGATGCTGAACTTGACGCAATGACGCAGTGGCTGATGGCTCAACTAGGCCCGGACGTGCCGCTGCATTTCACCGCGTTTCATCCTGCCTGGAAATTGCACGACAAACCCGCCACCGCCTGGACTAGCCTCAAACGAGCGCGACAGATCGCCATGCAAAACGGGCTACGTTATGTGTACGTCGGCAATGTGCGCGATCCAGTGGGCAACAGCACCTATTGCCACCACTGCGGTGTGCGTTTGATTGCACGGGACGGCTATTTATTGACCGACTGGCAACTCAACGCCCACAGTGCTTGCCTGCATTGCGGCACCGTCTGCGCCGGGGTTTTTGAAGCCGTGCCCGGCAACTGGGGCGCGCAGCGTTTGCCGGTGCAGATTGGCTGAGGGTTGTTTTATCTACACAGCAAGAAAACCACTACCCGTGTTCTATTTTTTTGCATTTTTATGATATATCGCCGGTTTAAATAAATGGAATTTGCCCGCCGAAATACCATAGGTCATTGCGGGGGTCTGACTGAAAATTTTCCTCTTTCTATTGATGCCGGCAGTGTGGTGGGAGCGCCTAGCAGGCGTGATTGAAAAAACAGGCAAAATCGTGAGGTTGCCATTGCAAAGTTCCCAGTCGCGGTTGCTAACCGCTCCCACAACAGGCCACAGCATTTAATCCACCGCATCGCGCAAATGCGCCTGCACCCGCGCCAGACTTTTTTGTGCTGCTTGTGTCCAGGGATGCGCCGACCCTAGGCTTTTTTCCCAAATCGCCACCGCCCGTTCCAGCAAAGGCAAGGCTTGCTCAAACTGTCCCTGGTCTTCACACAGCCCGCCCAGATTATTGAGGCTGTGCGCCGTATCAGGATGTGTTGCACCCAGCGTTTTTTCCCGTATCGCCAGCGCCCGTTCCAGCAAAGGCAAGGCTTGCTCAAACTGTCCCTGGTCTTCACACAGCCTGCCCAGATTGTTGAGGCTGAGCGCCGTATCAGGATGTGTTGCACCCAGCGTTTTTTCCCGTATCGCCAGCGCCCGTTGATGCAACTGTAAGGCTTGCCCAGAGTCGCCTTGCGCTCGGTGCAACTCCGCCAGATTGTTGAGGCAGGTCGCCGTATCAGGATGCTCTGCGCCCAGCGTTTTTTCACATATCGCTAACGCCCGTTGCAACAGCGGCAAGGCTTGCGCAGGGTCGCCTTGGTTTTGGTAAATAGCTGCTAGACCGTTGAGACTGACCGCCGTATGAGGATGCTCTGCACCCAGCGTTTTTTCCCGTATCTCCAGCGCCCGTTGAAGCAGCGGCAAGGCTTGTACATAATCACTTTGAAAATAGTACAAAGTTGCTAAGTCATTGAGGCTTTCCGCCGTATCAGGATGCTCTGCGCCCAGCACTTTTTCCCGTATCGCCAGCGCCTGTTGGCACAAGGGCAAAGTGCTGGTGTAAGCGCCTTGATAATACAGGTATTCTGCCATTTTATTCAGCAAAAACGCGCATCTCTCCTGCTCTAACCCATAATGCTCGATCCAAACCGCCACTTGCACCGCACAGGGCAGTAAAGCCTCGCACAGCGCCCAGTGCTTAAATTCTATATCGCCTGGAAATTCATCGGCGACCACCATCACCGCCTGCGTTGCCCAGGCGCGTTGTGCGGTCTCATCCAATTCCCAGCGCAACACTTGCTGCACCAAGCGGTGCAAGGAAAGTTGTTTGTCGTGCGGAGAACGGCGCAGCAGGGAATAGCGCAAGGCAGGTTTGAGCAGCGCATTCCAAGCCAAATCATCCGCGACGCCAAGGGCACGGCGCGGCAGGCTTTCGGGGATTTGATCGGCGTCGAGAAAGGCGCACAGGTGCAGCAGCTCCAGGGTGGCGGGCGAAGCGGCGGCGATTTTTTCCAGCGACGGCTGCCAAGTGGCAACAACTGGCAACGGATGATCCGCGTCAAACGCAGTCAGTCCGCGTTCTGCCAGCAGGGCTTGCGCATGTTGCTGATATAGCGCTAAATAATCCTGAAAAGTGCAACTGTTGGCGTCAATATAGGCGGCGGCTTGATCGAGCGCCAACGGCAAGCCGTCCAGTTCACGCACCAGGGTTTGCGCGGCGGTGAATTCGGCCTGATCGCAAGAGGAATCCGCTTGCGGCACACCGCGTGCGGTGCGTTTCCACAAAAAAGCCGCGCCCTCGTCCGCCCGCCATTGGTACACCGGCAGACTGGCCGCCAGTGGGCGCAAAGTCTGGGCGCGGCTGCTCAACAGCCCTTTAGCCGTCGCGGGCAGCCAAGCTTTGATCGTCTCCGGTTCATCGGCATTGTCGAAAATCACTAAATCCTCGGCAGTCAACCACTCCAGCACCCGCTGCACATTCAGCGCTTGTTCTTGTGCAACCGGCAAGCCCAACGGGGCCACCAGTGCAGACAATTCGGCTTGCAGGCGTTGCGGACTGTCGGCGGACACCCACAGCACAGCCCGGTAGTCGGCACGGTGCAAGTGCGCGTATTGCAAGGCGATCTGGGTTTTGCCAATACCACCCAAGCCGCACAACGCCACCCGCTGCTGGCTTTGTAAGGCATGATGCAAGTCGCGCAACAGGGTTTCGCGTCCGCTGAAATAGGGGTTTGGTTTGAACTGTTCTGGCAAGCGGAAAACACTGGATTTTTCCGGTGGTTGCCGGGTTTGCGGCAATAAGGCGGCAAGTTCGGGGAGGCGGTTTTCAGTTTCAGCACAGCGCACTAATTCAATGGCTTGCTCAACTTGTGCGCCAGGGCGTTGGTATTCAGGTGGGATTTTGAAGCGAAAACAAACCTCTGCAAAAACCGGCGGCGGCAGGCGTTTA
>Ga0209575_10000254_pt1 | contig 48149 bp, 48 predicted proteins | sample Medcelwee11metaG_FD_187172 | JGI IMG/M metagenome (GOLD analysis project Ga0209575, IMG submission 187172) | Freshwater pond sediment microbial communities from the University of Edinburgh, under environmental carbon perturbations - Medium... | ecosystem: Environmental > Aquatic > Freshwater >...
CCACACGAATTGCTTGATTCAACTTGTTAAAGAGCGTTTCGCTTGAGCCTTTCGTCTCAACCGAGGCCGCGCATTCTACAGCAGCCTTCGAACCTGTCAAGCGCTTCGATGAAGTTTCTTTCACCGCTGCCGCCCGACTTTCCAACCCGCCAGACCCCGCAATCAACTCCTTGATTTACAAGGATTTCTGCAGTCCTGCTCAGGAAGTGGGGCGCATTATAGACCCCTACAGCCCCTCGTCAAGGACTATTTCGGATCAACCCCTCAGCCTTCAAGGTAATCCTAGCGAAAGACTTCTTGCCCGCCTGACAGACATGCGTTGCGCCACATCGGAACAAGAACCCCCGGTCTACAGCAACACCATCCACTCGCACACCACCAGAGCCGAGCAGATCACGCGCCACAGCTGCGTTCTTGACTAGGCCCGCCTTATTCAGCACCGCAGCGATCGGCATATCCTCCACCGAGAGCAACTCGATCTCGGGCAGATCTTCCGGCAACTCGCCATCCTTCATACGATTTCCGGCCGCACGATGCGCGGTGGCAGCCGCCGTCTCACCATGGAAACGAGCGACGATCTCCTCCGCCAACTTAATCTTGATATCTCGCGGATTGGCGCCCCGCTCGACATCGGACCGGAAGGTATTGATCTCTTCCATCGAGCGAAAACTCAGGAGCTCGAAATAGCGCCACATCAGCGAATCAGGAATCGATACCAGCTTGCTATACATAACACCTGGCGCTTCCTGAATACCTACATAGTTACCTAGCGACTTGGACATCTTCTTCACGCCATCCAGCCCTTCGAGCAAAGGCATGGTGACGATGCACTGAGATTTCTGACCATAGGCCCGCTGCAGCTCGCGCCCCATCAGCAGATTGAACTTCTGATCCGTCCCCCCCAGCTCGACATCGGCACGCAGGGCCACAGAGTCGTACCCTTGTACCAACGGATAAAGAAACTCATGGATTGCGATTGACTGATTTGCAACATAGCGCTTACTGAAGTCATCGCGCTCAAGCATGCGCGCCACCGTGCAATGCGAGGTCAACCGGACAAAATCCGCAGGCGTCAGTTGCTCAATCCAAGAGGAATTGAAAACCACCTCGGTCCTGGCCGGATCAAGGATCTTGAAAACCTGGGCCTTGTAGGTTTCGGCATTCTCCAACACCTGATCGCGCGTCAAAGGCGGCCGAGTAGCGCTTTTGCCACTGGGATCACCAATCATCCCGGTGAAGTCACCTATAAGAAAGATAACCTGATGCCCTAGATCCTGGAACTGACGCAACTTGTTGATGAGCACGGTATGCCCGAGATGCAGATCCGGAGCAGTAGGATCGAAACCAGCCTTGACTCGTAGCGGCTGGCCAGCTTTCAGCTTCTCGACCAGCTCAGCCTCAACCAAAACCTCTTCAGCCCCACGCTTGATCAGCGCCAACTGCTCTTCAATCGACCTCATGAGAACCATCAACCACAAACGGGAAAGGTTAGCAACATTACAAGATTGCCCATGAATTACAAGGCTTAGCCCAGCTTCGCCAAAAGCGAAGCATCTGCCCCCACGAGCCACAGACGAAGCTCGCGCAGGAGGTGGATGCTGAGCATCGAGATCGAGTACATGACACTGCACAGGAGGTAATAGGCGGGAAGTTCAGCCCCAGCCCTCGACGAACGCTATCCGCAGCAGACTCTGCTCGACAGCCTTGCGATGCAGGCGCTGCACGATCAGGAAACCCCAATAAGCAGCAATACACTGGCTGACGCGGTTATGGAGCCCTGCCCCAGCCATGCCCCTCTTGAGCGGCATGACAAATCGCATGCCCTCCTCAGGGTTGCCTCATAGGCAATTTGGTTATATTTTAGGCAGTTACTGTAACCAAAACACCCTCAGCCATGACTCATAAAGACACCAAAGCCCCGCTCTACCCCAAAAGCCATATTTTGGCTGCCAGTGGTGTAGCAGCGTTGCTCAGCCTGGCCCTGCTGGTGTTCCCCTCACGCGAAGTCGAAGCGAAGAAACCTTTTATCCATCCGGAGATAGGGAGCGTTTCGACCCAGATTGAAAAAACAGACGACCAAAAACCAGAGCTGTCCTCCGACGACGAGACGGTACCGCCCTTTGCCGAGATCGAAGGCTCCTCGGATAGCCTGCACGACTCTGCGGAGCAATCTCTTCCGCAGACTGGAGGCGATGCTCTCCCCAGAGCGACGCCCTCCTCCGCATCCACTACCAAAAAAGTGGTGACCACAAGCAAGGGCGACACTCTTTCGGCGGTGTTTGCCAAGGCCGGAGTCCCCGACTCTACCCTGAAAGAAATCCTTGGCAGCAGCAAAGAGACCGCCAGACAGCTGAAACACCTCAAGGCTGGGCAGAAATTCGAGTTCACGCTTTCCGCCAATGGCGAACTGCAGACCCTGCAGACCACACTGGACAGACTGAAAACCCTAGAAATCAACAAATCCGCCGAAGGGTTCTCCAGCGAGCGCGAGACTGCCAAACCAGAGGTGCGCACCGTCTACACTCGCGGCGTGATCGGCAGCTCCCTGTTTCTTGCAGCCAAGAAAGCCGGCCTCTCCCATAGCATGACCCAGGCTCTGTCGAACATCTTTGCCTATGACATCGATTTCGCTCAGGACATCCGCCGCGGCGACGAATTCGAAGTGGTCTACGAGGAAAAGCCTCTCGGCAGCAAGCACTCGAACCAGAACAACATCCTTGCCGCCCGCTTCGTCAATCGAGGCAAGACCTATACCGCAGTGCGCTACACCGACAAGCAAGGCGCAACCAGCTACTATACCGCCGACGGCAACAGCATGCGCAAGGCCTTCATCCGCACCCCCGTGGACTTTGCCCGCATAAGCTCGCGCTTTTCCAACGGCCGACGCCATCCAATTCTCAACAAGATTCGCGCCCACAAGGGCGTCGACTACGCAGCGCCACACGGTACGCCGATCCGCGCAACCGGCGACGGAAAAGTGCAGCTCGCCGGCCGCAAGGGGGGGTACGGCAACACCGTGATCATCCAGCACGGCAACCGCCATCAAACCCTCTATGCACACATGCAGGGCTTTGCCAAAGGACTCCGCCCCGGCAGCACCGTCAAACAAGGGCAGATCATCGGCTACATAGGCACCACAGGCTTGTCGACCGGGCCGCATCTCCATTATGAGTTCCAGATCAATGGCACTCACGTCGACCCTTTGTCGCAAAAGCTGCCGATGGCCGATCCGATCGCCCGAGGCGAAAGACAGCGCTTCCTGCAGCAAACCCAGCCGCTGATGGCCCAGATGAATCAGGAAAAGAACACCATGCTGGCCATGGACAAGCGCTGACATGGCACTTTATCTAGGGGTGATGTCGGGTACCAGCCTGGACGGACTAGACATCGCCCTTATCGACCAGGGCACTCGAACCCAGCTCCTTGGCACGTTCTATCTGCCCATGCCAGCAGATCTCCGCGCCGATCTGCTGGCTCTTTGCTCCCCCGGCCCCGACGAACTGGTGCGGGCAGCGCTTGCCGAGCAGCAGTGGGTCCGTCTGGCCTCCCAAGGCATCGATAGCCTGCTCAAACAGCAGCGCATCCAACCCGCCCAAGTTCGCGCCATTGGCAGCCACGGACAAACCATCCGCCACCATCCGGCGCAAGGCATCACCATCCAGATCGGCAATCCAGCCCTGCTGGCCGAATGCACCGGCATCAGCGTCGTCAGCGACTTCCGGCGACGCGATCTTGCCGCAGGAGGCCAAGGCGCTCCACTGGTACCGGCATTCCACCAGGCACTGTTCGCGGACGACAGCAGCCACCGCGCGATCCTCAACGTGGGCGGCTTCAGCAATCTGACCCTGATCGAACCAGGACAGCCGGTCTCCGGCTTCGATTGCGGCCCCGGCAATGTTCTTCTGGACGCCTGGATTCAGCGCCAGCAAGGCCTCGAGTTTGATCGTAACGGCGACTGGGCCGCCAGCGGCAAAGTGCAAGCGGGGTTGCTGAAGGCGCTTCTCGGCGATCCCTTCTTTCTGACCCAGGGCCCGAAAAGCACGGGGCGCGAGCTGTTCAACATGGTCTGGCTGGAGCAGCAACTGGCCGGACTGCCAGCCATGGCGCCAGCGGATATCCAGGCCACCCTGCTCGAACTCACCGCCCGCAGCATCGTCGACTCCCTGCAAACGGCCCGCAGCCGGACGGATGAGCTGCTCGTGTGTGGCGGCGGAGCCCATAACCAGGCGCTCATGACGCGACTCGCCGAACTGTTGCCAGCCAGCAAGGTGGCCACCACCGAGACTTATGGGATTCCCCCGGACTGGATCGAAGCCATGGCCTTCGCCTGGCTGGCGCATTGCTGCCTGGAAGGCATACCCGCCAACCGGCCCAGCGTGACCGGCGCACGAGGGCCGCGGATTCTCGGCGCCCTCTATCCCGCTTGAGCCCCTAGCAATGCGCAGGCCAACAAAAAAGCCACCCTTCGGGTGGCTTTTTGACTTGAAGATGCAGCCTCAGACCGAGAAGGACTGGCCACAACCGCAGGTGGTCGCGGCATTAGGGTTCTTGATCACGAAACGCGAGCCTTCCAGCCCTTCCTGATAATCCACCTCGGCCCCGGCCAGATATTGAAAACTCATCGGATCGACGACCAAGCTGACGCCCTCACGCTCGACGATGGTGTCGTCCTCGGCGACGTCCTCGTCGAAGGTGAATCCATACTGGAATCCCGAGCACCCACCACCCGTGACGAAAACGCGGAGCTTCAGACGCGGATTGCCTTCCTCGCTGATCAGGGTCTTCACCTTGTTTGCAGCCCCCGGCGTAAAGAGCAGCGGGGTCGGGGTGAAGGTTTCGACGGTCATGCTGGTGACTCCCCGGCGCCATGCGCCCTAACTTTCATTGACGGCGGATTATCCACCCACTCGGAAAACCCGGTCAACCGACGGTCCCGCCCCCGCCCTCCCGCAGACCTTGCCGGCGGTCGGCTCTCGGAAGGCAGGACAATCGGCAACCGGCCTTCTCGATCAGGGCAGCAAGGCGGCATGGGCCAGGCCGAGCCGCTCATCCAGCCCGAAGAGGATGTTCATGTTCTGCACCGCCTGCCCGGAGGCCCCCTTGACTAGGTTGTCGATCACCGACAGCACCACCACCAGATCGCCGCCCTGCGGCCGGTGCACGGCGATGCGGCAGACGTTGGCCCCCCGCACGCTGCGGGTTTCCGGATGGCTGCCGGCCGGCATCACGTCGACAAAGGGCTCGTTGGCGTAGCGCTTCTCGTACAGCGCCTGGAGATCCACGGAGCGGTCGGCGACGGTCGCATACAGGGTGGCATGGATGCCGCGGATCATCGGCGTAAGGTGCGGCACGAAGGTCAGCCCGACGTCGCCCTTGGCCGCACGGCGCAGGCCCTGGCTGATCTCCGGCAGGTGGCGATGGCCCTTCACCGAATAAGCCATCATGCTTTCGCCGGCCTCGCAGAACAGCGAGCCGACCTTGGCCCCGCGACCGGCACCGCTGACCCCGGACTTGCAATCGGCGATCAGCCGCGCGTTGTCGGCCAGACCGGCCTCCAGCAGCGGCAGGAAGCCCAGCTGGGTGGCGGTCGGATAGCAGCCGGGGACGGCGATCAGACGCGCCGCGCGAATCTGCTCGCGATTCACTTCGGGCAGGCCATAGACCGCCTCCGGCAGCAGCTCCGGAGCGCCGTGCGGCTGACCGTACCAGCGGGCCCACTCCTCGGCGTCCTGCAGGCGGAAATCGGCGGACAGGTCGATCACCCGGGTACCGGCGGCCAGCAACTCGCCGGCCAGGGCATGGGCGACACCGTGCGGCGTGGCGAAGAACACCACATCGCAGCCCCCGAGAATGGCGCTGTCCGGCACACTGAAGGCCAGCTCGTCATAATGGCCGCGCAGATTCGGGTACATATCGGCGACCTTCACCCCCGCCTCCGAGCGCGAGGTGATCACCGTCACCTCCGCCTGGGGATGCTGCGCCAGCAGACGCAGCAACTCGACCCCGGTATAGCCCGTGCCGCCAACGATACCGACCTTGACCATAACCCGCCCTCGCCTCAAGCCACTGAAAGGGTGCCGATGATAAAGCCCCAGCCGGCAGCCGGCCAACCGCCCGGATGACGTACGCCATCGGCAGCCACTAGTATTCCGGGTTTACCGCTACCAGGAGTACTCCATGCTCTACCTCTGGCTGAAAGCCCTGCACATCATCGCCGTCGTCTGCTGGTTCGCCGGGCTCTTCTACCTGCCACGCCTGTTCGTCTACCACGCCATGAGCGAGGACCAGGCCAGCCGCGAACGCTTCTGCGTCATGGAGCGCAAGCTCTACCGGGGCATCATGGGCCCCTCGATGGTCGCCACATTGGTGTTCGGCATCTGGATGCTGATCCTCAACCCCGCCCTGTTCGCCGGCGGCGGCTGGATGCATGCGAAGCTCGCTGCGGTCCTTCTGCTGATCGGCTACCACCATGCCTGCGGCGCCCAGCTCAAGCGCTTCGCCAAGGGAGAAACCCCACACGGCCATGTGTTCTTCCGCTGGTTCAACGAAGTCCCCGTGCTGTTCCTGCTGGCCATCGTGATCCTGGTCGTGGTGCGACCCTTCTGATGCCCCCGGAGCCCGACAGGACGGCCCCACATCGGCCCGCCACTGGCCGCTACAGAACGCCCCCGTTAAACTCGGGATCTTCATAACAGGCAGGGAGACCGTCCGTGGACTGTCTATTTTGCAAGATCGCGGCCGGGGAAATCCCGGCGCGCAAGCTCTACGAGGACGACCAGGTCGTTGCCTTCCATGACATCGGCCCGCAGGCGCCGGTGCACTTTCTGGTCATTCCGAAGCGGCACATTCCCACCCTCAACGACCTGGACGAAGCGGACAGACTGCTTGCCGGACACCTGCTCTTCACCGCCCAGCGACTGGCCAGGGAGCAGGGCTGCGAAGAGGGCTTCCGCGTGGTGATGAACTGCAACGAGCAAGGCGGACAGACCGTCTACCACATCCACATGCACGTGCTCGGCCAGCGCCAGATGCACTGGCCGCCGGGCTGAGGCCCTGCGCCGCGCCTGCAGCCCCTTCCCCCAGGCAGCGACCGCCTGGGTTAAACTGCCCGGCATGAATTCTCCCGGAGGTTCCATGGCCAACGAACGCCACTACTCGGCCGCCGACCGTCTGCTGCTGCAGGCCGATGCCGCCCTGCGCACCCTGCTGCCCTTCAGCGGCAAGCCCTATCGCCCGTCACCGGCACAGGGCGAACCGGAAACCCAGCTCGACGCCGGCAAGGCCCGCCACGTCGCCGGCCTGATGCGCATCAACCACACCGGCGAGGTCTGCGCCCAGGCGCTCTACCAGGGCCAGTCGCTGACCGCCCGGCTGCCGCAGGTGCGCAGCGCCATGGAACAGGCCGCCAACGAGGAAGTCGATCACCTGGCCTGGTGCGAACAGCGCATCCGCGAACTGGACAGCCGGCCCAGCCTGCTCAATCCGCTGTTCTACGGCCTATCCTTTGGCATCGGCGCGGCCGCCGGGATGATCAGCGACCGGGTCAGCCTGGGCTTCGTCGCCGCGACCGAGGACCAGGTCTGCAAACACCTGGACGAGCATCTGGACCAGTTGCCGGAGGAAGACCGGAAATCCCGCGCCATCCTCGAGCAGATGCGCATCGACGAGCAGCAGCACGCCACCACCGCCCTCGAGGCCGGCGGTTTGCGCTTCCCGGGACCGGTCAAGCTCGGCATGAGCCTGCTATCCAAAGTGATGACCAAGACCACCTACCGGATCTGAGCCGCACAAGCTGTCGAGCAAGACAAAGGGCGCCGCGGCGCCCTTTGTCTTTTGGGTTCGAGCCTGAAGCCGGATGCCTCAGTGCGGCATGTTGCGCGCGTAGAAAATCTCCAGCATCTCGTGACGCAGACGCTCCTCCACCTGCTTGCGCTGCTCGCCGGACAGGTTGCGGGTGGCGTCGCCGAACAGGTAGTTGTCCAGGTCGAAGTCCTTGAGCAGCATCTTGGTGTGGAACATGTTCTCCTGATACACGTTCACGTCGGTCATCTGGTAGGCCGCGCGGGTATCCGCGGAGAGATATTTCTGGATCGAGTTGATCTCGTGATCGATGAAGTGCTTGCGGCCCTCCACGTCGCGGGTGAAGCCGCGCACCCGGTAGTCCACGGTGACGATGTCCGAGTCGAACTGGTGGATCAGGTAATTGAGCGCCTTCAGCGGCGAGATCACCCCGCAGGTGGACACGTCGATATCCACCCTGAAGGTGGCCAGCCCATCGACCGGATGGATTTCCGGGTAGGTGTGCACGGTGATGTGGCTCTTGTCCAGGTGCGCCAGGATGGTTTCCGGCAGCGGCCCCGGCGACTCCTCGATCTGGCTCTCGGTCGGTTCGACCGGCTGCTCGGAGATCAGGATGGTCACGCTGGCACCCTGCGGGTCGTAGTCCTGACGGGCGATGTTCAGTACATTGGCACCGATGATGTCGACAACATCGGTGAGAATCTGCGTCAGCCGCTGGGCATCGTACTCTTCGTCGATATACCGGACATAGGCCTGCTGGTCTTCCGGCGTTTCCGCGTAGCAGATGTCGTAGATGTTGAAGCTCAAGGTCTTGGTCAGGTTGTTGAACCCATGGAGCTTGAGTTTGCTTTTCACCGTTTGGAAACTCTCAGTCGATGCGGCCCCGCCGCGTGATTGGGCATGCCCGTCAGATGCGCAGGAGGGCATCTGCGTGGGACGGTTAACACCTCTTCGCGTTGGCGATTGTGGTTGTGCTGCCGGGGCCGGATGCCCCCGAAAATGGGGGCGAATTATGCAGAGCTGCGCGTCGCGATGCCAGCGTCCGCACAGCCTTCGCGATCGTTGGGACGATTCAGCCGAGTTCGACGATCTCGTAGTCGTGGCCGATCTCCACGCCGGCGCGCCCCAGCATGATGGACGCGGAGCAGTATTTCTCCGCGGACAGCTCCACCGCCCGCTTGACCTGCGCCTCCTTCAACCCCCGCCCCTTGACCACGAAGTGCAGGTGGATCTTGGTGAACACCTTGGGGTCCTCGCCGGCCCGCTCGGCCTCTAGGAAAGCCTCGCAGCTTTCCACCGCCTGCCGCGACTTCTTCAGGATGCTCACCACGTCGAAACTGGAGCAGCCGCCCAGACCGAGCAGCAGCATCTCCATCGGCCGAATGCCGAGGTTGCGCCCGCCGTTCTCCGGCGGGCCGTCCATGACCACCGCATGACCGCTGCCGGACTCGCCGATGAACATGGCTTCGCCGGCCCATTGAATGCGCGCTTTCATCGCCAGACTCCCTTGCTGAAAATGCCGCGGATTCTAGCACAGCGCCCCTTGCCCACCGCCGCGGCCCGGAAAACGGGAAAGAGCGGGGGAGATGTTCGCTCCATCACAAATCGGTCCCGGCAGGGTACGTGTGCCTGTTAAGCTGGCGCCGGTTTACTGGCACACTTAAGCCACAAATAGAAAACCGCCAGATGACAAGGACCTATTTCCATTCCAAGGGGAACCCCGCGTGGTCGCTCTCACCCTTCTTCCACCCAAGCCCAACACCCACGACAAGCTGCTCGCCCATTGCCATCGGCGCCGCTACACCGCCAAGAGCACCATCATCTATGCGGGTGACCGGTGCGAAAGCCTGTTCTTCATCATCAAGGGGTCGGTCACCATCCTCATCGAGGATGACGACGGACGCGAGATGATCATCGCCTACCTGAACGCCGGGGACTTCTTCGGCGAGATGGGACTGTTCGACAAGGAAGGCAGCGAGAAGGAACGCAGCGCCTGGGTCCGCGCCAAGACCGAGTGCGAGGTGGCGGAACTCAGCTATGCCAAATTCCGCGAACTGGCCCAGCAGGACCCGGAAATCCTCTACGCCCTCGGCCGGCAGATGGCCGACCGCCTGCGCAACACCACCCGCAAGGTCGGCGACCTGGCCTTCCTCGACGTCACCGGCCGCGTGGCGCGCACCCTGCTCGACCTGTGCAAGCAGCCCGACGCCATGACCCATCCCGACGGCATGCAGATCAAGATCACCCGTCAGGAAATCGGCCGCATCGTCGGCTGCTCGCGGGAAATGGTCGGCCGCGTTCTGAAGAGCCTGGAGGAACAAGGCCTGGTTCACGTCAAGGGAAAGACCATGGTGGTCTTCGGCACCCGCTGACGACCCGCCTCCAGCCCGGCGCGCCACACGCCGGGCCGCCTTTCCCTCAGGCGCTCGGGAAGAACAGCCGGCGCAGCTCGGCCCCCGGTTTCTCGGCCCGCATGAACGCCTCGCCGACGAGGAAGGCGTACACGCCGCTGACCTCCATCAGTTCGACATCGGCACGATTGAGAATGCCGCTCTCGGTGATCACCAGACGGTCCCGCGGTACCTTCGGCAACAGGTCGAGGGTGGTTTCCAGGCTCACCTCGAAGGTGTGCAGGTTGCGGTTGTTGATGCCGATCAGCGGCGTCTCCAGCTGCAGCGCCCGCTCCAGCTCGGCGCCGTCATGCACCTCCACCAGCACGTCGAGACCGACCGACTTCGCGGTGGCGGCCAGCTCCATCATCTGCGCATCGCCCAGCGCGGCGACGATCAGCAGCACGCAATCGGCGCCCAGCGCGCGAGCCTCGACCACCTGATAGGGATCGACCAGGAAATCCTTGCGGATCACCGGCAGGCGGCAAGCCGCGCGGGCCTCCTGCAGATAGGCGTCGCCGCCCTGGAAGAAGTCCACGTCGGTCAGCACCGACAGGCAGGTCGCCCCGCCCTCCTCGTAGCTTTTGGCGATTTCCGCGGGGACGAAGTGCTCGCGCAGCACGCCCTTGCTCGGCGAGGCCTTCTTGACCTCGGCGATCACCGCCGGCTGCTTGCGCCCGACCTGCGCCTGCAGGGCCGCGGCGAAGCCGCGCGGGGCACTGGCGGAACGGGCCAGCGCCTCGACCTCGGCGAGCGGGACACGGGCGCTGCGCTCGGCGACTTCCTCGACCTTGCGCGCAATGATCTTTTCCAGAACGGTAGGCAGGCTCACGCTTGATTCTCCTGACGAAAGACGGCGGTGATGGAGACCAGTTCCTCCAGCTTGTCGCGCGCCAGCCCGGTGTGCAGGGCATCATGGGCCAGCGCCACGCCCTCCTTCAGGCTGCCGGCCTGGTCGGCGGCATAGAGCGCGGCGCCGGCATTGAGCACGATCATCTCGGCGGCCTTCTGGCCATTCTCGCTCCGGCGCCGGCCGAAGGCATCGCGGATCAACGCCAACGACTCCTGCGGCCCCTCCACATTGAGGCCGATCAGGCTCTGGCTCTTGATGCCGAAATCCTCCGGCTGGACGAGGTACTCGCCGATTTCGCCGTTCTTCAGCTCGGCGACATGGGTCGGTGCGGCCAGGCTGATCTCGTCCAGACCGTCCTGGGCATGCACCACCAGTACATGCTCGCTGCCCAGACGGGCCATCACCTCGGCCAGCGGCCGGCACAGCGCCTGGCTGAACACCCCGAGCACCTGATGCTTCACCCCGGCCGGGTTGGTCATCGGCCCGAGCATGTTGAACAGCGTGCGCAGGCCGAGTTCGCGGCGCGGACCGATGGCATGCTTCATCGCCCCATGGTGGGCGGGGGCGAACATGAAGCCGACGCCGACCGACTCGACGCAGCGCGCCACCTGCTCGGGGGAGAGGTCTAGGTAGACCCCGGCAGCCTCCAGCAGGTCGGCGCTGCCGCTCTTGCCGGACACCGCGCGGTTGCCGTGCTTGGCCACCCGGCCGCCGGCCGCGGCGACGACGAAGGCCGCCGCGGTGGAGACGTTGAAGATGTTCATGCCGTCGCCGCCGGTACCGCAGGTGTCGACCAGACGCTCGACGCCGATCCGCACCGGCGCGGCCAACTCGCGCATGACCAGCGCGGCGCCGACGATCTCGTCGATGCTCTCGCTCTTCATGCGCATGCCCATGAGAAAGGCGCCGATCTGCGCATCGCTGCACTGGCCGGTCATGATCAGGCGCATCACCTGCTGCATTTCCGCCGTGCTCAGATCGAGGCGGTTGACCACCCGGTCCAGGGCCTGCTTGATGTCCATCAGCGCACGCCTCCGCTCTGCTTCAGGAAGTTGGCGAACAGCTCGTGTCCCTGCTCGGTGAGAATCGACTCGGGGTGGAACTGCACGCCTTCGATGTTCAGGGTCTTGTGCCGCAGGCCCATGATCTCGTCCACGGCGCCATCCTCGAACTGGGTCCAGGCGGTGATTTCCAAGCACTCCGGCAGGGTTTCGCGCTTGACCACCAGGGAATGGTAGCGGGTCACGGTGAGCGGGTTGTTGAGGCCGGCGAACACCCCCCGGTCATGGTGGAACACCGGGCTGGTCTTGCCGTGCATGGCCACCCGCGCGCGCACCACGTCGCCGCCGAAGGCCTGGCCGATGCTCTGGTGGCCGAGGCAGACGCCGAGGATCGGCAGCTTGCCGGCGAAGTGGCGGATCGCCTCCAGCGACACCCCCGCCTCGCTGGGCGTGCAGGGGCCGGGCGAGACCACCAGGCGCTCCGGGCGCAGGGCCTCGATCTCGGCGATGCTCAGCTCGTCGTTGCGGATCACCTTGACCTCCGCCCCCAGCTCGCCGAGATAGTGGACGACGTTGTAGGTGAAGGAATCGTAATTATCGATCATCAGCAGCATGGTAGGCGTAACCCCTTGGTATTACTGCTTTTTACTAGGCGCTGACTGATTTCGTGTCCGCTTGTATACCCGCTACTTTTTTCGCTGGGCCGTTTGACAATGGTGCGGATCGACAGAAAACAGAGAAGCGGCGTATTCGCTCCGGCTGGCCGGAAAAGACAGGAGGTTAAGCGCGCCAGCGCCAACGGGCGTGGGCCTTGACGACTCGCATCAGAAGGGTGCTGCTGGATGTCACGGAAATGTCTCGCCTTGCTATCGGGGCACAGTAGCCCAGGCCCGGTCGGCCTGCAACCGGACTATACCAGAGCGCGCAGCCCGGCAGCGCCGGCGCGCAGCAGGCGCGGTATGATCGCGCCCGTTTTCCACGCCAGCCGCAAAAGAGACGAGCCTGCGCCGCCATGATCAAGACACTCTTCGGGATTTCCGGCCTGTGGCCGGCCCTGCTGCTCTGGGCCCTCGGCTCGGCTCTGCCCGCCAGCGCGGCCGCGCAGGAAAACCAGGCGGTGGTCGCCCTGATGAAAACCGCCATCGAGGAATTCGGCGCCGGGCGGCCCGATCAGGCCGCGTCCGCCCTGGAACGGGGACTGCGCATCGAGCCGGACAACGCCATCCTCTGGCACTACCTGGGGCAGACCCGCCTGCATCAGGGACATTACCAGGAGGCCGAGTCCCTGGCCGCCAAGTCCAACACCTTGGCCGGCGACAACGCCGCCTTGCGGGCGCGCAACGCCTGGCTGATCGGCGCGGCCCGGCAGGCTGCCAACCAGAACCGCACCCCGCCGGCCACCGACGGCGAGCGGGCCCTGCAGCAGCGACTCGACGCGGAGATCGAACGACGCCGGCAAGCCGAGGCCGAGGTCGCCGCCCTGCGCGAACGGCTGGAGCAGGAACAGGCGCGACGCCGCTAGACCGGGGCCTCCCGCCCTGCCGTGCGAGCGTTTCGCCTGGGCGGTGCACGCCCCATGTATCATGGACTCGGCAGCAACCCCGTTCAAAAAACCGCATAGACAACCCAGGCGCGCAGGCGCAAGAGACCCCACGAATGTTTGAAGGCATAGTCGATTTCATCGCGCAGACGGGCTACCTCGGCGTGTTCCTCCTGATGGTCCTGGAAAACGTCTTCCCGCCCATTCCCTCCGAGCTGATCATGCCACTGGCCGGCTTCGCCGCCGCCAAGGGCGAGCTGAGCGTGTTCGGCGTGCTGCTGGCGGGCGTCGCCGGCTCGGTGTTCGGCGCGCTGCCCTGGTACTACGCGGGCTATTTCTTCGGCAACGCGCGACTGAAGCGGCTGGCCGGGCGCTTCGGTCGCTGGATGACCGTTACCCCCCGGGAGGTGGACGCCGCCTCCGCCTGGTTCGAGCGGCATGGCTGGCAGGCCACGCTGTTCGGCCGGCTGGTTCCGGCGGTCCGCACGCTGATCTCGACGCCCGCCGGCATGGTCGCCATGCCGATGCGCGCCTTCCTGTTCTACTCGACGGTCGGCTCGCTGCTGTGGACCGGGCTGCTGACCTGCGCGGGCTACCTGCTGCACGGCCAGTACGCGCTGGTCGCCGACTACGTCGACCCGCTGTCCAAAGTGGTGGTGCTGGCGGTGGTCGGCCTGTACCTGTACCGCCTGGTCACCCACAAGGGCGAGCAGGCCGAGGCCTGAGCCGGCCGCACGGTCGCCATTCAGCCCGAGGCCCGTGCCTCGGGCTTTTCGTTTCTGCCCGACGCCAGGGCTGAGCCCCGATAGCGTGGGCCGCGGCTCAGCCCTTGACGCACACCAGCGGCCGCAGCCGCGCCACCCGCCGCGCCAGCCCCGCCTGCTCGGCGGCCTCGACCACCGCACCGACGTCCTTGTAGGCCTGCGGCGCCTCCTCGGCGACGCCGCGCAGGCTCGGGCTGCGGATCAGGATGCCGCGCGAAGCCAGCTCGTCGACCACGCCGCAGCCCTGCCAGCGGCGCAGCGCCTCGTGGCGGCTCATCGCCCGGCCGGCGCCGTGGCAGGCCGAGGCGAAGGCGAGGGCCTGGCCGGCGCCGGCGAGCACCCAGGAGGCGGTGCCCATGCTGCCGCCGATCAGCACCGGCTGGCCGACGGTACGGTACTCCACCGGCAGCTCGGCGTGGCCGGGGCCGAAGGCACGGGTGGCGCCCTTGCGGTGGACGAACAGGCGCCGGCGCTCGCCGTCGACGAGGTGGCTCTCCTCCTTGCAGGTGTTGTGCGACACGTCGTAGAGCAGCGGCATATGGATGCCGGGGAACAGCTCGGCGAAGGCCTCGCGCGCCAGCTGGGTGAGGATCTGCCGGTTGGCCAGCGCGCAGTTGATCGCCGCGCGCATGGCGCCGAGGTAGCGCTGGCCCAGCGTGGATTTCAGCGGCGCGCAGGCCAGTTCGCGGTCGGTCAGGGCGATGCCGGCGCGCGGCGCGGCGATCACCATCTCGCGCAAGAAATCGGTGCCGATCTGATGGCCCATGCCGCGCGAGCCGCAGTGGAGGGTCGCCAGCACGTCGCCCACCGCCAGGCCGTAGGCCTGCGCCGCCTGCGCGTCGAACAGCGCGTCGACCACCTGCACCTCCAGGTAATGGTTGCCCGAGCCGAGGGTGCCCATCTCGTCGCGCTGGCGCTTTTTCGCCTGTTCCGAGACGGCGGAGGGATCGGCGCCGGCCATGCAGCCGGATTCCTCGATGCGCGCCAGGTCCGCCGGACTGCCGAAACCCCGCTCGACCGCCCACCGCGCCCCGCCGCGCAGCATCGCGCCCATCTCCTGCCCGCTCAGGCGCAGCGCGCTGGTGCTGCCGAGCCCTGCCGGAATGCGCCGGTACAGCACGTCGGCCAGGCGCTCCTGCACCCGCTGGATATCGGCCAGCTTGAGGCCGGTGTGCAGCGTGCGCACGCCGCAGGAAATGTCGAAGCCGACCCCGCCGGCGGAGACCACGCCGCCGGCCTCGGCGTCGAAGGCCGCCACCCCGCCGATGGGAAAACCGTAGCCCCAGTGGGCGTCGGGCATGGCGTAAGCGGCCTCGACGATGCCCGGCAGGCCGGCGACGTTGGCCAGTTGCTCGCCGACCTTGGCGTCCATCGCCTCGAGCAGCTCGCGCGAGGCGAAGATCACCCCCGGCACGCGCATCGCTCCCTGCCTGGGCATCTCCCATTCGAAGGGGCCGCGCTGGCGAAATTGCGCGAGGTTCATCGTCGCTCTCCGGCAGGAAGCAGTCGCCTGACTATAGGTGACCGCCCGCGGCCGGGGCAGGCCGGTCATCGACTGAGTTCAACTCGCCAGCCGCCGGGCGAGGTAGGCCAGCAGCGCATCCAGGCTGGCCAGGCGCTGGTAGTCGGCCTCCGGGATGTTCACCCCGAGCCGCTGGTGCAGGGCGGCGAGAAAGCGCAGCCAGTCCATCGAGTCGAGATCGGCCTCGTCGCGCAGCAGGCGGTCGCTGCGCAGGGTTTCCGGTTCGACCTCGGGCGCGATGCCCTGCAGGGCGGCGAACACTTCGCGGCGGATCTGCGCGTCGTCCATCTTCAACTCCTCACAGGCTGTCCGGGGTCTGCAGCAGGCGGCGGACCTCGGCGAGAAAGCGTGCGCCATAGTGGCCGTCGCTGGCGCGGTGGTCGGCAGCCAGGCTGAACTGGGCAGTGGGCATCACGCAGAGCTTGCCACCCTCCACCCAGGGCCGCTCGGCGAGGCGGCCGACGCCGACCAGCGCCACCTGCGGCGGGTAGATCACCCCGAACACGCCGTCCACGCCCTGGTCGCCGAGCTGGGTGACGGTGAGCGTGGCATCGGACAGCTCCGAGCTGCGCAGCGAGCCGCTGCGCGCGCGCTGCACCAGGTCGCCCAGCGCCGCCATCAATGGGATCAGCGGCTGGTCGGCGACATCGTGCAGCGCCGGAGCGATCAACCCGCCCTGGCGCAGGGCGACGGCCACGCCGAGGTGGATGCCGGCGGCCGGGCGGAAGGCGCCGTCCTGCCAGAAGCCGTTGAGCTGCGGGTAGTCGCGCAGCGCCAGGGCGACAGCCTTGAGCAGCAGCACGCCGGGCAGCAGGCGCCGCTCCGGCGCCAGCCCGGCGTTGTGCGCCGCAAGCCAGGCCAGGGCAGCACCCAGCGGCACCGTCTCGGCCAGGTAGTAATGGGGAATCTCGCGCTTGGAACGGCTCATCGCCGTGGCGATGGCCTGGCGCATGGCGGCGTGGCGGTCGAGGGGCTTGGCCTGCCTGGCCGCGGCCTCGACATCGGCCAGGGTCACCGCGCCCTGCGGCCCCGTGCCGCTCAGGCGGTTGGCATCGACGCCCAGCTCGGCGGCGCGCGTGCGGGCAGCCGGCGAGATGCGCGGGCGGCTGGCCGGGGGTGCGGCAGATGTGGCGCTACGTGGCGCGGCTGCCGGCCGGGCCGGTTTCGCGGCATGCGCCGGACGCTGCACGGTTTCCGCGGTTTCCCCCGCCTCCAGCAAAGTGGCGATGGGCGTGCCCACCGGCACCTTGTCGCCGGGCTGGATCAGCAGGTCGAGCACCGTGCCGTCCTGCCAGCACTCCACGTCCACCGCGGCCTTGGCGGTGTCGACCACGGCGACCACCTGGCCGCGCCTGACCGCCGCGCCCGGCGCGATCCGCCACTCCAGCAGGGTGCCCTCGTCCATGTCGGCACCGAGGGAGGGCAGCTTGAATTCGATCATCGGTTCCCCCTTAGGCGATGGCTGCCACGCGGGAGCGTGGGCACGATCACACCCTACGCCAGGCCGAGCAGCCCCTTCGCCGCCGCCACGATCGCCGGCACCTGCGGCAGCGCCGCGTCCTCCAGGTGCTTGGCGTAGGGCATCGGCACCTCGGCGCTGCACACCCGCGCCGGCGGGGCGTCGAGATCGAAGAACGCCTGCTCGACGATCCGCGCGATGATCTCGGCGGCCAGGCTGCCGCTGCGCCAGCCCTCGTCGACCACCAGCGCGCGGCGGGTCTTGCGCACCGAGGCGATCACGGTGGCGTCGTCCAGCGGGCGCAGCACGCGCAGGTCGATCACCTCGGCGGAAACGCCCTCGCCGGCCAGTTGCTCGGCCGCCGCCAGCGCCTTGCCGAGGGTGCCGCCGTAGGCGATCAGGGTCAGGTCGCGGCCTTCGCGGCGCACCCGCGCCGAGCGGATGTCCACCACCTCGCTCTCGTCCAGCTCGCCCTCTTGGTTGTACAGCGCGCCCTGTTCGAAGAGCAGCACCAGGTCGGGGTCCTGCAGCGCCGGCCAGAGCATGCCGCGGGCATCCTCCAGGGTGGCCGGGGCGAGGATCTTCAGCCCGGGAATGTGGGCGAACCAGCCTTCCAGGCTGTGCGAATGCTGCGCGGCCAGCTGGCGCCCGGCGCCGGTGGTCATGCGCACCACCAGCGGCACCGAGAACTGCCCGCCGGACATGTGGCGCAGGGCGGCGGCGGTGTTCATCAAGGGGTCGAGGGCGAGCAGGCTGAAGTTCACCGTCATCACCTCGACGATCGGCCGCATGCCGCCCAGCGCCGCACCGACGCCGGCGGCGACGAAACCCAGCTCGGAGAGCGGCGTGTCGCGGATACGCTGCTCGCCGAACTCGTCGAGCAGGCCCTTGCTCACCGCGAAGGTGCCGCCGTAGCGGCCGACGTCCTCGCCCATCAGGAATACCCGCGGATCGCGGGCGAGCGCCTCGCGCAGCCCCTGGCGCAGCGCCTCGCGGTAGGTGATCCGGCTCATGGCTGCGGCTCCGGGGTGTAGACGTCGTTCATCAGCGTCTCGACCGGCTCCAGCGTGCCGGCCTCGGCGAAGGCCACCGCGGCTTCCACCTCGGCCACCGCCTCGGCCTCCAGCGCCAGGAAGCCCGCCTCGTCGAGCAACTCCTGGGCCTTCAGCCGCGCGCTGTAGGTGTGGATCGGCCCGCGCGTCTTCCACGCCTCCACCTCGGCCTTGTCGCGGTACAGCTCGGGGTCGAACATCGAGTGGGCGCGAAAGCGGTAGGTGCGGAATTCGAGAAACTGCGGCCCGCCGCTGGCGCGCACCGCCTCCACCGCGGCACGGGTCGCCTCGTGCACGGCGACCACGTCCATGCCGTCCACCGAGCGGGCCGGCACCTTGAACGCCTGGACCTTGGCGCACAGGTCGGTCTGCGCCTGGGAGCGGGCCAGTGCGGTGCCCATGGCGTAGTAGTTGTTCTCGCAGCAGAACAACACCGGCAACTGCCAGAGCGCGGCGAGATTCAGCGCCTCGGCGGCGGCGCCCTCGGCCAGCGCGCCCTCGCCGAAGAAGCAGGCGGTCACCCGCCTGCCGCCCTGCATGCGCTCGGCCAGCGCCAGGCCCACCGCCAGCGGGATGCCGCCGGCGACGATGGCGTTGCCGCCGAAGAAGCGCGTGCCGGCGTCGAACAGGTGCATGGAGCCGCCGCGCCCGCGCGAGCAGCCCTCCTGCTTGCCGTACATCTCGGCCATGATCGCGCCCATCGGCACGCCGCACAGCAGCGCGTGGCCGTGCTCGCGGTAGGTGGCGACCACCGCGTCGTCGGCGTTCAGCGCGTGCAGCACGCCGACCGCCACCGCCTCCTCGCCGATGTACAGGTGCAGGAAGCCGCGGATCTTGGCCTCGCCGTACAACTCGGCGGCGCGCTCCTCCAGGCGACGGATGCGCAGCATGTCGCGCAGCAGTTGCCGCGCGAACTCGGGCGGATAGGACACCGGCGTGTTCGTCATGACGGGTTCTCCAGGGTCGAGGTGTCGCCCTCGGGCAGGCCCAGCTCGCGGGCCTTGAGCAGGCGGCGCATCAGCTTGCCGCTGCGGGTGCGCGGCAGGCTCGGCAGGAAGTCCAGCTCCTTGGGCGCCACCGCCGCGCCGAGCCGCTTGCGGGCGTGGCCGAGCAGCTCGTCGCGCAGCGCCTCGCTGGCCGCGAAGCCGCCCTTGAGCGAGACGAAGGCCTTCACCATCTCGCCGAGGAGCAGGTCGGGCTTGCCGATCACCGCCACCTCGGCCACCGCCGGGTGTTCGAGCAGCGCGCTTTCCACCTCGAAGGGGCCGATCAGATGGCCGGCGGACTTGATCACGTCGTCGCGGCGGCCGACGAACCAGTAGTAGCCGTCGGCGTCGCGGCGGGCGAGGTCGCCGCTCAGGTACCAGTCGCCGGCGAAGCAGCGCCGGTAGCGCTCCTCCTGGCCGAGGTAGGCGCGGAACATGCCGGGCCAGGGCTGTTTCAGGGCCAGCTCGCCGAGGGTCTCCTCGCCGAGGATGTCCAGGCTGCCGTCCTCGCGCTGCTGGACGATGGCCGCCTCGATCCCCGGCAGCGGCTTGCCCATCGAGCCCGGCTTGATCGCCATGGCCGCGGTGTTGGCGAGCATGATGCCGCCGGTCTCGGTCTGCCACCAGTTGTCGTGGATCGGCAGGCCGAGCACCTCCTGGCCCCACCACACCGCCTCGGGGTTGAGCGGCTCGCCGACGCTGGCGACGAAACGCAGCGCCGGATAGCGGTGCCCGCGCGCCAGTTCGGCGCCGGCCTTCATCAGCAGGCGGATGGCGGTGGGCGCGGTGTACCAGACGCTGATCCGCTCGCGCTCGAGGATGGCGTACCAGCGCTCGGCGTCGAAGTCGGCGCAGTCGACCACGCTGGTGACGCCGAGCAGCAGCGGCGCGAGGATGCCGTAGGAGGTGCCGGTGACCCATCCGGGATCGGCGGTGCACCAGAACACGTCGCCCGGATGCAGGTCGAGGGCGTACTTGCCGGTCACGTAGTGGGTCAGCGCCGCGCCGTGCACATGCAGCGCGCCCTTCGGAGTGCCGGTGGTGCCGCTGGTGAAGTGCAGCAGCGAGGGGCTGTCGGCGGTGGTCGGGGCGACCGTGAACTCGTCCGCCGCCTCGCCCAGCAAGCGGTGCAGATCGTGGGTGCCTTCCACTGCCAGCGCGCCGTTCTCCTCGTCGTAGAGCAGCACGTGCTTGAGCAGCGGCAGCTTGTCGCGAAGCGCCGCCACCTTGCGCCGGTACAGCGCCTCGCTGGTCAAAAGCACCTCGCCCTCGCCGAGACGCAGGCGGGTTTCCAGGGGCTCCGGGCCGAAGGCGGAGAACAGCGGTGCGACCACGCAGCCGCACTTGAGCCCGCCGAGCACGCCGAGGTACAGCTCCAGGCCGCGGTTGCACAGCACGAACAGCCGCGCGCCGGGTTTTATCCCCAGCGTGGTCAGCAGGTTGGCGAAGCGGCTGGTCAGCCGGCCCAGCTCGCCGTAGCTGACGTCGCGGCGGCGCTCGCCCCGTCCGAGCAGGCGCAGGGCGACATGGGTGCGGCGCGGCCCGGCGGCATGCCGGTCGACCGCCTCGAAGGCCAGGTTCAGCCCGCCGCCGGGCAGACCGGAAAGGCCGGTCGCCTCGACCTGCCAGGAGAAGGCGGCACGGGCTGCCGCGGTATCCGACCAGTTGGGGGCGACGCGCAGGTCGGCGGGAGGTTTCTCGATGATGGACGAGCGCATGGGGCTTCTCCCCGCTGCTGAACCATGGAGGGTCGGCGCTACGTCTTGCCGCAGTCATGCAATCAGGGTAGCCAACGACTGGCCCCGCCGCGCCCCGGCGGGCGCAAACCGCTGCCGGGCGGCGAACTCTGCTGCGGCGTGTTTCACTGAGTGCAGGGGCGAAGGGCCGGAGAGCAGGACATGAAGGGGCAATCGTTCGTCAAGCGCCTGGGCTTCGCCCTGCACGGCCTGCGTCTGGCGGTCGCACGGGAGCGCAGCCTGCGCACTCATCTGCTGGCCGCCGCCGCGCTGCTCGCGGTGCTGCTGGCGACGCGGCCGGCGCCGCTGTGGTGGGCGATCCTCGCCCTGGCGGCGGGGCTGGTGCTGGTCGCCGAGCTGTTCAACAGCGCCCTGGAGACCCTGCTCGACCACCTGCATCCCGGCCGGCATCCGGCGATCGGCGCTGCCAAGGACATCGCCGCCGGCGCCGTGCTGATGGCCTGCGCGGTCGCCGTACTGGCCGGGGCCGCCTTCCTGCTGCACTGGCTGACGGCATGAGCGGGGAGGACTTTGCCGGACGGCTGGTCCAGACTGCTGCGACGCCCGTCCCGGGACGGGCGGCCGCCACGGAGCCGCCATGAACGACCAGCAGGACGTCATCGCCTTTCTCTCCCGGGCCGCCAGCTACGGCGCGCCGGACGGCGAGGTGGAGCGCATCGAGACCCACGGCTCGCAGGTCTTCCTGCACGGCGAGCGCGCCTACAAGCTCAAGCGCGCGGTGGCCTACGCAGCGCTCGACTACCGCCGCCTGGACAGCCGCGAGCGCGCCTGCCGCGCCGAGCTGCGGCTGAACCGGCGCACCGCGCCCGACCTCTACCTGGCAGTGCGCTCGATCACCCGCGAGGCGGACGGCGCCCTGCGCTTCGACGGCGCAGGTCCGGTGCTCGACTGGGTGGTGGTGATGCGACGCTTTCCCCAGGCGGCGCTGTTCGAGAATCTCGCCGTCGCCGGTCGCCTGACGGAAGCGCTGGTCGAGCGCCTCGGCGCGGAGGTCGCCCGCTTCCACGCCGGCGCCGAGATCACCCCGCAATTCGGCGGCCCGCAGGCGCTGCGGCTGGTGATCGAGGAAAACCACCGGGAACTCTGCCGCTACCCGGAACTGCTCGACCCGGCCGCCGTGGACGCCCTGCACCGCGCCAGCCTGGCCGCCCTCGATGCCCAGGCCGCGGAACTCGAGCGGCGCCGCCGCGCCGGCCGGGTGCGGCGCTGCCACGGCGACCTGCGACTGGCCAACGTCTGCCTGCTCGACGGACGGCCGACGCCCTTCGACGGCATCGAGTTCAGCGACCGACTGAGCTGCATCGACGTGCTCCACGACCTCGCCTTCCTGCTGCTCGACCTTCAGCACCACGGCCTCGACGCGCTGGCGACGCGCCTCTTGCACAACTATCTGGCGCACGCCGGCGAGCCCGAGGACTGCCGGCCGCTGCCGCTGTTCCTCGCCCTGCGCGCCGCCACCCGCGGCTTCACCCTGGCCTGCAGCGCCCGCCGCCAGCGCGACCCGGCGCAGTCCGCCGACAAGGCCCGCCAGGCCCGCGCCCTGCTCGCCCGGGCCGCCGCCTGCCTGCGCGGCGGCGGTCTGCCATGAGCGCACCGGCGACAGGGCAGGCACAATGTCCCCCTACCGATCACGAACCAGGAGTCCCCCCATGCCCACCCAGCTTCCCCTGCTCTTCGCCCTGCACGGCAGCGAGGACTACGCCGCCCGCGTCGCCCGGCACCTCGGCCTGCCGCTGGCCGCCCACGAGGAGCGCGAGTTCGAGGACGGCGAGCACAAGAGCCGGGCGCTGGAGGCGGTCGAAGGCCGCCAGGCGGTGGTCTTCCACGGGCTGCACGGCGACGACCGGCACAGCGCCAACGACAAGCTGTGCCGCCTGCTGTTCTTCTGCGCCGCGCTGAAGGACGCCGGCGCCCGCCGCGTGCAGGTGGTCGCCCCCTACCTGTGCTACGCGCGCAAGGACCGCCGCACCAAGTTCCAGGACCCGATCATCACCCGCTACGTCGCCGGCCTGCTCGAGAGCTGCGGGGTGGAGCGGCTGACCACCCTGGAGGTGCACAACGTCGCCGCCTTCGACAACGCCTTCCGCATTCCCAGCCGCAACCTGGAGGCCGCCGCGCTGTTCGCCGCGTACTTCGCCCCGCGGCTCGGCGCGGCGGAAGTGGTCGCGGTGTCCCCCGACGCCGGCGGCGCCAAGCGCGCCGAACAGTTCCGCCAGGAGCTGGAGGCACGCATCGGCCGCCCGGTGGGCAGCGCCTTCATGGAGAAATACCGCAGCGACGACCGGATCAGCGGTTCGCTGCTGGTCGGCGAGGTACGCGACAAGGTGGCGATCGTCGTCGACGACCTGATCAGCACCGGCGGCACCCTGCTGCGCGCCGGCCAGGCCTGCCAGGCGGCCGGCGCCACCCGGCTGTTCGCCGCCGCCGCCCACGGCCTGTTCACCGGCGGCACCGAGCTGCTCGACAGCTCGGTGTTCGAGCGCGTCGTGCTCTGCGACAGCGTGCCGCCGTTCCGCCTGCCGGCCGGGCTGGCCGCGCAACGTCTGGAAATCCTCGACTCCACCGCGGACATGGCCGCCCTGCTCGCCGCGGACTACCGCCTGTCGCCGATGGCGGAGCTGCCGGCATGACGCGCCTGCCACCGATTGGCGAGGGCGACCTGCTGCTGGTGATCGACCTGCAGAACGACTTCTGCGCCGGCGGCGCGCTGGCCGTAGCCGGTGCCGACGAGCTGGTGCCGACGATCAACCGCCTCGCCGAAGGCTTCGCCCACGTGGCGCTGACCCAGGACTGGCACCCGCCGGGCCACCGGAGCTTCGCCGCCAGCCACCCCGGCCGCCGGCCGTTCGAGACCGTCCGCCTGGCCTACGGCGAGCAGACCCTGTGGCCCGAGCACTGCGTGCAGGGCACGCCGGGCGCCGAGTTCCACCCGGAGCTGGCCATCCCGCAGGCCGAGCTGATCCTGCGCAAGGGCTACCGCGCCGAGGTCGACTCCTACTCGGCGTTCCACGAAAACGACCGCTGCACGCCCACCGGCCTGGCCGGCTACCTGCGCGAACGCGGCCTGCGCCGGCTGTTCCTCGCCGGCCTGGCCACCGACTACTGCGTGCACTACACGGCGCTGGACGCGCGCCTGGCGGGCTTCGAGACGGTCGTGCTGCTGGACGCCTGCCGCGCCATCGACCGCGACGGCTCGCTGGCCGCGGCGCTGGAGGCCATGCGCGCCGCCGGGGTGGAGATCCTCGGGTAGGGCGGCATCGCATTCAGTCGTAGGGTGGATAACGGCGCAGCCTTATCCACCTGCCGGGCCCGGTGGAAAACGCTGCGCGGTTTTCCACCCTACGGCCCTCAGCCCCGCCCGGCCAGCCGGTCGACCCGCTCCGCCAGCGCGCGCAGCGCCTCGCTCACCGTCACCGGATAGCCCGGCGCCGGCTCCGGGCCGCGCAGCGCCGGCGGCAGGCGGTCGAGCTGGCACAGGGCATGGGCGCGCACCTCCGCCAGCGGCGGCGAGGGCGCCAGGCGCCGGCCGTCCCGCATCACCGGGCCGATCAGCGCCTCGCCCTCGCCCGCCTCGCCCTCCAGCATCAGGCTGTCGCCGCAGCAGTGCCCGACCTCGTCGTAGCGCCGCCAGACCTGCTTGCGTCCCGGCCAGGTGGCCTTGCCCTCCGAACGCTTGCGGCGCGGCTGGCCGGCGTATTCCTGCAGCTTGTAGGCGCAGTCCAGGGCCGGGGCATCGCTCGAGGTGTCCAGTCGGGTGCCGACGCCGAAGCCGTCGATCGGTGCGCTCTCCCCCACCAGCTTGCGGATCGAATATTCGTCCAGGTTGCCGCTGGCGAACACGGTCGCCTCGTTGAGGCCGCCGCGGTCGAGAATCGCCCGCACCCGCCGGGCATGGGCGCCGAGGTCGCCGCTGTCCAGGCGCACCCCCTGGACGCGGATGCCGGCCGCGGCCAGGCGCGGCGCCAGCTCGACCACCTTCCGCGCCGCCGCCTCGGTGTCGTAGGTGTCGATCAGCAGCACCACCGACTGCGGCAGGCTGTGGGCGAAGTGCTCGAAGGCCTCGGTCTCGTCGGCGTGGGCCAGGACGAAGGAGTGCGCCATGGTCCCGGCCAGCGGGATGCCGAACTGCGCGCCGGCCAGCAGCGTGGCCGTGGCGTGGAAGCCGGCCAGGTAGCCGGCGCGGGCGGCCAGCAGCCCGGCCTCGGCGCCGTGGGCGCGGCGCAGGCCGAAGTCCACCAGCCGCTTGCCCGGCGCCGCCAGCACCACCCGCGCCGCCTTGCTGGCGATCAGCGTCTCAAAGTGCAGGAGGTTGATCAGCCGCGACTCGACCAGTTGCGCCTCGGGCAGCGGCGCGACGACGCGCAGGATCGGCTCGTCGGCGAAGAACGGCGTGCCCTCGGCCATCGCCTGCACCTCGCCGGTGAAGCGCAGCCTGGCCAGGTAGTCGAGGAAGGCCGGGCGGAACAGACCCAGCCCGCTCAGCCAGTCCAGCTCGGCCTGCTCGAAGCGCAGCGTCTCCAGGTAGTCGAGCGCCTGCTCCAGCCCGGCGGCCAGGTAGAAGTTGCGCCGGGCCGGCAGCTTGCGGGCGAAGAACTCGAACACCGCGGTGTCGAGCATGTCGCGTTCGACGTAGCCCTGCAGCATGGTCAGCTGGTAAAGGTCGGTGAGCAGCGCGCCGGGGGCGGCGAGGCGGGGCGGAACGAGCGGCATGGGGCGTTCTCCTTGCGCGGAGGGGGACGACCCGACGGCCGGCCGCCGCGGCCCGGCGGCGGCCGGGCCAGACTGAAGGGATTCGCTGCATCCGGGAGACGCACATGTCCCGCACCAGGCTCTTTCTCGCCGGCGACCTGATGACCGCCCGCGGCATCGACCGCATCCTGCCGCATCCCGGCGATCCCCTGCTCCACGAAGCTTATGCCAGATCCGCCGACGACTACGTGGCGCTGGCCGAACGGCGCAACGGCCCGATTCCCCGTCCGGCGGACTTCGCCTACGTGTGGGGCGTGGCCCTGGGCGAACTCGAGCGGCGCCGCCCGGAGGTGCGCCTGGTCAACCTGGAAACCGCGGTGACCGCGCGCGGCTGGCCGCAGCCCAAGGGCATCAACTACCGGATGAACCCGGCCAACCTGCCGGTGCTCGCCGCGGCCGGCCTCGACTGCTGCACGCTGGCCAACAACCATGTGCTGGACTGGGGCGAAGAGGGCCTGCTCGACACCCTGCACAGCCTCGAGGCCGGCGGCCTGCACCACGCCGGCGCCGGAACCGACCGCCGGCACGCCGAGGCGCCGGCGATCCTGCCGCTGGCCGACGGCGGGCGCCTGCTGGTGTTCGCCTTCGCCGGTCCCGACTGCGGCGTGCCCTTCCAGTGGGCGGCCGGCGAGCAGCAGCCGGGCGTCGCCTTGCTCGAGGATCTCTCGCCGGAGAGCCTGCAGCGGGTGGCCCGTTGCATCCGCGCGGCGAAGCGGCCCGGCGACCGGGTGGTGGTCGCCCTGCACTGGGGCGGCAACTGGGGCTTCGACATCCCCGCCGAGCAGCGGCGCTTCGCCCACGCGCTGATCGACGAGGCCGGCGTCGACCTGCTGCACGGCCATTCCTCGCACCACGTCAAGGGCATCGAGGTCTACCGCCAGCGACTGATCCTCTACGGCTGCGGCGACCTGCTCGACGACTACGAAGGCATCGACGACCACGAGATCTGGCGCGGCGACCTGGGCCTTTTGTACTTCGCCGACCTCGGCGACGAGGGCCGCCTGCAGGCCCTGGAACTGGTACCGACACGCCAGCGACGCTTCAGCCTCCAGTACGCCGAATACGCGGACCGCCAGTGGCTGCGCGATACCCTGAACCGCGAATCGGCGCGCTTCGACTGCCGCCTGCGCGACGGCGACGGGCCCGCCCTCCTGCTCGACTGGCCGGCCGCGGCCTGAGCCTTTGGTCGGGAAACCGCCCGGAGTGGAAACCCGCCCTACGCCTCGATACCGCGTGTAGGGTGGAAAACTCGCGCAGCGATTTTCCACCGACGACGCCACGGCCGGCCGATTCGTGACCCCGGATCACAGCTGCTGTGCCCCTGCCCCGGCTTAATGCCGCCGGTCGTTTCCCCGATACTGCCCGCCATCCCGGCCGCCCGCTCTGCGGCGGCCCCGCCCCCCTGTGCGGAGACACTCCATGAAGATCCTCTTGATCAACGGCGGCCAGCACTTCGCCCACTCGGGCGGGCGCCTCAACGACACCCTCCACGAGGCGGCCCGCGCCCAGCTCGCCGAGCTGGGCCATGTGCTGGAAGAAACCCGCATCGCTTCCGGCTACGAGATCGAGGCCGAAGTGCGCAAGATCCTCTGGGCCGATGCGCTGATCTATCAGATGCCCGGCTGGTGGATGGGCGCGCCCTGGACGGTGAAGAAGTACCTCGACGAGGTGTTCACCGCCGGCCACGGCAGCCTCTACGCCAACGACGGGCGCAGCCGCCAGGACCCCGGCCGCCACTACGGCAGCGGCGGCCTGCTGCAGGGCCGACGCTACCTGCTCTCGCTGACCTGGAACGCCCCGCAGGCGGCCTTCGACGCGCCGGACGAGTTCTTCGCGGGGCGCGGCGTGGACGGCGTCTACTTCCCCTTCCACAAGTCGCAGGAATTCCTCGGCCTGCAGGCCCTGCCGACCTTCCTCGCCACCGACGTGATCAAGGCCCCCGACGTCGAGCGCGACATCCGCGCCTACCAGGCGCACCTGATCGAGGTGTTCGGCGCCGCCTGAAAGCCGGACGTCCCCGCTTCAGACGTCCACCACCGCCTGCGCCAGCCACTGGCCGTCGGCCTGTCGCACCACCTTGAGTTCGCAGAACGACACCCCCTTGGCCTCCGCCGCCGGCTGGTGGCGCGCCACCTCCAGCGCCTCGCCCCAGGCCGTGGCACGCAGCCGGCTGCCGTCGATGGCCACCTCGAAGCGCGAGAACAGCAGGTGCCGGGTGGCCATCGCGAAGATCAGCGCGTTCAGCCAGTCCACCAATAGCAACTCGACGTCCGGCGCCTCGCACTCGACCGCCAGCGCCTCGCGCGGCGCCACCGTGGCCGGATCGCAGATCGCCGCGGTCAGCGCCGTCGCCGCTCCGGCGAAGGCCTCGGCCAGGGTCGCGCCGCTGCCGCGCACGCCGATGTCGGCTTCGTGGGGAAAGGTCTGCCAGGGCATCGCATGAACCCGCTCGGACGATAGGGACAGCGTAGCGCCTCCGCCGTCGCTCATTCCCGCCCCTCCCGTTCGAGCAGCGCGCGCTTGCGCTCCACGCCCCAGCGGTAGCCGGACAGCCCGCCGTCGCTGCGCACCACCCGGTGACAGGGAATCGCCACCGCCAGGGCGTTGGCGGCGCAGGCCCCGGCCACCGCGCGTACCGCCTTGGGCACCCCGGCCAGCCGCGCCACCTCGGCATAGCTCAGGGTGGTGCCCGGCGGAATCCGCCGCAACACCTCCCACACCCGCTGCTGGAAGGCCGTGCCGCGGATGTCCAGCGGCAGCTCGAGACCGAGCCGCGGCGCCTCGACGAAGCCCACCACCTCGGCGACCAGTTGCTCGAAAGCGGCATCGCCGCCGATCAGCTCGGCCGCGGAAAATCGCTCCTGCAGCTCGCGCAGCAGCGCCTCGGGATCGTCGCCCAAGAGGATCGCGCAGATCCCGCGCTCGCTCTGCGCGACCAGAATCGCACCGAGCGAGCACTGCCCCACCGCGAAGCGGATCGTGCTGCCGGCGCCGCCCTTGCGATAACGGCCGGCGGTCATGCCCAGCACCCGGTCGGCCTCGGCATGGAAGCGCCCGCCGGAGCCGTAGCCCGCCGCGTAGAGCGCCTCGGTCACCGGCGCGCCGCGCGCCAGCTCGCGGCGCATCCGCCCGGCCCGCTGCGCCGCGGCATAGGCCCGGGGCGTCAGTCCGACCAGCGCCTTGAAGGTGCGCTGCAGGTGCCAGGGGCTCCAGCCCGCCTGCCGCGCCAGCTCGTCCAGGCTCGGCGGCTGCTCGGCGGCCTCGATGAAGCGGCAGAGTTCGGCGACCTTGGCCGCCCGCACCTGCGCCGGACTCCCGCGCTCCGGCCGGCAGCGCCGGCAGGGCCGGAAGCCCGCCCGCTCAGCCTCCGCCGCGCTGGCATGGAACGCGACGTTCTCCGGCCTGGCGCGGCGCGCCGGACAGCTCGGCCGGCAGTACACCCCCGTGGTCTTCACCGAATAGACGAAACGCCCGTCCGCCTGCGGATCGCGCGCCAGCAGCGCCGCCCAGCGCGGATCGCCCAGCACCTGCGCCGCCCGCGATTGCCTCGTGGTTTTCATCTCGCCTCGCCTGCGGCCCGTTGTCAGTCTGCGGCCGTCGATCCCGTGTGTTCAGCAGGCACTGTAGCGCCCGGGGGAAGGCGGGACACTCCGGGGCTTGCGGTCGAATTCGGGGGCGGGGAATTCTGGGCGGTATGCGGTGGTTGCGCAGGCGACTTCGGGTGTCCGTCCTGGATTGAAAGCTGCAGACGAAACGACTGCATATCCGGTCGAGCACGCAGCTCTGTTGCCTGTTCATCCATGAATGAAGAACAACCACGCCTGCGCATATAAGCGCTTCGCTGGCTTTTCGTCAGGCTATCGGTCGCAGCCGCGGCGGGCTGAGCTCGAAGATCCACGCCACGGTCGATGCACTGGGCAACCCCACAGGCTTTCACCTCACGCCCGGGCCAGCCCATGAGCTGGAGGGGGCCGATGTCCTGCTCGAGGGCATCGAGGCCGAGGCTGTCATCGCCGACAAGGCCTACGATGCCCAGGCGCGGGTGATCGAACCCTTGGCGCAGACGGGCAAGATCGTCGTGATTTCCCTGCGCAGTTCGCGCAAGGAACCATGGCGCCATGACCGGCACCTGTACAAGGCTCCCCACCCGATCGAGAGCTGCTTCGCCCGGCTCAAGCAGTATCGTGCCATCGCCACGCGCTACGATAAGACCGCGAGCAACTTCCTCGGCGCCATTTACCTTGTGACCCCTGTTATTTGGCTCAATTGATGACACGCCCAGTGTCTCAACACGCATAAATTTGCGGATATAATCTACGCAGCTTGCCCCTGGCATCCCGGGTGGTGAACTGCCAGTGGATCTTGGCATCGAGCTGGTTACGGCGTTGCTGCCATGCGGCGACCTCCTTGCGCATCCGCTCGAGGGAGTCGATGCGCCTGTCCAGGCACTGGCCGACGAGTACGTTGATCTCGATTTCGGCCATGTTCAGCCAACTGCCATGCCTGGGGGTGTAGACGAACTCGAAGCGATCTCTCAGGGCCTTGGCCTGCTCGGGCATAAAGGTTTCGTACAGCGAGGCCGCACTGTGGGTGTTGAGGTTGTCCATCACCCGCGTGATGCGCTTGGCCCCGGACTAGGCTTGGGCGATGTCCTGCAGGAACAGCGCCCAGTCCTGCCTTTTCTTGTACTCGGTGACCTTGGCGATGCGCCGCCCGGCCAGCGGCTCGCAGGCCACGAAGACGTTGCAGGTGCCGGCGCGCTCGTACTCGTAGTCCTCGCGCCCGGGATGCCCCGGTACCGCCTCGAGGGGCTCGCGCACCTGGCGGATCAGTTGCCGCGACGTTTCGTCCATGCGGACCACCGGATGGGCGGGGTCATGGGAGCGGCTGTAGACATCGAGCACCTGCTCCATGGCCGCCACGAATTCCCCGCTGGCCTTCGGCGGGATCACCCAGCCAACCTTGCGCCACGGCTTGAGTTCGTTTTTTTTAGGGCACGTCGCACCGTCTCCGACGACAGCGAGTCCACATATTCCAACTCCACCGCACGCTCGGCCAGCAGCTTGAGCGTCCAGCGCGCATGGCCTTCGGGAGCAGGTCCGCAGCTCAGGGCGATCAGGCGTGCCTCGAGTTCGCCGTCGATCTTGCGGGCGTATTCGCGCTGGGGTTTCTTTCTCAGCAGCACCGACTCCAGACCTTCCTGCACGCAACGTCGCTTGAGGTTGTCGATCTTGCGCTGGCTCACGCCCAGCATCTGGGCGATCTGTGCACTGGTCTTGCGCGGCTCCCGGTCTTGCGAGCAGTCGCAGGCCAGCAGGATCAGGGCGTTGATGACTTGGCTTGCCGCGGTCCTGCCTTTGCTTGTCAGCTCGTGCAACCGCGTTCTTTCTTGAGGACTGAGGATGATTCTGTAATGTTCCATGCCAACATTATGCATAACGCAGATTTAGATGTGTCATAACACTAGGGCCACAGCGCGCCTCTGACAAAAGAGAGCTTGGAACCCTGGTCGTAGATTGCTATTTTAATGGCAATCTAATACCACATGATCGCGGCACGCGACTCGAAAAGGATTTCGTATGACAATTCTTAGAAAAGAGTTGCCTGCAGCAAGCTGCCTCCTAGTGAAGGGCGCAATACCCGCTATCAGATCAACTGGTCTGCCTCTCCAGCGGGTCCCCGTTTTCCTGCGAGGAAGAATGGACATTGACATTTTTGAGTCTTCACGACCGGCACCAGTCCAAACCTTAAGGCTTGCCCATCTCCCTGTCGTATTGAGAAAAGTGCTCTCTGAACCGCTCAATGGTTTTCTGGGTATGTTTGGCTTGGTTACCAAACATGCTTAGGGTCTGTACGAAAGCTACAGTTATAGGCTTGAGGCTATTGCCCTTGAGCATTATTCCACACACTGCCTTGAAATATTGCTGGCAGTATCCAGTTTGACAGGATACACAATTTACACATAAAAACATGCCAACCAAAGCAGAGAAGCGGTTTAAGCTGAAGCACTTTAAACCCAGCATTGATTACAGCATGTCGATGCAACATTGCCAGCAAGCAGGACAGCAGACCATAACACAAGGACCGATTGATGAAATATCAAACCACGCCATTATTTTCTTTTCACAAGCATTTGCCGTCTGCAAGCTTCTGGTTGTCATTGCTGGCATTCATCAGCCTAGTGGTAGTCAGTTTTTTATTGTTTGAACAACAAACTCAGCAAGCACTGGCTGAACTGATGCTGTCGCCCCCCACTCAACCAGTGCAACGGCTCGGCATGGCCTTGTTACTGGTGTTATTATTGGCACTGGATGTAGTACTGCCCGTACCCTCCAGTATGGTGGCGCTATTGGCCGTGGGCCTGCTCGGTTTCTTTGCTGGCAGCCTGGTGATTTTTGTTGGCCTATGCTGCGGTGCCGTCTTCGGATATTTGCTCGGAGCCGGTTATTTTCGCTTGGCTTCCGGCTGGTTGAGTACGCAAGAGCAACAGCAAGCCAGCCGCCTTGCCAACCGATTGGGAACTTTGGCACTTGTCTGCCTGCGGGGTATACCTGTGCTGGCCGAAGCCTCTGTATTGGCCGCTGGTATGCAGCATTATCCTCTTCGGCCCTTTCTATTGGTGACGACGCTGGCCAACGCAGGTCTGGCGCTAGCCTATGGCTACATTGGCTCCTTCCTGGCTGGACAGGATGCACTGCTGCTGGTCGTGCTGGCCTCCATGGTACTGCCCAGTTTGTTTGTAGCGCTGCGCAGCCTTTCAAAGTTGCTGCAGCCCAAAGCCAAGCATCTCGACTCCAGCCAGTTACTGGCCCAGTTCCAGCTGAGTTATCAGTATCCTATTATTTTTACTGACCATCTATTTGCCCCAGAAAATCCTTGTCTACGTGACTTACTAGTCTCTGGCCAATCCGGCACGGCAAGCGTACTGATCTATGCCGATCAGCAGTTGCTTCAACATAATCCTGATCTGATAGCAAAAATCCGCCGCTATTTTGCTGAACATTCGGCTGATCTGATGCTGCTGTCGGACCCCATCACAGTAACCGCAGGGGAGGCCTGCAAACAGCAGCGACCTTTACAGCAACTGTACGAGTCAATGCTGCAACATCAACTGGATCGGCATTGTTACGTGCTGGCGATGGGGGGCGGTGCTTTGCTTGATGCTGTGGGTTATGCCTGTGCCACCTTTCATCGTGGCATTCGTTTGATACGAATTCCCAGCACAGTGCTGGCACAAAATGATGCCGGTGTTGGCGTGAAAAATGGCATCAATGCCTTTGGCCAGAAAAATTTGCTGGGCACCTTTTGCCCGCCTACCGCGGTGGTCAATGACTTTCAACTGCTACTCAGCCTGAGGCCTCGCGATCAGCTCGCCGGCCTAGCCGAAGCCGTCAAGGTCGCAGCTATTAAAGACAGTCGTTTTTTTGTCTGGCTGGAGCAGCACGCTGACGCCCTGGCGCAGTTCGAGCATACCAGCAGTCGTTATGCCATCCGCCGCTGCGCAGAACTGCACCTAGAGAAAATTACTTTGGGTGGCGACCCCTTCGAACATGGTAATGGCCGACCGCTGGATTATGGCCACTGGGCGGCCCATAAACTAGAGAATTTGAGTGGTCACCGTATTCGTCATGGTGAAGCTGTAGCGGTTGGTATGGGATTGGATGCACTGTACGCCGTACAAATAAACCTGCTGGCGGCTACAGATGCCGAGCGTTTGCTGCAATTGCTGCAGCGGCTTGGCTTTTCCTTGTATTACCCCGAGCTGGAACTGCAAGACCCACAGGGCCAGCCGCTCCTGCTGCAAGGGCTGGAAGAGTTTCGCCAGCACTTGGGCGGACAGCTGTCTATTCCTATGCTAAGTCAGATTGGTCGGTGTATCGACTTGCACCAGGTTGAGCTGCCGCTGATGCAACAGGCACTTCAGCGGTTATCGGCTTATCGACTGGCTGCGCCGGTACCGACGGAGTACTGCACTGAATGAGCAGCACAGACTCCTCCCTGCGAACGTGGCTGACCCTAGGCCGAGTATCCAATTTGCCAACCGTTTGGACCAATGCGCTAGCGGCGGTCCTTCTAACTGCCAATGCAGGTGCTGCAACCCCAGTACAGCCACTACTATGGGGGCTGTTGCTACCAGCCCTGTCGCTGCTGTATCTGGCCGGCATGTTACTGAATGATGTGTTTGATGCCAGTTGGGATCGACAACAGCAGAATCCTCGGCCCATTGTACTGGGGCTAATCAGCAAGCAACGGGTGAGCCTAGTGGCTTGGTCAATGTTGCTGTTGGCACTATTGCTGTTGCTGGGGGGGAGCCAGTTCAGTACGGAGCCGGTCTGGCGGCTATGCAGTGTCACCTTGCTGGTATGTTTTATTCTGGCCTACAACCTGCTGCACAAAAAATATAAACATAGCGTCTGGCTGATGGGTGGCTGTCGCTTTGCGCTCTATCTGACTGCAGCGGCCAGCTTGGCCGAACCTCCGGCCGTGCTCTGGCTTAGTGCTCTGTTGCTTGGTATTTACGTCAGCGGCTTGACTTATTTGGCTCAGCATGAACATCGCAATCAGCTTGTCAATCGTTGGCCTGTACTGCTGATGCTGAGCCCGCTATTGCTTTCCTTCTATGCCAGTGTCTGGTGGTTCTGGCCTTTCTTACTGCTGTGGCTGGGTTGGCTGGGCTGGCATTACTGGCAGTGCCTGGGTAACTCAGAGCACCTGCGGGTGCGGTCTTTTATTGGTATCGGTCTGGCTGCTTTGCCTTTAGTGGATGCATTAGTGCTAGCGCTGGCTAATCAGCCACTGGCCAGTCTGGCCTGTGTACTGGTGTTTGTGTTGCTGCCACGGTTGCAGCGTTGGATCAGACCCACTTAATCCAGCAGGAGCTTTGCCATGTTAGAACTCAGACACGCTTTGCTCGACAGTCTGCAACAACAGCTAAACGCTCAGCTATCACCTACAGCGCTGCAGTGGTGGCATCGGGCACAGCAACAAATCCGGGAGCAACCTGACACCACGACAGTGGCACTGGCCTGCAGTGAATGCCGACGTTTGCTGGGTGAACAAACCTTTTCCTGTTCAGTCGGTAATGCCGCTTGGAACCAGGCTGAGCTGGGCCGGGTACTGTTGGTCGCGCAAGCACTGCAGTTGCAGGCCTCAGCACAACAAGCCCCGCTGCTACGCCGGCTCTATCAGTGGGGTGACGATCAGGAAAAAGCCGGTTTGTTAAAAGCGCTGGATTGGCTGGATACTGAGGGATTTCATGTGGAGCTGGCGGTGCAAGCCGGACGTGCCAATAGCCGTCTGGTGTTTTCAGCCATAGCCCTAGATAACCCTTACCCAGCCCGGCATTACAACGAGCGGGCTTTTTATCAGCTAGTACTGAAATCGCTGTTTATGGATTTGGATGTACGCCGTATTCAGGGTTTGGAGCAGCGCCGCTCAGTTGAGCTGAATCAACTGGCGCTGGATCTGCTGCAAGAACGGCTGGCAGCAGGTCGGGCAGAACCGGCAACGCTGGCTTTTGCTGTTGATTCATCCGTGCTGAGCCCAGCCCAGACCGAGCTGCTCAAGTCCTTAATGCAGCAACAACAGCTGCACTCAAACTGGCAATAGCTATTATTGCCCGCTAATACCTTTCCCTCAGACCTGCACTTACAGGCACTTTATTAGGACGCTTTATGCTGAAGTATTTTGACCCTCATATTCATATGGTCAGCCGCACCACAGACGATTATCAGAATATGGCTGCCGCTGGTATTACCGGTGTTATCGAGCCGGCCTTCTGGCAAGGTCAGGTTCGTACCTCGGTTGGCAGTTTTATCGATTACTTTGACACCCTGATCGGCTGGGAACGCTTTCGCGCCAGCCAATTTGGTATTCATCACTTCTGCACCATAGGTCTGAACCCCAAGGAAGCCAATGACTTGTCATTGGCCAAAGAGGTGTTGGAAATACTCCCTCGTTACTTGGTGAAAGATGGCGTGCTGGCTGTAGGTGAAATTGGTTACGACGACATTACCCCAGAAGAAGATCGCTTCTTAGCCGGTCAGCTGGAGCTGGCGCGGCGCTTTGATCTGCCGGTGTTGATACATACGCCACATCGCGACAAAATTGGCGGCACCAAACGCACTCTGGCAGTGATCCGTGAAGTGGGTATTGATGAAAACAAGGTGGTGATCGATCACCTGAACGAACTGACTCTGCCGTTGGTACTAGACACCGAATGCTGGCGTGGCCACTCCATTTATCCGAATACCAAGATGTCGGAGCAACGGATGGTTGCGCTGCTACAACAATACGGCACTGAAAAAATGATCGTTAACAGCGCCGCTGACTGGGGCATCAGCGATCCACTGAAGGTGCCTAAAACCGGTCAGGCCATGCTGGCTAGCGGCTTTAGTCCGGAGCAGATCGAACAGGTGTTGTTCCATAACCCGGTGGATTTTTTTGCCCAAAGTGGCCGGCTGGATAAACAGCTAGTCAGCCACCCCTTGCGGATCGACCAACGCCAGCAATGGCAGGAAAACTCTGCACTACGTGGTCAGGAACCGGTGGTGGAATGAGCGGGATTTCTGGCTGGGCCGCCGCCCAATTAGGCTATTGCAGCAATCTGCATCCGTGCCGCAACCTAGACGAACTACGCAGTTCCATCCGGCGCTTCTTCCAGCCGGTGCGACAACAACGCGGCTTGCCTCATCAGGAGAGTGGCCTATGGATCAGCGCTCAGGCGGCCACTGAACTACAACGACCAGAGGCGTTGGAAAGCTTTTTGTTGTTGCTTCGGCAAACTGGACTGCGACTAACCTCGTTAAATGGCTTTCCTTACGGCAATTTCCATCAGGAACAGCTAAAAGCCGAAGTTTATCAGCCGGACTGGTCCGAGCCGGCTAGGTTGCAATACAGCCAACAACTGGCAACGATTCTGGCCACGGCTCTGCCAGAGGGCTCCGAGCAAGGGGTTATTTCCACAGTCCCCCTAGGCTACGCTGCCAACTGGAATCCAGCTCGACAAGTGAAGGCTGAACAACAACTACTTCAGCTAACTGCTTTTCTGGCTGAACTAAAACAACAGACCGGCAAACAAATTGTGTTCTGTCTGGAAATGGAAGCAGACTGCGTACTGGAAAAAACGGTACAGGCGCTGGTCTTTTTTCAGCACTGGCGTCAACTGGACCCGAACCATCACCATCTAGCACTGTGCTTTGATGTTTGCCATCAGGCCGTGGTATTTGAAAACAACTATCAGTCACTGACGGTTCTGCAACAAGCCGGTGTTCCTATTGGCAAAATTCAGCTATCCAATGCCTTGGTAGTGCAACTGGATACCCTGAACTTGCAGCGTCGTACCGAAGTGCTGGATGTGCTATCCGGTTTCGTTGAATCCACTTATCTGCATCAGGTCAAAGCCAAAGACAAGCAGGGCAGCATTGTCGGCTGGGCCGATTTACCTGATGCGTTATCCCAAGCCGATCAGTGGCTGGAGCGCTATCCTGAACTCAGGGTGCACTTTCATGTGCCCTTATTCAGCGAGCAGCTACTGCTGCCAGAGCTACGCGGCAGTCAGCAGGCCTTGTTACAAACCTTCGACTATTTGGCCGATCATCCGGAATTCCACCCTGTGCTGGAGGTAGAAACCTATAGCTGGACAGTACTGCCCGATCAGTTGCGCCCAGACACAGAAGCCGCACTCATTCAGGGCATTTGTGCCGAGCTGCACTGGGTAGAACAACAGCTAAAACAGCGGCAATTGCTGCTGCAGGGAATGCCCTCCGATGTCTGACTCAGCCCGCCAGCCACTGCTGCTGATCAATCTGGTGGGGCTGACGCCGTCATTACTGGGGGCACATAGCCCTGAACTGAACCGGCTCATCCAGCGGGGTAAAATAGCTGAACTACAGCCAGTGTTTCCGGCAGTCACCACCACAATACAGGCCTCAATGCTGACAGGTTTACCGCCTTCAGATCATGGCATCGTCGGTAATGGCTGGTACTTCCGGAATCAGGCTGAAATCCGCTTCTGGCTGCAACCAAACCAGTTGGTTCATGGCGAGAAAGTCTGGCAGACATTAAAGCGGCAGATCCCAAGCTTTCGCTGCTCGCAACTGTTCTGGTGGTACAACATGTATGCGGATGTTGATGCTGCCATTACACCACGCCCGCATTACCCAGCCGATGGCCGCAAAGTCTTTGGTTTATATTCCGAGCCCGAACAGCTGTGCCAACAAGTCGAACAACAAATAGGCAAGTTTCCTTTTCAACAATTCTGGGGGCCAGCTGCTGGCATTGGCTCCAGTCGCTGGATAGTGGATTGCGCTATCACCGAGTTCAAGCTGAACAAGCCAGATCTGCAATTGGTATATCTGCCCCATTTAGATTACAACCTACAACGCTTGGGACCTGATCACCCGGCAATCATCGAAGATGTCCGCGCCATCGATCGGGAGGCTGGTCGACTGATTGACTTTGCCGACAGTCAAGGCGCCGCAGTGATGCTGCTGTCCGAATACGGTATCGAGCCTGTGCATCAATCCATTTCCATCAACCGGCTGTTACGCTCCGAGGGCTATCTGCGGGTACGCCGGTCACTGAGCTGGGAATTGCTGGATCCGGGGGCCAGTCGTGCCTTTGCAGTGGCCGACCATCAGATTGCGCATATCTATCTGAACTCTATGGCGGATTTACCACGGGTCAAAGCCTTGTTGCAGCGGCAACAAGGCATCGAGCGGGTGCTCGATAAAACCGAACAGCAAGCATGGCAACTGGCACATCAGCGCAGTGGCGATTTGGTCGCCATCGCGGAGCCCGGTTACTGGTTTGATTATTACTACTGGTTTGATGACAACAAAGCGCCAGATTTCGCCCGTACTGTCGACATTCACCGCAAGCCTGGTTACGACCCACTGGAGCTCTTTATCGACCCCAGCATCCATTTTCCAAAATTAAAAATGGCCTGTCGCCTGCTACAGAAAAAACTGGGACTCCGCTATTACATGGACCTTATTCCCTTGGATACCAGACTGATCAAAGGCAGTCATGGCCGCTTACCTAGCAGCGCAGCCAAAGGCCCACTGCTTATTACAAACACCAACCTGCCGTTATCAGAAAAACTACCAGTCACAGCAATAAAATCATTGATCTTGCAGCACTTCCTAGGACAAACCGATCAACCCACCTCGTAAATCAAGGAGACCTTATGAGGCGATCTTTATTTATAGCGATACTGAGCGCACTGACATTTTCCTGCCATGCCCAGAGCCAAAGCAGTGTTGACTGCAGTAATTTCTTCCAATTTGGCAGCTCAGTTGACAGCACTAAGCGACAGTTTCTGCAGAATCCGGAAAGCATGGCTTGGAACTGGTTTGTCTGTTTAAACCAGCCCGCCGACTCGGCCAGCCCGAACCGGGTTTGGGAAGTGTTAAAACCCACTGACCAAGTATTTTTAGTCAACGGTGCTGCGCCTCTACCCTATGAGCAGCGCGAACCCACGCCACCGCCAGTACTGAGCCAGGCTGCCAAGCTGGGAATGAATCCGGACAAACTATTTCATAACCTCGACAGTATTCAACAGGTAGATGGCTTGACCTTGGAAATGGGTGGACAAGTGCCTACTGCTCAGCGAGGTCAGGCGGTACGCTTTCAGTTGCTGATGGGACAAGACACCTTTAACTATATCAATCAACAAAAAGTATATAACATCAATGGTCAAGCGGCACTGACCAGCAACCTGAGCTTCCCTGTCACCGCTTGGGAGTTAAAAACCTCTTGGATCTGGATTGGTACGGATCAGGCCTTTATGAACCAATTACAGGCCGACGGCTACTACACAGCACAAGCCTATTACCTACAAAACGGTGTTTACCACGTCGGATATGCCGCTCTGAGCGGTATGCATGTAATCAACAAACTGACATCCAACTGGATCTGGACCACCTTCGAGAATAAAAATAACAGTAAGTACACGGTTACCAATGCAATACCAGCCACGCCTATGACCAACGGTACAGGCCCAACAGTTGCCGCACAGACCGCCAATAACAGCTTTCAGGCCACATACCAGCAATTGGCGCAGTACGAGCTGATTGGTGTTCAGTATCAGCCCGGGCAATCCCCGGCCCTACTGGCAAACTCTCAGCTAGAGTCGGCCTTTCAGGAACAGTCATCCTGCCTCGCCTGCCACAGCACCGCTGCCTACTCGGCACAAAAAGGCTATTTCAACTTCGCTCAGCCTCAGCAAGGCGGCATAGTTTATCCGACTCAACCTCTTCCAGACTCCGCCTTTACTGATTACAACAAACTGGATTTTGCCTGGTCGTTAAAGCGCGCCCAGTGGCAACGTTAAGGAGAGTTTTATGAGCGTATTAAATTTTCCGCGCATCTACGTTAATGGCCATATGTTTTGGAACCCGCCAACAGCCAATAACAACGATGTATTGCCGCTATATGATGCGGTAAAAATGCAGATGAACTGGCCTTTTCTAAAAGCCTTTAAAATCACCGAGAGCAACGCACAGTCCAAGCTATTGCCCTGGATTATTTCACCACTGGACATGGACAAAATACCGGACTATGTACTGCAGCTGCCTGGCAATGGCGTAACCGAGCACTATCCCATGATCCCTGCAGAGTGGGATTTGTTTGGCGATAATGCCTGTGGCACCGTAAACTATCGGCAAATCAAATCCATGGTCGTAGGGGGTGAGCTGCAAGCTAACACCTATATTGATCAGGATGCGCTAATCAATAAAGGCTACCAACTCGTTGGAAATCCCTTTGGAAACTCCAATCCAACGCCCGCTCGCTTTGTTGACGTCAGCCCTTGGCAAAACACCTTCACCGCCCTGTATTTCGACAAATTGGTATTGGGCGATGCCAACTGTGGCCTGACACTCAACAGACAACACCGAATGCTGGATCGCTTCCTGAATTTCAACTGGGGCGCCCTGGGAGGATTAAATTATGTCACCACAACCTGGCAAAGCTGCTTTCCGAAAGAAAACCTGCAATGGATTATCGGCGACTCGCAGCTATTGCAGCAGTTACAAAGTCAGATGGAGCAAAAAAATGCCAAAGGATTAATGTTTAGATTTTCAACTTATTTGACGTTTTATGACAAAAACGGCATTTTCAACGATTATCCTCCTATCGATACCCGTGACAATAGCCCGCAGGCTTTAGCTAAATTGCAAGCTCTGTACCAACAGGGCTTGGACAATGTAGCCGACATGTTCTTCAACCCGGCATACAGCAGAACAGCCGGCACTCTGGGATTGTGGTTTGACCATGAATTCCCAACAGCGCCGGCAGGTAAAAGGTTGGTGGCTAAAAATCCCGTTCCGCTTTACAAATTGAAAAATGGCAATGAGGCCGGGCTGTCTGTCAATCCTGATGCTATTCAGGGTATTTCTTTAGGGGTGATATTGGCCGAACAGCAAGGCGACATCTTATCGCTGGATTTATCCAATACCTTCCCATTTTATCCAGTGGACTCTACGGCAAGCATTCCAGTAGCAGCCAAATTTTACGCTGGCAGCTATGACTTGGGGGTGACCAGTGATCGGAAATTCACCCCGGTAACCACTTTGCGTTTCGATCAATACAATCAAAGTGCTTTTGATCTACGCTCCGGCTTGGTCGACATAGTATTAACGGAAAACCAGCAGCAACAGCTACAAGCGGGTCAACTGGAGTTGAGGCTGCAAGGTGCCAAGGCCGGCCAAGAGACGGCAGCACAGCAGTTGGCCTGGACAGCGGAAGTGGTAGAAAGTGGTAACTTTATTGATGTCGGCGATACCAAAACCTTGACTATCATGGTACAGCATGATGGTCGACCGGCACCGGAGAACACCGTATTGTGGGTAGCCGAATATGGCAATCCCTTTATGCTGACCACCAGCAACTATTATCTGGCATTTAGCAACGATGCCAACTTCCCTGTCTATCTGAATTTTCCTGACGACATATCAAATAACCAAGGAACAACACCTCAATTTGTTCATGCTCAGCAACAAAACTGTGTTGCTCAGTCCGGCACTGGCCGTACGCTGCAATCTATGCAGGCACAGGACGACGCGCAAGGTACTCCTGTGTATTATCAGGACTATCTGAAAACCCCTGCTGCAGTGTCTTTAGCCCCTTGCTTGCAATTTACTAACCCTATAGCTAAGCAAGGTCAGTTGCAGGAGCCTCCACAGAGCCAGGTAAATTATCAGCTGACAACCATTAAGACCGATGCTCAGGGCATCGCTCAGCTGACGATAAAAGCGGTATCACCGGGCTTCCCGACCTTGCGCTTTTTTGTGCAGCAAGCTCAAAAAGAACCGGATATTGAATTCAGCTTTAGCGTCAATAACGCTTATACCGACTTTCTTGCACCACTGCGGGTACTTCCCTCAGAACCGGAGCTGCAACAGGATTTCATCAACTACTGGAACAGCATTTATCAGCATCAGGACGCCCGGATGCAGGTTTGGCTTGGCTTTGTTTATCCGCGAATTCTACAGCCCTTCTATTATCTGTACCCCATCATGAACAAGTATATGCCTCTAAATTCGTTACAGCGGATTGAGGGAGCCATCGACCAGTTCATCGTATTGATCAGCAAGGCTTATCAGGAAGAAAGCACGCTGGCGATGCCGATTACTCGAGACCTACCGCAAAGCCGCCGAGCCGTGCTGGAGTTATGGGCCAAGTCCTTGGTGAAACGCAACTATCCCCCCATGCCACTGAGCCTTAGTGATTTCAATAACTGAAAAGCAAGATCAAGACAGCTAGGCCGTGGCCCTGGCTAACAAAAAGGAGTTTTACATGCAAACAATAACTTGGGGTCGGCTATTGCTGGTGGCGGCTGGCATGCTGCTGATCAGTCAGCCATCATTTGCCCAACAGGCTGACGACGACATTTTCTTTACCATGGGAGTGCATAACAATCAGGGCTGCGATGAGAAAAATGGCAACTGTATTGCTACCCGAGCCCCAAACGACCCCAGCGATCCATTCTTCCCAGCTATGTGGATCAGCGAGTGGGCTATGTATAGGGTTACGCAGAACTACCAGAATAATCCGCCGCCTTACAGCAATCCGCCCTCTACGTTAAAGCCAGAAGACTACACAGTGTCTTATGGCTCCAGCTATTACGACACCACTTATATCCCGAAAGACGGCGATGGCTATGGCGCCATGATGGAGCATTACGAAAAGTACTGCCTGCCGATTTTCCCTATCAAGGATAACAATTACACCTGCTCTTTCGTGTCACTAGGCAATAAGGCCTACTTCCTGACTTACCCACAGGACAGGCCAAAAGAAATGCCGGCTTGCTGTCTGTTTTCGCCCATGAACCACTCGCCTCGACAGGACTTCATCAAGCATCTGCCCTATAGTACGCAGCGTAGCAGCCATTTGAATGGCACAGTGCAAGCTTATGCGCTGAATGTACCGTCACCCGATGGCCCCATTCTGTTTGGTTACGCGTTTCACAAACAACCCACCTCAAGCCAACCGGGTGTCCCTCCTTATCGTCATCCGCAATCCTTTTATTTCTCCGGGGACACCAGGGTAGCTAATGCACCTATCGTCAGCCAGAACTACACCAACTTCAGGATTGAAAAACCGGACCCAGCCAGAACCTGGGATCAGGTTGCACAAATGTGCCCGGAAAACCCGCCACCCTGCCAGCTGTTTAATCCTCCAGCTTTATTGGGCAATGGCGGCAATGCCCCATCGGAGAAACCCAACCTTCCGGCCACCAAACAAGGAGAATAAGGATGTACTCAGTCAAACTTGGTATCGGTCTGCTGGCATTGGCAGCCTTCAGCTTGCCAACCCAGGCACGGGATCAGAGTCATCCGCAACAATCGGGCCTGCAGTGGACGGCAAGCTGCCAGCCCCCAACTGCAGTGCCGCCCCCCACAGCCAGCCAGCAGGACTTTGATCGGTACAGTTGGCAAATGTTTGTAGCGCTGAACTGGCCGGCACAGGATGGACAACGTGGCCAGCCGGATTGCCGCAAAAGCATTGGCGCAGTCGGCCCTGTGGTCTGGCAGACTTATAAAGATGTGAATGAAATATTTTTACCGAAGGCGGTGAACCCTGGCCCCTGGAATACACCACAAAGCAGTAAAACTTTGAGCACGGTCAATATTGCCGCGCTGAAAAACGCATCGGTGGTTAAAGCGGTGGATCAAGCGGTGGGGGGCTGGCTGACCGATCAGCGCGGCAACCCAACCTATTATGAAATTTCGGCCAACGAGGCCTCGTACAACTACATAGTTGCAAATAATTTCTACAATGCCGATGTAGTGTCGAAAACCAACAATATTAACTTTCCGAATACCGCCACCGAAGTCAAGGCAAGCTGGCGAATTCTAACTTCCGCCGATGATGCCAGCCGCTACCTGACCATGCAGGCTCAGGTTGAGCAGTATGATGCCGAGGGCAAACTCACAGGCACCACCAGTACTGCAACACTGGGTTTGGTTGGGTTGCATATCGTCACCAAAACGCCAGATTACCCGCAGTGGATCTGGTCTACCTTTGAGCAAGTCGACAATGTACCGCCAAAGGTGCAGATCAATGGCCAGTGGGTCAACCAGCCAGTAAGTGGAGTATTTTATTCCTACTTTAACAGCAGCGTGCCGGCTGCCGACCTGAACCAGTCGCCCTGCAACTGGCAGCAGCAAGGCGAACAACTCGTTTGCGTACCCAAACCTGGCATGACTTTTCAGACGCCGAACCCGCTGGATAGAATTACCCCCATTGGTTCCGATACGGCACAAGTCAATAGTCTTGCTCAATCAAACCTACTGAATACGGTATTTGAGTACTACCAGCTGGTGACCACCCAGCGACCACTGATGCCGAATAACCCCAGCAATCCTCTGGGTCAGCCAACACCCGCTTTATCGGCCAATATGACAATGGAAAGCTATATTCAGCCTAATAGTAGCTGCATGAACTGTCACTCGATGGCGACGCCCGTCAACAGCCCGTACAAGGCAGATTTTTCCTACTTATTTAAATTTGCCAAGGCTCCGGCCACCACCAACAGCACTACGGACAAGGAGTAACAGATGAGTATTCTGAATGGACCACGGCTGAATTTCTGGGGCGGTATTCGTACGGATGTCAGCGTGCCGAATAACTCACCAACCATTCCTTACTCCAGTGGTAGTCTGAACCTGTTTGATCTGACCACTTCCACCGTGGCTTCGGAGGCTCTGCCGTATACAGATGATCAGTTGAACGAGATGATCAATGCGCCCAGTGGAAACTATTATACAGCGGGCGGCTGGAACCATTACGGTCAGCATGTCGTGGATATGCAAAATGCACTGATCAGTTCGCAAGGCACACCCGGCGATATCACTACTAGCGGCGACCTGGTCGGCCAGCCCGTTTATCTGCTGGGTTCCGTCGATCCTATTACAGGTCAAGGGCCTTTTTCCGGCCCGATGATGGTGGATCTCGATCCAACCAGTGGCCAGACCACCCAGATCTTTGTCGGTGGCTTACAAGTCGGCTCTGGGAATAGCCCAGCATTACTGATTCGCCATAATACGGTTTGCAGCAGCCAAGACTTGGCCGTAAGAATTCTGATTGGCGAACAGGATGCGCCTGGCTCCAGCCGGATCAGTGGCACCTTTCAGCTCACTTTTCCGTTGAGCAGCATTGTCAGTTACAACCGGGACAGTGCCGTGCTCAAATCCATCGTTGAAGCGCCGGGTGCAATAGGCATCGTAGTGCGCTTTGTGATGTTTGAGATGTGCCCGACCATGACCACAGATCAGCTCAACGCTAATTACGCCTCTGGTCAGGATGTGCCCAATCCCAGCATTGGCCGTGTTATTGGCACCATAGCCCCAGCCTATCCGGATGAGCCACAAATCTGCCAAGCGGGTCGTGCACTGACCAATACCAGTACCGGTGCTGCCGGCTACATGGATCTGGTTGGCGACCTGATGAGTGTGGATATGGTCAATCTGCTGCCTAAAGCCAAATTCAGAGCAGTGCGGGACGATATTACCAGTCCGATAGGACCAAATATTGATTTTGGCAACCTAATTTTCAGTGCAGGCTCTACTCAGATTGCAACCCTGAGCTGCAGTGATCAGGTGTTGCAACAGTATTATGTTTATGGCGGTCTGGCTGATTTCAATCTATCACCAACACAAGCCGATGCGCTAAAAAACAATCCACTCAGCATAAACGGGCAAAATCAGAGTACGGCAGCAAAAGTGCAAATCGAGGAAATTGCCTACCGGGTATACAGCGATCAGCGCAACCTGTATTTGGATGACTATCAAGGTGCAGCCCCCATCACGTTGCAACTGCGCTACTTGGGAGACTTTGTCGCGCAGGCAACCGAGATACGAATCAGCAGTGACACACCCGGCTCCTTGCCGGATCCAAACTATCTGAATTTTCCTACTGCGGTGACCGTGCCAGCCAATCAGGGATCCGTTACCTTTACTGCCTCAGCCAAAGCGGGTACCTCAGCAGTAGCCGGGTTCGAAGCGCTGAATTACAGCTGTAACGATGGCTCTTATTTCACCAACTTCCGCAAGTACGCCCAGACCGACTTTGGCATACCGGCAGGCACCGCCATTACTTGGAACATGGTGTATCCCAATGTGCTGAGATTCCATTATCTGGTGTTTCCGGCCATGTCGCGATATATCCCGCTGAACCAGCCCGATGCAATTTTGAATGCCAAAAATACCATTTTGGCTCGCACCTCGGATGCCTATAAAGGCACCACCTTATTTATGCCAGTGGTGCGCTCGATGTCGCCCAGTCAGATTGCCTTGTTAACGGCCTATCTGACCGGTAAGCCTTGGCAACCCAATCCCGTGGTCTGGTAATAGCAGGGGCAGGGAGCCAACGCCCCCTGCTACCAATGGAGTGATCCGATGCCTCTTCCTATTCAAATTCCGGCCCAGCCTGCGTTAGCACTGTGCCAAAGTGAAATTGTTGCCGAGGGCCTGTTAAACCCTCGTGGTATCCATGTCCAGACGGATGGCAGTCTGCTGCTGGCAGAAGCCGGATCAGGCCAAGCTGATCAGCCCTTCAGTAGCCGGATTAGCCAGTTGACGCCTGATCCGGACAGAGCAGGTGCTTATCTGCCCCCGAAAGTGCTCGTTCAGGGTTTTCGTTCGATGAACATGCAAGCCCGGATGCATCGGGATGAAATCATGGGCTTGTCCGATATTGCCTGTGCTGCCGGTGTCTGTCTGGCTAGCCAGACCGATTATGTTGAAGGCTCCAGGCTGCTGGATCTGCAATACGATCCGCCAGAGCCAGTGTTTTACAGCAAGGGCAACCTGAATTCACTGTGCCATCACCCGAAACGCCAGAGCTGGATGGTGGTGAATCCTGATACCAATCTGCTGGTGGAGTTTACGGCAGAGCACGGCGAGCAGTTGTTGGCGCAATTGCCCGATCTCGCACAGGGGCAAGAGGCTGTACCTGTCACGTTGCTGCATGAGCCTGACACTGATGCCGTACTGATCAGCCTGTTTTCTGGTGAGTTACACAGCCATCCTGATCGAAAGGGCATCGACTTTATCGACAAAGCCGGTCAGGTGATCCGGCTACATCCGTCAACCGGTCAGATCGAAACCCTGATCACAGGCTTGCAATTACCGACAGGCCTGGCGCTATTGCCTGATGGCCGACTTCTGGTACTGGAGCTGTGCGACCGCTTGCTACAGCCGTTGCCCCCCGACTGGGCCGGCGAACCCAGGCACGGTGGTTTTGCCCGTTTTTCTGGTCGCCTACTGTGCTGTAACCTGCAGACTGCCGAGGTTCTGGTGCTTGCTGTGGGTCTCGATACGCCGTCCAATCTGACGCTATTGCAAAATGCGGTGCTTATTAGCGAAGGTATGGGTTTAACCGGTCGTCTGCTGCCAACAGCCGAAGGCGGCACAGTGCCGCTAACTGGAAAAATCCGCCGGGTGCAGCTGTAGCTGTATTTGGTATATCTCACCACTGTCCGCGTCATCAAGGCAGCAAAAAGTAAAAGACCTTGAAAGGGGTGCTCCTCGATAGGTGGATTTTCCACCTATCGAGGTGTCCAGGGACAGGGGAGAAACTTTAACGGATCGATCAACTGTAAGTGATCCATGAGCCCCATCTTCAACCGAGGTAAAGGCCCGCCGATGCTGTGCTCCCGATTTCCTTCTGGAGCCCGTCATCATGATGCGACCCGACGCCAAGGTCGAAAGAGTCTACCTCTACCCCAGGCCGGTAGATTTCCGAAAATCCATCGATGGTCTCGCGGCCC
>Ga0209575_10000255_pt1 | contig 48082 bp, 37 predicted proteins | sample Medcelwee11metaG_FD_187172 | JGI IMG/M metagenome (GOLD analysis project Ga0209575, IMG submission 187172) | Freshwater pond sediment microbial communities from the University of Edinburgh, under environmental carbon perturbations - Medium... | ecosystem: Environmental > Aquatic > Freshwater >...
AGACAGCAGACAACGAGAGCACAGTCAGACACAAGGCAGCCGGAAATGACCGGCCGGCCGGGGTGCGCCCTTCTGGCTTGGCCCCACTCCGCCTTGCGCTTCGCGCTCGGTCTTCGCTTGATTAGGGGCTAGTGTACCCGTCGGGTGCCATCCCGTACCGCAGCACTTCGAGCACACGGCTTGCGCCTCGAGCATCGATTTGCCAGGCGAGCTCCGGTTGAATCGGGAAGGCGTTGTGAGCGAACCAACTGCAGGGCAGGTGTGAAACACGAACCTTCGAGCACGCGCTCTGCTCGTTGTCTCGACCGGGCGGAACGGGGATTCGGGGCATGGCGGCGGTCGACGCGGAAGGCGCTTCGAGTAAATGCGGTTCAGCGGCGCTCGTCGAGGAGTTTGGCTGCGAAGGGACATGGCGGGAGCAACCCACGAGCAGGCATGCGAGGGCAAGTGCCTTGATCGAGGTGAAGCGGCAGTGCTGGTACGGGTCAACGCTGTCTCCGGCCATGATTCGGACTGCGAACCCGCCGATCACGTCCCCCCGGCCGCGTCGATGCACGCCTTGTACGCCTGCCAATCTGCCCCACAACCGATCGGAACGGCGTACCCCAGCGCGCATGCCCAGGTCGCCGCGTTCGCGCAGCCCAGATAAGTGCTCCACTCGTCGTCACACCCCGTGCCCGTCGCCCCGAGCCAGAGGCAGTTCTTGTTGCAGTCCTCCTCGGTGCCCCCGCTGGTGCAGTTCTGGCCGACGACGTTGTCGCAGTAGGTGCCGCAGGGACCGACCATCGTGGGGTTCGGGTTCTCGGTGACCGCGCAGTCGATCGCGACCAGGTACTTGACCCCGCACCCCGGGGCCACCGGTTCTCCCTTGGTGCTGCATTCGAACGTCGCTGCGTCCGTGCAGTCGAAGTAGTCGTTGGCGACGTCGTCGCATGCGGACGATGACGTGAGGGCCTTGCAGGTCAGCAGGCAGCCGGGCTCCGTCGGTCCCTCGGCGCAGTCGGCAGCCACGATGTCCGAGCAGAGATCGTCACAGCGCGGGGTCGCAGTGCCGCCGCCCGACCCGCTGTCGCCTGCGCTGCCGCCTCCGGATCCTGCCGCGCCGCCCGACCCGCTGTCGCCTGCGCTGCCGCCTCCCGAGCCCGAAGCGCCCGCGCTTCCCCCTTCGCCCGACGAGCCCCCGGTGCCCGACGAACCTCCGCTGCCCGACGAGCCCCCGGTGCCCGACGAACCTCCGCTGCCCGCGGCTCCTGCCGCCCCGTCATCTTCGGAAGGGGAGCACGCCGCCAGCACCACCAAGCACGCAACCGCAACCCATGACCTTCGCAATCTCATCGCGATCCTCCCGGGGTAAGGCCCGATGGTAGCACGAGGGGCCACTGGTTCGTGCCCTCGTGTTGGCGCAGCTTCAAGCGGCATCGCGTACCCTTTTCCCCCGAATTGAAGGATGGGGTCCATGCCGCACGACCGACGGGCTCGCGTGCGCAGCACGAGCCCCGCGAGGGAGTTTTCCTCCCCTAAACAGGATCACGCAGAGCCGAAGCCAAACGGGTGAACGCGGCAGCAGGGAGCGAGGGAATGTGTCCGTTCAGAATTCCCGGTTCCCCGTCCCCTGCTCACCAGTTTGGTCGTTGGCGCTCCCTCCACGTGATCGGTTTGGCCCGGGACGGTGGTCGCGGCTTGCCTTTGCGTGGGGTTCCACTCCCTTTCGGTTGACGTGGGTGGTGCGAAGGGTAGAGCATCCAAGGCTTGAACATACGACGCCCCCGATTGGGTTTGGCAACGCTCGTCATCGGCCTGCTGGTTGCTCCCGTGGCCTACGGGCAGTCGATCAACGACTCCATTCTGGAGTCCATTGGGTACGAGAACCGCGGATACGGGGAGCCGTTGGTTCCGAAGGGCATCGGGTTGGACCGTTCGTCCGTCGGCTACGAGACGATCCGCCAGGCGGCCAACACCAACGCTGAGGTCTACGGGGCCATCGGTGCCTTCGACCGCTACCTGCGCCCGACGCTCGACGGGTTCCTGCGAGGCGAGGAATCCGACAGTGACGATGACATCTTCGTATTCGCGCTCGACCACTACCAGTCGTACGGCGTCGGAAGGGCGATCGGCATGTGCTCGCCCGATCCGGTGTACCCGCAGGATGTGTGCGACGGGCAGCCGAGGGTCTACACGGCGGACCTGTATTCCACGAGCATTGCGGCCGCGTGGGGGGATTCCAAGTCGGGGTTCTTCGGGTCAGCGAGCTACTCTCTCGCGATGATCCCCCCGGTCGCGGGCGGCGACGACCGTGCCGCGTCACGAGGGGTATTTGCCTTCTACCTGGGCTTGCTGACCTTCGCCGGCATGCCAGCCTACCGGCTGCTAGGCAAGAAGGTGTTCAACTTTCTCATGCCCGGCTCCGCGGACGGCATCCTGGGTGGCTATACGACCCTGGGGCCCATCCGCGGCTACGGAGGATACGTCCTCTCCCGTGGTGCCTTCGGGGACCTGGCGATTCCGCGTTACAGCCCGTTTGCGACCGCGGCGTTGTCTCAGGACTTTGGCAGCCTTGCGCTCGTGCGGGGCGGGCTTCGCGACATGGACCTCGCCGAGACGCTCGGGTTGCCCGACGACTCGGGGTTCACATCGCTCTTCGCCCAGCGCACCCTGCTCCCGGTGCCCCGGGTGGACCCCGGAGGAGCTTCGCTCGACGACCTCTCACGCGAACTGGTGCAGGTCCCGTTCGTCACAGCTCACCTCCGCCAGATGGACCTCGTCAAGTACGTCGACCTCAAGCTTGCGTTGGGCAGCGCGCCCGAGGTTTTCGTTCACGAAGCACTGATAGCCTTTCACTCGGAAAGCTTCAGCCGCAGGCGTGCGGCACCGACGGACAGCGAGATGCAGAGCGGCGTGAACGAGGGATTCGGGTGGTCGCTGTCCGCGGGGACTGCGTCGTTGCCGCCGATGTACTACTACGCAGTCCAAGGGGGCAACCGGTTCTCCTTCAAGGCGGAAGCGGCCTACGGACCGTTCAGCGCGTTCGTTCGCATGAACGACCCTGAGTTCCTCCAAGCGTTCCCCTTCGCCTACAACGCAGTCAACGGCGGCATCGCCGTCGGACTTTCGGAGGATTGACGCTGTCATGGGGAAGAGACCGCTGCTCGCGCAAGCCCTGATCGTGTTCGCATGGATACCCTCCGTGGCGCCCGGTTGCCGCTGCTCGCAGGAGCCGGACGTGCTGTCCTACGAGCAGGCTTGCGAAGAAATTGGCTTCGCATTGGCGAACCGCACGGTGACCTGCGGGGAGTCGGGCGAACGGGGGAACGCCGCCTTCGACGAGTTCACCGCGTCGTTCTCTTGCAGCGAAGCGGGGGTCCCCTCGGATGCGGGGCCCGACGCTGGCGGTTCGTACGCACCGATCCTCGACTGTGTCGAGTCCATGCTGTCGGTGCCCTGCGAGCTGCTGGTGGCCCCCGACGGTTCGCTCCAAGGGGCGCTGGAGTCTTCCGCCGCCTGCATCGCCGCCCTGGGGCTCGTGCCTCGATACGATGCCGGGACCGAGCCCTGCCCGTTGCCGGGCGAGCAGCGTTGCCAAGGTGTGTGCGTGAACCCGAAGACTTCGCCCGACCATTGCGGCGAGTGCGACCACGCGTGTCCTTCGGACCCGAACCTCGGATTCACCTCCGAATGCGTCGAAGGGGCCTGCTTGCTGATTTGTTCCGGCACCACCCTCGACTGCGACGGGGACCCGTCCAACGGGTGCGAAGTCGATTGGATGGAAGACGTCAACAACTGCCTCGGGTGCGGACGCGTCTGTCCGCCACCCACGAAGCCGGGGCAGATGGCTCGGTGCCGGGGCGCAGTCTGTGACGCGGTTTGTGACGACGTCCACTACGATTGCGACGGTCAGTCGGAGAACGGCTGCGAAGTGGCCCTCGACAACCGCAACTGCTACGCGTGTGGCGTCGATTGCACCCTTGACGGGCTCGTCGTGGGGGAGTGCCGCTCGGACTCGCTGGCGTGCGCGACCGTGAGCGAGTGTCCGCCGGGGACCCTGAACTGCGACGAGGCGCCGGACTGCGAGTCGTCGCAGTCACAAGACGCCTGCGGCGGGTGCAGCGTGAAGTGTCCGGTGCAGCAGAACGCCAACCCGGTGTGCAACGACGGCGGGTGCGCGGTGGAATGCCTGGCGGGCTTCCTGGACTGCAACACCGACTCCACGGACGGGTGCGAAGTGCAAGCCGCGGCCTGTCCGTAGACGCGACGGTGGCGCATCGACGCGGAACGTGTTCGACGACGGCCGCCGGTCAAGACGTGTGCAGCCCAGGAGTGGAATCGTCGCATGCCACCCACCGGACGGGTCATGCCGGCCCCATCTGCGAGTTCCGTAAGCGGCGCGCTGTCCCCGGTCCTGGACGATTTGCCGAAGGTTGGGTACTCGCCTTGTGCGCTGGAATCCGGTAGCCTATGCAATGGACGATGGGATGGGCTGTTCCGAATGGGTACACCGATGATTGACGACGCAGGAGCCGAAGCGCGCGTCGTGGGCAGGTACGCCTTGCATGGCGAGATCGCCTCGGGAGGCATGGCCACCGTCCACTATGGCCGACTCATCGGTCAGGCCGGCTTCTCTCGCACCGTCGCCATCAAGCGAATGCACCCCCACTATGTCAAGGATCCGGACTTCGTGTCCATGCTCCTCGACGAAGCACGCCTCGTGGCGAGAATCCGCCACCCGAACGTCGTGCCCGTGCTCGACGTCGTTGCCCTGGACGGGGAGCTTTTCCTCGTCATGGAGTACGTGCTGGGGGAAACCCTCTCGAAACTGTTGAGAACGTCGCGCAAGACGGAACCCAAGGCTACCCCAGCCATGGCGGCGAGCATCATGGCGGGCGTCATGGAGGGGTTGCATGCCGCTCACGAGGCGGTGAATGAGGACGGTCATCCCCTCGGGATCGTGCATCGCGATGTCTCTCCCCAGAACATCTTGGTTGGCGCGGATGGGGTCCCCCGGGTGCTCGATTTCGGAATCGCGAAGGCCACTGGACGGTTGCAGACCACGCGCGACGGCCAACTCAAAGGCAAAGTTCCGTACATGTCGCCGGAACAGATCATGGGAGCCGAGTTGGACCGACGGTCCGACATCTTTGCTGCGGGAGCGGTTCTGTGGGAAGCGCTGGCCGGACAACGCTTGTTTCGGGCGGAAAACGACGTGGCCCTGTATCGCAAAGTGCTGGAGGAGCCGATCCAACCCCCGTCGCAATTCGTCAAGGACGTGTCACCAAAGCTCGTGAGTGCGACCATGACGGCGCTCGAACGTGAGCCATCCCGTCGATTCCAGACCGCCCAGCAGATGGCCGAGGCACTTGAGGAGGCGGTCCGGTTCGTGACACCCCGGGAGATCGGACGCTGGGTCGATGCCGTCGCCGCCGACGTCATTCATCAGCGAACGCGTCAGGTCAAGGAAGTCGAGAGCGGATCCTCGTCCATCCGTCGTGCGGACTTCTCGAAAACCGACCCAAAGGAACCGTTCTCTGACTCGGTGATCTCGGTCCTTTCTGCGGCGGAGAAATCCGCACCGGTGATCGCTTCGGTCACCTCGTCGACGGTCGCTCCCAACGTCCCACCGCCCCCTAGGAAACTGCCGCCTCCGAGGCCGGCCGCCCCGAATCTGTCGCCCGCTCCGCCCCCGTCACCTGTCGCAAGCGCGACACCTTTTTCTCCCCCCGAGGCCGTCGCGCCCTTGGGCGCGCCTCCGTCCGAAGGGGCCGAAGACGATCGCGAGCTCGTCTTGCCCGCAGGTAGGCGGCGAATTGGACTCATCGCCATCGTGGGCGTCGTCACGCTCGCAGCGGTCGTGCTCATCGTGGCGGCCGTGGTTGGGCTGGGGTCGCGCGAATCCGCCACGACCGCAACGCTCTCCTCGGTCGCTGTGCCCACCTCGGCCGCGGCGACACAACAAGTCACCGCGACTCTGCCGGCAGAGACGGCAGAGACGGCAGCGACGCCGGAGCCTCCCAAGGTGGACCCTGCCCCGCCGTCGGCCTCCGTTTCTGCCGCACCGCCAGCGACCACCGCTTCCAAGGTCAAGCCACCCACGCGTACGACCAAGCCGGTGCGCCCGGACTGCAATCCACCCTACACGATCGACGCCGACGGGATTCGAATCCCCAAGCCGGAGTGTTTCTGAGGAGCCATGTCCAGCGTCTCATACTTGCAACGAGTGATTCGATTGGGTCGTCGTTCGCTCATCGGGGCAGCTGTCCTCGGGCTCGCTCCGTGGCCGGCGGGCTTGGCGCTCGCGGACGAGAAGACGGCGTGTCTCGATTCCTACGTGGAGGCACAGAAGCTAAGGCAAAAATCGTCGTTCGTCGCGGCGCGCGCGAGTCTCATCCTCTGCTCCCGTGAGGCATGCCCAGGCACGATCCGAAGCGAATGCGTCCAATGGCTCGAGGAGGTCGACCGAAGCATGCCGACGGTGGTGTTGCTCGCCAAGGATGGCGATGGACAGGACTTGCTCGATGTGCGTGTCACGGTCGACGGAGAGCCCTTCGCCGAGCGCGCGGACGGCAAACCGATTCCGGTCGATCCGGGAGCACGGGTCTTTCGATTCGAGGCGACAGGCTTTGAGCCTGTCGAGGCGCAGCATGTGATTCGCACATCCGTCAAGGATCTCGCCATTTCGGTCGAGTTGCAGCGTGTGGCCGGTTCTGGTTCGCCGAACGATCCGGAAGTGCCGCCCCCGATCCCATTGGCCGAATCGGACGCGGGACGGAGTCGACCAACGCCGCCCCTCGTTTATGTGCTGGGCGGGCTCGGTGTGGTGGGCATGGCAGGGTTTGGAACGTTTGCTTGGCGATACGACAGCCAGCGTTCCGACCTGGAGGAGTGCAAGCCGTTCTGTGCGGCGTCGGACATCGACGCCACGAATACATCGCGAAAGATCGCGTTCGTCTCGCTAGGTGTGGGCGTGGTTGCCCTGGGAGCAGCCACAGCGCTCTTCTTGACGCGCCCCGACGAGGCCTCGAGCGTCGCGACCCGTCGAGGCTTGATGCTCGACGCGGTCCCCACCTCGGGCGGTGCTGCGGCTACGTTGCGCGGCGTGTTCTGACCGCGGTCAGATCTGCGTCTCGCATCCGTCGTCCGGTTCCGGCGCGGGAGGCATGGAGACGTTCGTCCAGGACGCGTTACAGTCGCTGGTATCGCACAACCCAAGCGAGCACGACAAAGACAGGGCGCCTTTGACTCGATACGTCGAGCAAGGTCGCTCGCACGCGCCACAGTGCTGGACGTCGCTGTTGGTGTCGATCTCACACCCGTCGCTCATCGAGTTGTTACAGTTGGCCCACCCCGCCAAGCACGTGCCGCTGCAGGTTGTCCCTTGGCACACGGCAGATGCGTGCTCCGGAGTGGGACACGGCGTGCATCCCGTCGAGCCGCAACCGTAGGCGGGATCGGTGACCTCGACACACCCGCCAGAGCACAGCTTCTGCGTTGCAAGGCACGTGGAGCTGTCCTGCGTCGCATCGGGCCCGGTCTCTTGCACCGGCGCATCTTCCGAGACGTCCACCAGCGAATCTTCTGAGATGTCTTGCGTCGCGTCGAGTCCGGCTTCCGCGTCCGCGGACACATCCGGCTCGGACGTGTCTTCGCTGCCTTCCTGTGGCGCATCGATGTGGGAATCTTCGACGGAGGAGTCTCCGGCCGAGCCTCCGGAATCGGAGGTGGAGGCATCGCCCGCCGAGCCTGCGTTGCCTTGGTCCACGCCGGCATCTACTGGGCCGGGGGTGCCCCCCCCGTAGCCATCGAGTGACTCAGTCAACCCGCAACCGCCGAGCAGCACGAGCAGAAGTCCAGCAGCAGCATACGGAAGACCGCTCGAGCCCGCCTTGCGAGGGTATCCACCACGCCGACTTGAGTGCTCGTCCCGCAGATTCATACCGAGATCATCGGCGCGTTCATGCTGGTCGTCAACTCGAAGTTCCGTGGGATACCCCGACGCCGAGCGGCGTTGGGGGACGGATGCTGTTGGGTGCCGTGAACGGAGGCGATTCGTGCGTCGGGAGGCGCTCCGAAACGGGTCTTCCCTCCCGATGACACAGGCCTTGTCCACGAGGTTGAAAGCGACCCCGCGGAGGTAGCCGTTGCCTACGACGGGGCCTAATCGTTTGGGAACGCGCGCCTCCCTCACTTGCATCATCCTCGATGCATCCGTCGCCATGACGCGTTTGATCGTGCTCTGGCCCGGAACGTACTCGCCGTAGGTCGCGAAAACGCGCAAGCTGTCACACACGCTTGACACTTCGCTCCGTGGACCGTCAAACGCGTGCGACACGGACCCGGGCGGCTTCTCTCGTTGTGTGGGACGCGACGGCGCCGACGCTTCGACACGGCCCTGGCACCCGGCATGCAACCTAGGGCGGCCGAGGTCATCATGAACACCAAGCCGTCCGCCAAGAACCCACCGGTTCCGCAAGCACCCAAGAGCGGCCTTCGGCTTCTGGCAGGGAAGTATCAACTTCTCGCGCCGCTGAGCCGTCGAGGGGCCGGCAACGTGTTTGTCGCGCGCTGCGCCTCCTCCCGCAGGCCCGTCGCGGTTGGGATTCTGCCCCACGGCGCGAATCCCCAGTACGCGAGTGAGCTCGAAATGTTCCGCGGCGTCCGGCACCCGAATGTCGCGGAGCTGATCGATTGCGTCGCCGCTCAGGACGGGTCGCTCGCCCTCGTCACGGAGCTCGCGGCGGGGCAGGACATCAAGACCCTCCTCGGGGACCAAGGGCCTCTGTCCGAGATGTTCGCTCTCGAAGTGACCTTGCGGGCGTGCGAAGGCTTGCACGCAGCCCACGCCCGGGGCGTCGTCCACAAGGAACTCAGTACTTCGACGGTGCTGGTCGACGCGACGGGGCCCCGTCTGGCGGTGAAGGTCGTGGGCTTCGGCATGGGCATGGGCACGGGGGCGACGGTCGATCCGAGCGTCACCTCATCGCCACAGCTCGTGGACGTCTATGCTCACAGGGCGCCTGAACAGCTGATGGCCAAGGCGGCGACCCCGCGGAGTGATGTGTACTCGTTGGGGGTGGTGCTCTTCGAGATGCTCACCGCGAGGCTCCCGTTCAGAAGCCGGACGCCTGCCGACGTGCTTCGCGCGAACCTGCTCGAGCCGCCGCTCGCGATGCGGGAAGCGAACCCGTCCGTCCGCGTTTCGGGGTGGGCTGAGTCGATCGTGCGACGGTGTCTCGCCAAGAACCCGGAAGACCGCTTTCCCTCGATGACGGAGCTTGCCGCCGAGATCCGCGCGTGCCTCGAGGCGCATTGCGACCGCGGCACGCCGTCGTGGAGGCCCGAGCCGGTGGCCGTGCTCCGCCGTCCGGTGCAGGGCGGAACGGCTCGGATAGCCGCGGACCTGGGGGAAGCCGCTACGCTGGTCGACGCTTCTGTCGCGCCATCCACCGTCCTGGAGGACCCGAAGGCGTACCCGGTTACCGTCATCGACCAGCCCTCGCAGTACCCGCGGACGCTGATCGCGCCAGCCCACAGCTCGTCGAAGGTCGAAGATCTCTCCGCCATTCCGTGGCTTGCCGCGGTGGGTGCTGCGTCGGTGGGGGGAATCGCCGGACTGCTCATCGTGTGGTCGCTCGTCGCGCTGGCCGGACCATGATTCCTCTGGACGCGGCGTGTCGTTCACCCGAACATGGGCCGGTCCACCCACGGAGGCCGGCATGGCAGACGACGACGTTCGACGGAAGATCCTGGTGCGCAGGGCGACGTTTCTGGCGGCGGCGCTGACGGGGTTGTCGGCCGGGGCCGGGTGTGACCGGGACGGTGGGATGGGGCAACCGTGCCTATCGATCGCGCAGCCTCGGCCGGATGCCGAGGTCGAGCCCCAGATGTGCTTGAAGGTGGCGCCGAGGGAGGACGCGTCTGGACCTGAGCCTCGGATGTGCTTGAAGGTGGCGCCGCCGGATCCGGAAGAGGAACCGGCACCCTGCCTGAGTGTGGCTCGGCCTCCGCCGAAGGGGTCTTGAGCGGCAAGCATCGGTTCAGAGGGGAACGTCCCGTCCACGCCGTCGACGCCGCAGGCAGGCTGCAGCGATCGCCGCGAGCAGAGCGATCCCGCCCGTGTCGCCGGAGCGGCGGACCAGGAAGCAGCCACAACCACCATCCTCCGCGCCGCTGCCCGGAGTCGCCGCGGTGGACCCCCCAGAGCCTGAAAGCCCGCCGTCGGACCCGCCATCGGCGCCGCTCACTCCTCCCGTACCATCCGTACCGCCAGCGCCGCTCGCTCCGCCCGCACCGCCCGCACCGCCCGTACCGCCCGTACCGCTCGCTCCGCCCGCACCGCCCGTACCGCCCGTGCCGCTCGCACCGCCCGTTCCACCGTCCGGTGGAGGCGCATCCGTGTATTCGTAGGCACCTACGTCCGGTGCCCCGTCGCGGACAACCCCGTCTCGATCCTTGGGTACGGCGTAACCGGGAATGGTCACTCCCGTGTCTCTCGCGGCCGATCCCGCGACAAGGTGGTAGTCGGCGGCCGAGGCGTCTACGAACCCTGCGCCCGCCACGTCATCGAGCGTGAGATTACCACCTTCGCTCCAGTCCACGGAGCCGCCCACGCTCAGGGCCGTCCCGCCCGTGGCGACGAACAAGTTGTTGAATACCACGTTCGCTTGGGTCTTCTCGCCGAACAACGTGAGTCCGGATTCGCCGCAGCCAACGACCGTGTTGTGAAGGAAGGCGTAGGACATGCCCTGCACGGCGTCGTCCTCCCGATCGTTCGCGTAGATGCCGTCCTCGGCGAACCCCACGATGACGTTGTTGGTCACCTCGGTGGTTCCCGCACCGAGGACGAAAACCCCGATCGTCGGCCCGTCCTCAAGGTAGTTGTCGTAGATCTTGCAGGCGGATGCGCCGCCGATCTGGATGCCGCGCGTCTGCACCATGTCGGTCGCGGTGCGCCCGACCCCCCGGATGACGTTGCGATAGACCTCGCAGTCCTTCGGCGTCACACCCACTTGGAGCCCGTCCCAACCGGTCTCCTCGATCACGTTGTCGTGAAGCCACACGCCGTGGTGCTCGTGGGGATAGAGCTTGACCGTCTGTCCGTTGCATGGATAGTCGCGCCCCCCATAGCCGGTGCTGCCGACGTAGAACGCCTCGCCGCCGGTATGGTGGACGTAGGTATCGTGGACGCGCGTGTTGCGCTGGACGAAGGCGCCGAGGTTGGCGGAGCCGTCGCAGCGCGGCTCGGTCTTCAGGTTGAACCCGGCGAATCCGGTGTGGTGGACCTCGAGGTGGTCGAGCTCGTAGTCCGTGCTCAGGTCACCTACGGCGACGCCCATCGCCGAATAATCTGGTCCGGTCCTTCGCGCGGCGATGTCGAAGCCGTAGGTGATCTGCGGGTCGCCGGTCCCCGTGACGTGAAAGAAGGAAGATCCCACGATTCGCAAGCCGTAGCCCTTGTCGCTGTTGTCGATGACGACCTGTCCGCCGCAGTTCTTGATCACGATCGGAGCGGCTTCGGTCCCTACGAACGACTCGAGGCTGAGGAACGGACGCGTGCCGGCCTCGACGCACACGACGTCACCCGGTTGGACGCCGAGAGCCGTGCCATTGATGCTGTGGGTGGCGGAGGAGATGGTGTGATCACACCCGCAGTCCTGCGCGCGCGAGGCGGAGGAGTGAAGAATGGATGCGAGCACGGCAGCGGCGAGAAGGACGTGACGAGGTGCCATCGCAGCATCGTGCCGAGCCTCCGCGGGTCTCGTCAAGGTCGCGCCTCTCCGGACGTCCGCGGCTCCCCCCCATTCAACCCAGCCAACGAACAAGAGCATAGCACCCATCCACCGAACGCAGAAGATGGGAAGGTGGATGGCGCTCGGCTATGGGTAGCGCCGGGACGAAAATCACGGAGGCATCCCTTGAACAAGCCGCAGCGACTCGTGCAGCCCGGCGCGCGTAACCTGCTCGCGCGCATTCTGGAACAACCGCAGCTCGCCGAGCAGATCCAGCGTCTGCCACCCGCCGTTCTCGGTAGCCTGATTGACCGGATCGGGCTGGAGGACGCCGGGGAGCTGGTTGCGCTCGCGACCACCGAGCAGCTGGCGGACGTTTTCGACGAGGATCTCTGGAAGAACCAACGCCCGGGGGAGGAGGAGCGGTTCGACGCCGGTCGGTTCCTGGTGTGGCTCGAGGTGATGCTCGAGGCAGGAGACGCCGTCGTGGCGAGGAAGCTCGCCGAGCTACCGGAAGACCTCGTCACGCTCGCGTTTCATCGCCACGTCCTTGTGTTGAACCTCGACGCCCTCGCGCTCGAGATGCAAGCCCAAGACGAGGTGGAGGCGCGCCTCCTCGACAAGGCGCTCGAGAGCTGCCTGTACGAAGAGATAGGCGAGTACCAGGTGATGTCTCGTAGCCCTGACGGGTGGGATGCTGTCCTCGCCGCGCTGCTCGCCCTCGACCCGCTCCACCACGACTTGCTCGTCAGAATCCTCGAACGCTGCTGTCACATGACCGGCGAGTTCGTCGACGACAACGGCGGGCTGTACGACGTGCTCACGTCGGACGAGATGCTGGAGGGGGATGTAGCAGGGGACAGAGAAGACCGGCGCGCGGAGCGAGGGTACGTGGCGCCTCCCACGGCGTCCGCCTTCTTGAAGCTCGCTCGCAGGGGCCTCCACGAAGCGCACGACGAACATGACCCCGTGACCCGGGCGTACCTGCGGGACCTCGCGCGCTCGTCCAGGGCCCCGGCCAAGCCGTGCCCCGTCCGCGAGAGCGACGGGTTGTCCCAGGTTCTGCGAGAGGCCGCAGTGATCGTGGAGGCGTCGCCGCCGCTACTTCCGGGCGGCGCGCAGGAGGGTTCCCGGGCCGAGCCCCTCGTCGTGAGGACGATGCGACGGTTGGGGGAGACCGAGCCTGACCTGTTCGGGACGAGGAGCGAGGAGCTCGCTTACCTCGCGAACGTGCTCGTGGCGGGATGTACGTTCCGGCAGCGTCGGCTCCGGCCCATCGAGGCCCTGCGCGTGGTGATGGCCGTCTGCAGCCTGGGTGTCTGGCAATCGCTGGAGGGAAAGCGTGGGCGCGGGCGGAACGGCGACGATGTGCAGCGGGCCTGTGACGTGCTGCGGCAATTCCCCGCGGATGGGCTGTTCCGTCGCGCCTGGTTCGCCCTCCACCAGGAGGTGATCGTCCCCGCGTCGGACCTCGCCCTGCACTGGGTTACGCAGGCCGGGATGCGGACTCCGAGAGAGGACCGCACGCCGTTCGCCCGGGCGGAAGCGTCGCTGCGTGCCGCCTGTGCCGCGGGCGCGCCCTGGAAAGCCTTGCCCGTGCTCGATGTCCTCTTGGGGGTCCGGGAGCACCAAGCGGTGGAGGCGCTGCGCTGCTTAATCGACGAGTGTCCGACGTTGCCTGGCGGAGAGTCTGGGGCGGGCGTGGGAGACGAGAGCGCACGCTTCCTCTGTTCGGGTGAGGATCTTGCTGAGGCGCGCGCCTTGCTGAAGCGACTGCGGGGGCCGGGGAAGGCAGCGCAATAGCCGTGCAGAATCCAGACCCGACAGACCTCTACCGTGCACCGGCATCGAACGTGGCGCCGCGACCGTCCTCCACACCGGGCCAGGACGCCACGTACTCTGACGTCTGTCCCGGTTCGGACACGTCCACCCAATAGCGGCTCCCTGTGCCCGCCGGCCGCACGTCCACGTGCACGAACGCGTGGTTGGGGTAGTAGCCGCACCCCACGTCCTGGAAGCGTCGGCAGGTCCGGTACACGCGCTCGTTGCTCACCCCCATCACCTGCAGGTCGATCGCGCGCCCCAGGGCGTGCATTCCCTCGTCGGGGCCAGTCCTATAGCCGCTCACGAGGTAGATCCCCCGAAAGGGATAGGCCTCGGCGATTTGCTCCACGAGCCAGACCAGCCGCGGGTTCAAGAGGCGCACGGACGGGAGCCACTCCCCGTCGCGCGCGTTCGCGTCGGGCTCATCTGGGAGAGGGACGGATGGACGCTCCACACCCGGCGGACGCGCCATCACGGACAGCCGGTCGATCGCGTCGGCGGACACGGAGCCGTCGCAGGCCAAGAGGGGGAAGCTGTCCGTCTCGCCCTGGTATCGCGTGAAGCGCACCGCTCTGTGGCTGCAGGTCTCCGAAGCCGACCCGACGTTCCACCCCTTCATCGACCAGAACGACGGGGGCGCGTGGGTCGGCCCGAAGAAGTCGGGGGAGCTCGGTCCAAAGACGCGCTGTACAGACCATGCGTTACCCTGGTTCGGGTGGACGTGCTCCAGGCCCCACCGCGCGTGCCACCCGATCGCGTACAGGGAAGGCTCGGAGGCGCCGTCCGGCAGCTCGAGGCTCAAGCCGCCCGTGAGCAACGAATCCCAGCGTGCCACCCCCCATGGTCCCCACGCGAACCGCCAGGCTGCCGACGGGGTCTCGACCGAGGGCTGCGCGTACCCTCGGAGCATCGGCAACTCGTCGCTCAGGCTCAATCGGAAGTCCGACACGGTCGCGCCCGTGGCCGCGCTGCCAGGCTGTGCCCAGCCCACGATGCCCAGGGCGATCCCCGCGAAAAGCACGCGACGCGTGGCGGAAGCGGTCCGATTCATAGGGTGTTGGGTAGGATGCAGGGCGGGGCTCCAAAGTTCCCCGGTCGAAGATCTGTCCGGGGCCGTGGCGTCAACCCTTCATGTCCCGGAAGCATTCCAAGACGCCAACTGTAAGCCATGCACCGTCTCTCCGTTGTCCATGGGCCAGTAGATCCCCCCACCCCCGTACGAGCGGCCCTTCGCTCAGCCTCCGCCCGGATGGGACGACGGCTATCGGCCCTGGCGGTGACGCCTAACCGTGGGTCAAGGGGACTGGCAGCTACCCAGCACGGCGTACCCGCCGTCCGAGTTGACGTTCGAGTGCGAGGCGATGGAGAGCCCGGTATGGATGGCGCAGGTGTAGCTGTGGCCCGTCGTCGAGTCCTCGACGAGGTCGCAACACCACGCCGTCAGCGCGTCCATCTCTGCCCAGGCCGTGCATTGCGCCGCGCATTGGGCTTGATTGGCGGGGCTGCCGTCGTCCAGCCCGAAGTGGAACGGAACCCAATGGTAGTTGGGAATGTCATCCGTCTTCCCCGCGCACCTCGAGTCCGCTTGCATCGCGGGAGGCGTCACGCAGCACGGGTCGGAATTGCACGCCTGGCTCTGCTGAGGTTTCGGGGGAGGGCACAACGCGTCGTCCGCTGCCTGGCCGTCGTCCCGCTGGCAGTGAAAGGCCTGCGTCATCGTGCCGCCGCCGCAACTCACCGAGCACGGCGACCACGCGCCGGCGACCCACGAATAGACGTAGTCCGTACAGATGCCGTTGTCGCAATGCGCCTGGACGGCGCAGGACCCGCAAGCGACACTGCGGACTTGTCCGCATACATCCGTCGTGTCCAGCGGACCGCACTGGAGCCCGGACTGGATGCACAGCTCGTCATCCGCCGGAGCCGCACACCCTTCGACCGGTGGCGTCTCCTCCGACGCGTCGTCGGGTCCTGACTCCGGCATGCCTGAATCCGGGACCCCTGCTTCCGCGTCTGGCGATTCCGCGTAGGCGTCAGACCCCGCCCCTGGCGTGGCTTCGACCTCTTCCAGGTCGAACGCACACGACGACAGGCAAGCGGAGAACACCGCAAACGACGTCGCCCCAACGAAACGCAGAGCCGCCATTCCTGACACGTTACCATGCGCGGACGGGCCGGTCCAAGGCGCGCATTCCCTCGTCGGGCCCGGTTCTGTAGCACTCACGACGTAGACCCCCCGAAGGGGATAGGCCTCGGCGACTTGATCCACGAGCCAGACCAACCTTGGGTTCAGCAAACGCACGGAGGGGAGCCACTCCGCGCCGCGAATCAAGGGGCCTGGCAGCTTCCCAGCACGGCGTACCCTCCGTCCGAGTTGGCGTGCGAGAACGAGGTGATGGAGAGCCCGGTGTGGATGGCGCAGGAGTAGCTGTGGCCTGTGGTCGTGTCCTCGATGAGGTCGCAACACCACGCCGCCAGCGAGTCCATTTGCGCCCAGGCCGTGCATTGCGCCGCGCATTGGGCCTGGTTGGCAGGGCTGCCGTCGTCCAGTCCGAAGTGGGATGGATCCCAATGGTAGTTCGGGATGTCACTCGTCCCGCCCGCGCACTTCGAGTTCGCTTGCATCGCGGCAGGTGTCACGCAGCACGGGTTGGAATTGCACGGCTGGGTCTGCTGGGGCTTCGGGGACGGGCAGGACGCGTCGTCCGCTGCCTGGCCGTCGTCCCGCCGGCAGTGAAAGGCCTGCGACATCGTGCCTCCGCCGCAACTCACCGTGCACGACGACCATGCGCCGGCGACCCACGAATAGACGTAGTCCTTACAGATGCCGTTGTCGCAATGCGCCTGGACGGCGCAAGACCCGCACGTGACACTGCGAACCTGTCCGCACACATCCGTCGTGTCCAGCGGACCGCACTGGAGCCCGAACTGGATGCACAGTTCGTCATCCCCCGGGGCTGAACACCCTTCGGCCGGTGGCGCATCCGCTGACGCGTCTCCAGTGCCTGTCTCGGGCACGCCTGTCTCCGGCACGCCTGTCTCGGGCACGCCTGTCTCCGGTATCCCGGACTCCGGGAACCCTGACTCGGGCATACCCGACTCCGGGACCCCTGATTCCGCGTCTGGCGATTGCGCGTAGGCGTCGGACCCCGCCCACGGCGTGGCTTCGACCTCTTCCAGGTCGAACGCACAGGACGACAGACACGCAGAGAACACCGCGAACGACGTCGCCCCAACGAAACGCAGAGCCGTCATTCCTGACACATTACCATGCGCGGAAGGGCCGGTCCAAGGCGTGCATCCCCTGGTGCCTGAGAACGTGCATGTGTCTCGCGCCGTGGCGCAACAAACAATTGCCGACTCGTCCGAGGGGTGCGATCCCCAGGGCATGACGTTTCCGCTCCTTGCCGCCGACCAAACCTGGGCGCTCTGGGCCATGCTGCTATGCGCGGGCGCCTTCGGCCTCTGGGCGGAAACCACACCATGGGGCCGTCGCCTGTCCGGCGCCGTCATTGCCATCGGCACCACCTTCGTGCTCTCGAACCTCGGTGTCATCCCGTCCGACGCGCCCACCTACGACGCGGTGTGGTCCTACGTCGTGCCCCTCGCGATCCCGCTGCTGCTGCTGCGCGCGGACGTTCGCCGGATCGTTCGGGAGGCGGGGCCGACCCTCGGGGTGTACCTCATCGGGGCTGCGGGCACCGTGCTCGGGACCATCTTTGCCTTTCAGGTCGTCGACCTCGGCCCCGACGGCGCCAAGATCGCAGGTATCTTCTGCGCCACCTACGTAGGCGGTTCGATGAACTACGTGGCGGCGGCGGAGGTGCTGGGCTTGCGGTCAGGAGACCTCTTGTCCGCGGGCATCGCCGCCGACAACCTCGTGATGACCCTCTACTTCCTGGTCCTGTTCGCGCTGCCTTCGCTTCCCGGGCTGCGAAAGCGTTTCGCGATTCGCCACGTCCCCGAGGATCCTGCGGAGGACGGCAACCGCGAGCAGGCGGACGGCGTGCCCGTCACGCACATGGCCGCTTCTCTGGCCATCGCCGCGAGCGCATGCGCCATCGGACATGCCATCGAGACCGTTACGTGGCCGAAGACCGGCGTGCTCTGGATGACCTTGCTGGTAGTCTTTGCGGCAACCACGTTTCCCGCGCACCTGTCGAAGATTCGAGGGGCTACCCGCGCCGGGACCGTGCTCATGCAGATCTTCTTCGCCACGATCGGCGCGAGCGCGAACATCGGCGTGGTGCTCCGCGTGGGGCCGGTCCTGTTCCTCTTCGCTGCCCTGATCCTGCTCGTTCATCTCGGCGTCATCCTGGTGTTCGGCAAGGTGCTGCGCCTGGACCTGGCCGAGATCGTGATCGCGTCCAACGCGAACGTCGGGGGGCCCACCACCGCGGCTGCCATGGCGGTCGGGTGCCGGTGGCAGAGACTCGTGCTGCCCGCTGTCCTGTGCGGAACGCTGGGCTATGCAATCGGTACCTTCGTGGGGGTCGCGGTCGGGCGAATCCTTGGGGCGTGAGCCTTCCTCTTCTGACCGGCTCCTGTCAGTTCAGCTCGACCCACCGTTCACTCACATCCCAGGACAGTCGTTCGTGTCGTAGCACGCGGCATACTTCGCCCACATGTTGCGCGCGAGCCATGAGGTGTATTGCATCGAGAACGAGCCGCAGGTCCCGCCTGGACAGTCGGTGGACTTCCGGCACGGCTCGCCCTCGGCCGCGCCCCCTTCACACGTCGGAAACGCTTCCGCGTACGTCGCTGGTGGCGTGTGGTCGGGACGACAGTACGCACCGTGTTCGACCATCCTCTCGACGTAGGGGATCATTCCCTCGTACGCGAGCGCTCGCGCGGCGGGAATCGCACGGACGAGGTTGGCCGTGGAGAGGGTGGGGCCGATGGTGATCGCTTGATAGGCGCCAAAACAGCTGTTCACGTCGTTGGCGTCGTTGTCCTCGTTGACCGCCAATCGACCGTTGTCCCCAAGGTGCGCCGGATCGACGTAGTTCGAGTTGGTCTGCTTCGTGTAATCACTGTATCCACCGCAGCCGGGGATGTTGAAGTAGCCGTACAGCGTCCGGCCCGTGTCGGACCAGGTCCAGAGCTCGCCGGAGACGTCGAACCCGCACTTGTCCGCGGTCCCATTGTTCACGCGCAACAAGTCCTGTTTCATCTGGTCGCCGGTAGGGCCCGTGAGCAGCGCGGCAGCCACAATCGTCGGCAAGTAGCGCCCGACCGCGTGACCGCCGTTGGGCTGGTACATCGCTCCGAACCCGCGCGCCTTCCACATGAAGTAGTAGTCGAGCCCCCACTGCACCGAACGGATCGCGAGGAGCCTCTTGTCCTCCTCATGACCGGTGGCGTCGACGGCCAGAAGCTGCATGGCCCCGAGCAGCCCCTCCATGGACCGGGGCGGATATCCGCTCGGATTGCCCGAGAAGTTGTACATGGGGGGCATGTATTGCCAGTAGGTGTAGTTGCCGCTGGCTCCCCACTCCACCTTGGGTGGCGCCATCGCGTCCAGGGCCTCCTCCCACGGGCTGCCCGTGACCGTCGTCCCATCCTTCCTCACGGGGAAGGGAAGGTTCGGAAGGCCCGCGAAGTCGATCGCCGTCGTCGAGACCAGGGGCTTGTCGGGACCCGTCAGCGGCGGTCGGAGCACCGTCGACCCTGCATCGGCAGGAACCTCACCTAGAATCGTCAGCACTGCGGCATGCCAGAAGCAATGTCGCGACAGGCCCGTTGCTTCGTCCTCGCCTCCACAGCTCGATTCCCCCGTCTCGAGCATGCTGTGGGACTTGACTACGGTAGTCACCGGAACGGAGGTCGTGCTCACCTCGAAGGGATCGGTCTCCTTGGGGTTCAAGGGAGACCCGGTGTCCGTCATGTCACCGAGCCGCCCATCCATGAAAGAGCTCGTGACGGTCGCCGACGGGTTCGACACCCATCCGTTGCGCAAGGACGCGTCGGCAGCGCCAACCGTCGCCGGCGACATGCCGACGATCGACACCGTTCCTCCCGGCGTGCGGGGAGCTACCCAGTAATCGTAGTCGTTGGCAAACTTGCCGCACGCGCACGGCCCACCGTCGCACGCGAAGGCGAACTCGATCGTGGAAGCTGGGAACGGGTCGACCGCGCGAACATGAGAGACGCTGTTCCCAAGACAGGGCGAATCGGCCGAGGTGGAGCCGCAATCACAACCTGAAACCACACTTCCGCCGGACCCGGCTGCGCCTGCTTGGCCGCCCGTACCCCCTGTGCCTGTGCCCCCCGTGTTCGTACCTCCCGTGTTCGTACCTCCCGTGTTCGTACCTCCCGTGCCCGTGCCCCCCGTGCCCGTGCCCCCTGTGCCCGCGCCCCCCGCGCTCGAACCCCCCGCACCACCCGTCGTCGGGGCCCCGCCCGTCCCCCCGGCATCGTCGGATGATCCGCAGGACGCTGCCACGAGAAGTCCTCCCGCCACACCAAGCCATCTCCATTGGGTCATCTTGGGTTCCTCCGCACTCCGCTATCAACACGTCGCTGGACGAGAACCTCCGGGACAGGGTCGAGTTTGGCCCCGTCCGGCAGGCGTGTCGCAGTCTACCATCCCTTGCGGTCCTCCCGGGGTCGGGCATCAAGACACCATGCCTCGTCCAACCCCACGCAGGCTCACGTGCCCGCTACGACCGCCTCGGATCACCTCCCCGTCGTGGCGTTCGTTCCCTGGTTCTGAGAGTCCTCGTTCACGATGCCATCCGTGAGCGCCTGCAGCGAGTGGACTGGCAGGGTCAGGAACGAGTCCCGTGTTCGATCATAGGCCAGGCGGTAGCTTCCGGTCCCTTGCCCGTGCTGGACGTTGTGGGACCAGCCCCGGACGAGGAACGGACAGGTGTCGTTGAAGCAGATATGGAGAAACTCGGTGTCCCAGTCCGAGAAGGGGGACAGGGGCACCTGCCACTTCTGAAGACGTTCGCCGCAATGAGGGCACGTCATGGTCTCCTTTGTGTGGGCTTTGCGATGCGCCAGCACCTCGTCGGAAACGCGGGCGGTTCGCGGCGCCACCCACGGGCGCACGGCCGGGGCTCCGCCAGGCTTGTAGGCCCACACCGCGCTCACCGGATCACTCGTGGCGCACAGCCCTTCGTACTTGTCTCCCGCAGGGCGAGGGAGACCTTTGCTCGTGAATTGTCGCAGGTCCTCGAATCCCGCGCTGCACTGCAGGTAGTCCTCCACGATGAGACGCCGCTCCTCCTCTCCGGCCTGACGCCACACCTGAACAGCTTTCGTGGGAAACATCCGGTTGGAGAACAGGACGATGCAGATGCCCCCCGGCTTGAGCACGCGACTTGCCTCCGCAAACACCTCGAAGGGTCGCGTGAGGTAGTCCACGGACACCGTGTTGAGGACGGCGTCGAAGGACGAGTCTGCGAAGGGAAGGTGCGGGTCGGCGTTGAGGTCGTGCACGACATGCTCGGACAGGCGAGGATTCGCGAGCATCTCTTCCCGGTTCAGCCCGAGCCCGACGACCTGTGATGCGCTCAGACCCTCGGGCAAGTGGGACTCCCAGCTCGCCATCAGATCCAGCACGGTGGGATGAGGCATCACCAGGAGCGAGCCGAGGATTCGCGAGATTTCCTCGCGCGCCGTCGCGTCCAGGTGATGCACCATCCGCGGCGATGCGTAGAACTCGGTGTCTGCGTTCTCGTTTTCTCGGGAGAAGGCGCCCGGTCCGTACACCATGGCTCGAAGGTCGGCGGCTCTTTCTCGAAGTGCTCGAGCCAGCGCTTGCTCGTCAAAGTTCTGCATGGACATGACCGTTTGGATGGCAGCGCGTCGGTCCGCATCGCGCAAGGGTTGCTCGCGGCATGCGGCCGTGAGTTGCGCAGGCCCTCCCGTCGCACCCCGCTGCAATGACCGCGGTTGTGAACCCTTCTTCACGACGGTGTGGACGCAGGGTCGCGATCGCGAAGCTGGTAGGAAAAATTGCGAGGGGGTATCCGTGGGGCAGGCACTGGTGCATGCTTTGCACAATGGCGAGGGCCAAGGAGGACGGTATGCGCACAAGATTGCTTCCTGTCACGCTGATGCTCGGCCTGGTCGCAGGCCTGACCGCGGGTTGCTCTTCGGATGACGACGACGGCGCGGGTGGGTCGGGCGGTGGCGCGTCGATCGCGCTCGAGGACGTGGGGCCGCTGCTAGCGGACGTGCAGTGCGAGGCGTACCAGGAGTGCTTCGGTCCGCTGTACGAGCTCTATGCGGCGGGAGAGGATTGCGAGGCGCGTGCGGCCGCTGCGTTCGAGGACGAAGTCGTTCTGATCCAGTCGGCGATTGCGGCAGGCAAGACCACCTACGACGGGACCAAGGCGCAGGCTTGCCTGGACGGCTTCAAGGCCGCGAGCTGCACCGACCTGGGCGTGACGGAGCCGGAGGCGTGCAAGTTGGTGGTCGTCGGCATCGTCGAGGAGGGCGGGGAGTGCACGTCGAGCCCTGAATGCGCTGGCGATTCGTTCTGCGCCCATGACAACGTTTGCCCGGGAACCTGCAAGGCCAAGGGCGGCGCGGGTGCGGACTGCTCTGCGGACGCCCATTGCGGTGACGGGGTGATGTGCAACGAGACCGCAGGCAAGTGCGAGAAGCCCGCAGGACAGGGGGCCGCTTGCGGAGGGACGACGGGGGCAGAATGCAGCCTGGGTCTGTTCTGCCGCGGCGAGGACGCGGAGAAGGGGACGGCGGGGACCTGCGCGTCCGTCGATGAGGTGTTCTCGGCCAAGGAAGGGGAAGCATGCGGCTTCGACACGGTCCTGTGCGAGACGACCTTGAGCTGCGCGGTCACGGCGGTGAGTGCCGAGGGGGCCGAGTTCCAGTGCGTTGCCAAGGTCGCGTCCGGGGCGGCGTGCAAGTTCGGCCTTCCCGAGTCGTGCCCCACAGGGGAGTACTGCGATGTCCCGAACATCATGACGGGCGACGTCAACGGCACTTGCAAGCCCTTGGCCGGTCAGGGGGAGCCGTGCACAAAGCCCGTCTTCGGTGACTCTCGCTGTGCCCCCAACCTTCGCTGCGACGCTGGCACGTGCCGTCCCCAGCAGCCGGCGGGGGGAACCTGCACGGACAGCGTGGTTTGTTATTCCGAGAACTGCGTGAACGGCAAGTGCCGGAGCAAGGAGAGCTGTCAGTAGGCGAGCCCCTCCTACGGGTCTTGCACGTCCACCAGCTCGGACAGGGCTTCCGAGAGCATCTCGTCGTGCGGGTTGAGGGCCAGGGCGCGTCGCAACACCTGGATCGCCTCGGTGGGGCGATTCAAGCGGCGATAGGCCCGGCCCAGGTAGAGCGACACCCGCGTGCTCGTGCTCCCGCTCGCGGCCAGCGTCTCCAAGTGCTCCCGTACGAGCTCCCACCGGCCCATCGACATGCACGCCAGCGCGGCGTGATAGTGCGCGATCAGCGACTCCGGGCTCTCGCGACAGATGGTCTCGAAACACTGCAGCGCCTTGTCGTACTTGCCCTGGTGGTATGCGCTGATGCCCAGCCAGTAGTGCGCCATCACGAAGCGAGGCTGCAGCTCGATGGCCTTCGCCAGGGCTTGCGACGCCTGCGTGAGTCGCGCCGCCCGAAAGTGGCAAATCCCGAGGTGATAGTAGGCCGCTGGCTCCTTCTCGTCGACCTCCACCGCCCGCTGAAAGACCTCAACGGCCTGCACGATCTTGCCGTGCCAGTAGTACGTCTTGCCGAGCGTCAACAACAACTGCATGTCGTCGGGATCGTTCTCGAGCGCCGCTTGCAGCTCACGCTCCGCTTCGTCGAGACTCCTGCCCGACGACGATCCCAAAGGCATTCCGTGGACGTCATAGCCCTGAACCGGTTCCATGGCGATCTCCCCCCTGTGAAAGACCTTCGATGTGATGGATAGGGTCCCCCCTGGATCGGGTCACGTCAAGCACAGGGGGCGCAGAAACGGACTCGTACCGGGTGCCCGAAGTGAGTACCGGTATCGCACTCCGGAGAACCACAGAGGAGACAGAAGGCACAGAAGGGGTGGGGGGTGGCGCGGAGGTAGTACGCGCGGGTCACGCCTGACGAAAGGCCCTTGCTGGTTCTCTGTTGACTGCGCCTTCGGCTTCGTCGTCCTCCGTGGACTCCAGCCAGCAGAGCTAGCAGAGCTAGCAGAGCTGGCCTTCGTCCACTCCGGATCGCCTTCCGTGTTCTCAGCTCCTAGATGATGTCCCTCATCCGTCCATTGTCGAAGCCGGGCCTCAACCCGGTAGGGACTTCGGGCACGCGGCGCAAGGGCCATGCTACGGTTCCGCCCTCGATGCCGGCCCGTGATGACCATCGCCTCCTGCTGGTGGAGTTCGTCCCCGTAGGGCGCATGCACAGGGCCGTGGTCTTCCCCGAGCTTGCCGGTATCGCGCATCACCTCGGCGTCCCCTGGCGATGGCTGCGTTTCGGGATCGAGGCCGACGCGCGGGCGCGAACCCGGGACTCCGGCCTCACCCTCTCGGACCAGGACTTCCCGACCCTCGATCGTGTCCTCCAGGATGACCACCCTTCGTGCGTCGCGTTCAGCCATCGCCCCGCCGACGCCCTCGTCGATCGCGTTTCCCCTTGGGTTCCCACCGAAAACCTGTTCGTCCTGGGGGAACCCTTCGCGGGAACCGGACGTCGCGGACGCCTGGTCTCCGTGGCCTCCGACCGATCGGCGTGGTCCCCGCTGCTTCGATGTCCCCCGACGCACCTCGTCGATCTCGGCTTCGTCCCGCCGCACTTCGGCTTCGAACCCGCCAACGACCTTGCGGTTCGCGTTCCCTTTCTGCCGCAGCTGACCCTGGGACGGCCTTGTCGCTACGAGCGTTCCGTCTCTTCCAACCCTCGCTTCCGCGACGTGGACCTCCAAGGATGCCTGCGCACCACGGGATGTTCGTTCTGCAACCGGCCCGCGCAGCACGGGCGTGGGTTGTCCCTCTCCCGGGACGAATTCGAAGCCTGCGTCCGCGCCGTGCGTGACACGCTTCCCCTCCCGCGCGAGCGGCTGCGTGTCCGGGTAGCCGGGGAAGGGGCGCTCCGTCACCTCGAGAGTCTCGTGGATGCCATCCTCGCTTGCGCGATTGCGCCCGCGGACTGGCTCTTGGACGGGCGCGTGGACGACCTGCTGCGAAGCCGCGATGACCTGGCGAAGGCCGCTCAGCGGTTCGAGAACACCGGGCACAGGATCCTCGTCATGCTCGTGGGCGTCGAGAGTTTCGTGCGCGCGGATCTCGAGCGCATGAACAAGGGAGTGACCCCACTCGATCATCTCGACGCCGCCCTGGCGCTCTTCGACTTGGAGCGCCGGCATCCGGACACGTTCTCGTTTCGGGAGTCAGGTGGCTTCAGCACCATCTTCCTCACGCCCTGGACCACACTCGAGGACCTGGCCTTCAACCTCCGCGTGGTGCAGGTGTGCAGGCTCGAGGGCCTCTGTGCGAAGGTGCTTGGCGATCGGCTGCGGCTCGAGCCGGGCCTTCCGATCACCGCCCTGGCCGCGCGCGACGGGCTCCTCCTCGATGCGTACGACGACCCCATGCTCGATACGGCGGCGCGTAGCTTCTACGGGGACGAGCTGCCCTGGAGGTTCGCCGACGACCGGATGCAAGAGTTGGGTTCCGTGCTGGTCCGCATGGCGGCGGCGCGCGATGCTCGCCCTGCGGACGATGAGCTCGGACGGCGCGTGGAGCGGTGGGTTGCTCGGGGTCGGTCAAGCGGCTTTTCCGTTGTGGACCTCGCCTTGCGCCGGATCGATGGCGGGAGCGTGAGCAAGGAAGGCGTGGCTTCGGGGCCCTCTCCGACGGTGGATGGTGCGGGTGAGCACGAGCGAGGTCTCGTCGCGTTGACCCGGGCCGGTCTCAAGCGCGTGGCGAAGATCGAAGCCATCCCCGAGCACCGCGTGGAGGCGCTTCTGGCGGCGCTCGACCCGCCGAACCCCACGTTGCGCCGCCTATCGACCCGGGGGCCCACGTCCGATGCGGAGCACGCGTCATGCGACGTGTTCTTCGGCAATGACCCGGCGGACGTTCGGGACGCCTTGGCCTGGACCACGAAGAGCGAATCCTCGTGGAAGGAGGAGATGCGCAACGAGGCGATGCGGCAGGTAGGCGAGCTCCTCGGCTATCCCCCATGCTGTGCGTCACGCTTTGCGCAACACGAGACGCCTGCGTCTCGCTTGAGCTACGGGTGGTTGCACCTGGCCCGACGGATGGAAGTGCCCGAGGCGGTATCGCCGTCGCTCAACCCGTTTGCTGCCCCACCTCTCGGTGGTCACGTGCCGTGTTCTCTGCGATGCGAGGCGTCCGTAGCTTGGTGGGACGGGGCGTGGGCCGTGCTTGCGCGGGACGAGGCCTGGAAGGACAGAGTCGCGGAGTTGCAGGGGCGCGCGCGGCACCCATGGCTGGTTGGCCTGCAGGGGCAAGGGGCTGCGCTCGAGTTGGTGCCCGAGGACGAGCCTGGCGAGCGCTTTCGCTTCCGTGCGGGAGTCATGGTGGGAAGCTCATCCGTGCTGGACCTCGCGGCTCGAGGACACGAGATCGTGATCGAGCACGAGCGGTTGATCGTGCGTGGGGCAGGGGAGTGGCTTGCGGATCTGTCTCTCCGTGCCTTCGTCTGGTGGCACGAACGGGCGTTGCAAGCGGACCTCTGGGCGCGCGTGCTGGCCCTGCGTGCGCATGCCGGCGCGGGACACTTCGATGGCGGCCGGGTCGCCCTGGACATCGACGGGGCTTTGCGGGTGAGCCCGCGTTTGCGCGAAATCCAGAGGCTGCTCGAGGAAGGGTTCCAGACCTTGCGCGCGAAGGGCTCCTTGCGTCACGTGCGCCTCGTGCGGTGTGAGCCCGTGGCACTGCACCGTCTCTTGCTGGTGGTTCAGGCTGGCAAGGAGCGGGTCGAGCTGTTCGTGACGCACGCCGAGGAATCGGAGCACCCCTTGTTTTGCGCCGGCACGATGGCCTTCACGGCTCCTGCGGGGGAGGCGATCGACACACCCTTGCGCAGAGCGGTATTTCGGGCGATGGAGACGGAGTTGGGCGCATGGGTCCGCCACCGCCGCGTTCCCGGGTAGCGGCTTGCCCGTGCAACCCGTTCCTTGCATACGGCATCGGAGCGAACGGCATCTCCCACGATCGGGAACCACGCCAAAGGGAAACATCGATGAAGCACGAGGCGAAGGCACGGATCATCAAGCGGGTTCGCATCCGGATCGGTGACGTGCCCGAGTGTCTTGGGAGGTTCGCCATGCTCGTCGGTGAGCACGGCGGACGCTTCGGCCAGATCTCCACGGTTCAGATCGGCAAGAAGGTCAAGATCCGCGACGTCGACATCCATGCCCCGGACGAGATCGCGTTCGACCGGCTGTGCGACGCCATCCGCAAGATGGAAGGGGTCGACCTTCTGGGGACGACGGACGTCGTGCTCGAGACGCACCGTCATGGAAAGATCCAGGTCACGGGCCGGGTGCCCGTCGAGACCATCGACGACCTGAGCATCGTGTACACCCCGGGGGTGGCGTCGGTGTGCACCAAGATCCACGCGAACCCCGAGCTGGCGATGGAGTACACGTCCATTCAGAACAACGTGGCGATCGTGACCAATGGAACGGCGATTTTGGGGCTGGGGGACATCGGTCCCGTCGCAGGCATGCCGGTGATGGAAGGCAAGGCGCTGCTGTTTCGCGTGCTCGCGGGGATCAATGGGTACCCGATCCTGATCGACAGCAAGGACCCGGAAGTGATCATCCAGACGGTACGGGCGATCGCTCCCACCTTTGGGGCCATCAAGCTCGAAGACATCCGCGCTCCTGAGTGTTTCGAGATCGAGGAGCGACTGGACGCCGCTCTCGACATCCCGGTGATGCACGACGACCAGCACGGGACCGCGGTGGTGGTGCTGGCAGCGTTGCTGAACATCGCGTCGAGCACGTACATCAACCTGAAGCGGTCTGCGGTGGGGATCGTGGGGTTGGGTGCGGCCGGCAACGGGATCTTCCGGCTGCTGCGGGCGTACGGTGTGGAGGAGGTGTACGGGGCGGACATCAACGCGGCGATGACGAGCCGGTTCGAGTCCCAGGGCGGGATTCCGACGGACCTCGCAGGTGTGATGGAGAAGTCGAAGATCGTGGTCGCCACCACGGGAGTCCCTGGCCTGATCAAGCCGGAGATGGTTCGGCCCAAGCAGGTGATCCTGGCCCTGTCGAACCCGAACCCGGAAATCGACCCCGACGAGGCGGTGGAAGCAGGCGCGCTCTTCGCCATGGACGGCAAGTCCGTGAACAACGCGATGGCATTCCCTGGCATCTTCAAGGGCGCGTTGCGGGCCCGTGCCACGAGGATCAACGATGCGATGAAGATCGCGGCGGCCAAGAAGATCGCTGAGTTCGCCGGTGAGAGCGACCTCGTGCCGAACATCCTCGACAAGCGCGTGCACGAGGCCGTCGCCGAAGCCGTCGAGCGCGCTGCCTTCAAGACCGGCGTGATTCGCTTCGTGGATTCCGCCGAAGTCTGACCCGCCGAAGTCGGAATTCGCGTTCTGTTGCGTCGTGACGTACACTCGGATCGTGGACGATTCTCGACCTACCTGGCCCGGCGCGTTGAAGGGGAACCCCCCGCCAGCCTCCCCCGCAAAGCGCACCCTTGCCCTCTACGTAGAAGGGGAAGAGCGCCTCCTCGACGACGGCGAGTACATCCTCGGCCGAAGCCCCTCCTGCGACATCGTCATCGATGACATGCTGGCGTCGCGAGTGCACGCCAAGATCTCCGTGTCCCAGGGCACGGTCATCCTCCGCGACATCGGCAGCTCGAACGGCGTGTACGTGAACTCGACGCGCATCGACATGCCCACGCCTTTGCGGGACGGAGACCGGATCCTCATCGGGACGAAGGAGATTTCTGTGTTCGCCGTGCGGGTCGCCATGACGCGCCGACCGTCGAGCACCCTGGCCGCGGCGGGATCGAAAGCCCCCCCTGCGACCGCAGCGCGCGCGCGCACCGACGCCTCGAAGCTTGCGACCGCGGCTTCCGCGCCTGCCATGCCTGCGGCGCCCGAGCCCCCTGCACCGGGACCACGCGCCGAGAGCATCGAGCAGTCCTCTCGCGACATGCCGCGGACCGAGAAGACGGATGCGTTCACTCAGCTCGGCCTTCTGGCGCGACGAATGATCGATGCTGGAAGGATGGACGGGGCGGTGCGCGTCCTGTCCGAGCACATGCGCAACGTACTCGAAGGGGCCCGCGACGGTCGGGTCGTCCCCCCGGACGTGCTTGTGGCCGCGTCGTCGTTCGCCATGGAGTTCGCGGAGGCTCAGCTCGAGTCCAAGTGGGTGGACTACGTAATTGAGCTGCACATGAACGTTCGCAAGCCGTTGACCGCGGACCTCATTGACGCGCTGTGTCGGCTTCGTCGCAAGAACGTTCGCTGCGACCGGGACATGATGCTGTTCTACAAGGCTGCGTTGCAGCGGGAGGAGCCGAACCTGCCGCTGTCCCAGCGCGTGTTGTGCGCGCGGATCTTCAGCCTGGACGAGGACGGGTAGCAAGCGACCCGTGGTTCCTGCTGGTCTGCTGGAACGCCAGCTTCAGAGTGCTTCCGGTATCGCTAGCTCGATCTTCAAGCGATACGGGACCGACGCCTTTCCGACCTCGAAGCCTTTCACTTCCGCGACGTACCGTGCTGCAGGCAACCCGGCGAGGCCGAGCGAAGTTTCGGTCCACGACGGGCAATTGTTGGCGCCCACCGGCTTGCCGTCGCCCAGCTTGACCTGCTCGACGTTCTTGGTGCCGTCGAGTCGATTGAACTGCATGGTAATCTTGCCCACGGTTTCGTTGCAGGGCTGTCCGTTGGAGTCGAGCATTTCGACCCTTGGGAACGCGCCTTCGGGCACGTCGATCGCGAAGAAGTCGTTGTCGCAGGTGCCACTCGTGAGAGCGGAGACGACCATGGTTTGACCGACGTCCATGAGGATCACGTTGGCTCCCCAGGGATGGTCGTTCGGTTCCTTCTCCTGCACGATGGATCCAGCGTACTTCAGCTCCCAGAGCCCGTCGTGCGTGCATCCGTCGGCGTCGATTTTGTTGGAGTCGTCGCAAGCCTCACCTTCGTCGACCACGCCGTCCCCATAGCGTGGGAAGGAAACCGTGAGCTTGACTCTCGGATCGATCGATCCTTGGTCGTAGCTCTTGCTGTCGAAGCCAAGGTAGTACGCAGCCGCGATATCGTTCATCTGCCACCAGAGGTCTTCCCCCTGCCCGCTGGGACAGCGATCATTTCGTCGGATGAATCCGGCCGTGCCGCAGGACCCCATGAGATACATGGCCAGGTCCACGTCGGGGTCCTGTTCTCCCGGAGCCTTCGCGAAGTCATAGCGGATGGCGACACGCTCTTGAGCGGCAAGTTTCAGCCCAATCACCCCGTCCGGCCCACCGAGGCCCGTGACGTTCGGCACTTCTTCCACGTCGCTGACCAGGGTGTTCAGGGACACCTCACCGCTGTGGACGCGCTGGTCACTGCTCAGGACCAGGGCCTCTGGCAAGGGACACCAATCCTTCGTCTGGGACCAGTTCTCGGCGGGGGCGGAACCGGCTGCCCCGCTTGCGCCCGCGCCACCGCTCTCACCCCCCGTCCCTCCCGTGGATCCGGCCGCTCCCCCGGTGTTCTTCTCGGCTTCCTCGTAGAGCGCAGGATCGAATTCGTTGCAGCCGGTATGCAGCAACACCGACGTTGCACCGCCGACGAGGAGGGCGAACGTAAGAGCCTTGCTTGCAAAGGAGGTTTCGTTCATCGCGATGGGTTCCTGCTGGGCTACGTGGCGTCGTTGGTTAGAAGGCACCTGTCAGAAGGAGTGCGCCACCGTCGGTGGCGACGCCGGGGCGAAGGCGCAACCCCTGCTCACGGGACGCGGGTTCACCGGACCAATCGGTGAAGATCGCGATCAGCCCTGTCCCCACGGCAGCCACGGCTGTCGCGCCGAACAAGATGTTCGTTCGCTGTTCGTCGTCCTTGCCTGCGAGGTAGCGGTCCCGGGTGGGGTTCTCTTCGTAATCCGTTCGCTGGGCGCGCACGTCGAGCCCCGACCAGGTCGCGGTGGCGCCCAGGGCGAGCGTGAGCCCGACGCCCGTGATGAACCAGCCGGCGCCGAGTCCGTCAGAGGTTTCCTCGGGTGCCTCGGTTGCCTCGGGCGGTGGAGGGGGGGGCGACGCGGGGGCTTGCGGCTCGCTTCGCTGCTGGGCGGTGGCCGCCGCTTCTGCCTGAGCTTCCTTTGCCTCTTGTTTGGCGATCTCCGCCTCGCACTTGGTCACCATCATCTCGGCCGTATTCGCCTGGTTGGGCGTCACTTCGGTCCGCTGGAAGGCTTTGTAGGTACGAATTGCCGTCCGGCAGTCGCCGCGCAGACGGTGGACCTGAGCGAGGGACCAGAGGTACTCGGGCTTCTGGTCAGCCTGGTAGGCAGCCTCGAACTCCTTCGCTGCCACTTCCCAATTCTGCACGTCATAGGCTACCTGCCCCTTCTGGGCGTGAGCCGAGGCGGCCGCCTCGTCCGCGCTCGCGTCCAGAGGTCCGAGCGCAAGGGCGGAGAGCGTCAAGCAAATGAGCAGTGTGCGAGGGGTACGGTTCGTCATGGGTGTTCTCATTCGGGTGGAAGACCTGGAGAGTCCTTGTCCCAGCGAGTCGGCGTCTTCGAAGGCGGAGGAACGGGATCCGTCGTCCCCGCGGTCGCCACCGGTTCATTCGGTTGCGGCCTGCGGACCCCACCACCGCCGCTCCTAGCCACGGTCGCGGGGCGCTGTACGGCGGGCTCGGGCTTAGCCGAGGCCGTCACGGGAGCGGCCGGTTGCGGTGGGGTGTCCCTCCCCTCGGGAGGACTATCGTGCTGGGCACTCACCCCCGCCAGCGTCTCTGCGGGAGCGGGTCTGGCGGCCGGTTCGGCCAACTCTCCGGTCGGAGGCGTCTCGTCCTTTGGCTCAGGCTGGCGCGTCGCCAGGACAATTCCAGCAAGGACCACCAGCGCGACACCAACCCCTGCGCCCACCAGCAGGCGGTTGCGCCCCTTTCCGGCCGGCAACACCGTGGCTCTCGAACCTGAAACCGAGCTCGAAATCGAGACCGAAGAAGGCGTCGGCCCCTCGAGCTGCGAAGGCGTGAAGGACCCAACGGTCGGCATTAGGCCTGATACCGAGATGATGGATTCCAGAGCGGGACGCCCCTCATTCAAGGCAGCCTTCACCGCCTGTCGGCGCTCGTCGAGATCCGTTCCGAACCCTTCCTGCACCCAGGTCGCCACCTCTCGGCGAGAACCGAGGCAAGACGCAGCGATTGCCGCCTCCCGCAACGCCTCTTCCATGTCCTCTGCGGTTTGAAAGCGCTTGTCCATGTCCCGCTCGAGAGCTCTCCCAATGACCTCGTCGAGCTCCGCCGACGGCTTCAAACCGATGGTGCTGGGCGGTGGAATCGGCATCTGCAGAATGTTGCTGAGCGTGACAGCGTCGCTGTCAGAGAGGAACAAGCGCCTCGCGGTGAGGGCGCTCCAGAGCATGGCGCCCGCTGCGAACAGGTCCGTTCTCCGATCGATCTTGTCGCCGCCCAGCACCTGCTCCGGCGCCATGTAGGCCAGCTTGCCCTTGAATTGGCCGGGTCGCGTGCTCATGATGCGAGATTCGGCGCGTGCGATGCCGAAGTCCGTCAAGCGCGCCGACCCGTCCACGCCGATCATGACGTTCTGGGGAGAAACGTCGCGATGGACAAGGTTGAGAAGATTCCCGTCGTCGTCCCGGATGCTATGCGCCGCCTGCAGCCCCGCAAGAACGTCGAGCATGATGGGAACGATCAGACGCGCTGGACGATCGCGCTGGAACTTCTTGAGCAGCCCCCCCAAAGAGCAACCCTCGACGTACTCCATCACGACATAATAAATGCCGTCCTGGGACCCGACGTCGACGATGGGCACGACGTTGGGATGGTGAAGCATCGCCGCGATGCGCGCTTCGTCCAGCAGCATGCTGATGAACTCCTCGTCGTCGGCCAGGTGGTCGTGCAGGACCTTGACCGCGAACAGGCGCTGGAAGCCGGCCCCCGCGCTGTGTCGTGCGAGGTAGACGGTCGCCATGCCGCCTCGCGCCAACGCTCCGAGTAGCTCGTATCGCCCGAGCATCCTCGGCATTCCCCTTCGGGAGATCACTGGGCCCGCGACCTTGGGACTCTCTGCTTCCATGACTTGTTCCTACCCTTCACTCGGGCCGTCACCGAGGCCGGGCAATCCGGCGCCTCCCTGATTTTTCATCAGGGAGATCCCCGAGAGCCTTCGAAGTGAAGGCCGGCCTCGACAACAATCCGGCTGAGATGGCGTAGGAAACGAGCTCTGCACGACTCCGACACCCGAGCTTCTTGGAAATGTTCGTCCGGTGTGTCTCGATCGTCTTCACGCTCACGTGCAGACGCTCCGCCATCTCTTTCTGGGAATGCCCCAGGACAACCAACTCCAACACTTCGACCTCGCGAACGGACAGCACATCCAGCCTCGCGACGACGGTGTCCTGCTGATACGCCGCCACGTCCGAAAGCCCAAATGGGGGTGATGGCGGAGGAAGGGTCGAAAGATTCTCCGCATGCTGCACGTGGAGACTGTCGATCAGCTCGAAGGAGTGCAACCCCACGCCAATCACGTCCTCGTGCGCGAGAAGCGTTGCTGCCACGATCCGTCGCTGGTTGACGAACACGCCGTTTCGACTGCCAAGATCCTCGATGACCAGCCCCTCCTCGCCCTCGTAGAGACGAGCGTGACGGCGCGATACCATGCCACCGCCAAGCAAGATGTGACATCCCGACGCACGTCCGAGCAGCACCTCGCCTGGTGGCAGCTCAAGCTCGTCGGCTCCCTTGCGCAACCGGAACCTGCGATGTTTGCTTGTGGTGTGAACGGTATGCGTCACGCGGGGCGCGCCAGGATAGATGCTGGTAGGGGGGCCGGTAGTGCTACCCATCTCCAGTCACCACACGAGACCGAGCAGCGTGCCGGAAAGGAAAGGCGTGATCGGTTGGTAGGTTCATGTTGGATCCATTGGATGCTCTCGTCGCCGAAAGGATTCGCACGAGGCTCATTGGGTGCCTTGGGCGACGGGCTCGCGGAGCGCAATGATTGCGCAGTGAGCGATGGATACGTTCGGGGGTCGACCGCCTTCGGTCGCAGCCTCACGTGGGCCGGTCACGGTTCGCGATGCTGACCTGCTCGTTCAGCGTCCAGTAGTCGTAGAGCACGCCGAGCCCGAACACCCCGCCGGAGAGCAGGTACAGCAACCCGGAGACCCACTTGCCAAGGTAGAAGCGATGGATGCCCAGGGCGCCCAGGAAGGTCAACAGGACCCAGCTGAGGTCGAAACTTCGTGCGCCGTCGTGCAGGTATCGCTGCCGAGCCGACCGGCACAGGCTGGGCATGAGGAACAGGTCCAGGAGCCACCCAACGCCGAGGAGGCCCAGCGTGCAGAACCAGATCGTGCCGCTGATCGGCCGCCCATAGTAGAAGCGGTGCGCGCCGGTGAACCCGAAGAGCCAGAGAACATAGCCGAGCGATAGGCTGTGGGAGTGCCGATGGGTCATGACGACCTGTTCGGACTTGGGGGGCCGGAAATTTCTTGGGTCGGGTCGATTCTTCGCCCGGCGCTACCCCCCCGAACAGCAGAATGACGACGGTGGCGAGAGAGCCGTAGATCAGGTTCACCGTGGCGAGGTGGGCAAAGTGTCCCCACCCATTCAAAACGACGTGAGCCATCCGTCATTGCGAACGAGTTGGCTCTTGGCTCGGGCGTATCGCCGGAGGGCGGGGCAACGATTGGGCTTCAGGTCCCGCGCGGACCGAGACGGCATGCCCTTTGCGTTGGAAGTCGGAGGGTGTTCACGCACCGGAGTTCGGTGCGAAGCCGAGGAGACAACCATGACCAATCATCACAAGCAGACCAGTGCCCTGGGGGGCGTCATCGACGAAGCAGAAGCCTTCGTAGCCGCTACCGCGGAGATGGGTGAAGACAAGCTCGTGGACATTCGCAAGGGGCTCCAGAACGATCTGGAGGTCGCACGCGCGCACCTCGCGCATCTCGAGTCGGGCCTCAAGGACAAGGCGGTTGACGTGGACGACTACGTTCACGCGAACCCCTGGCAGGCCATCGGTGTCGCCGCGGGCGCGGGCGTCGTGGCCGGCGTTCTGGTGGGTGCCGTGGCATTCCGGCGCTGACCGTCATGTCCGCTCGATCACCGCGTGTTCGGGGGCTGCTCGACCTGTGGGCGGCGCACCGGGAGCTGTCGACGCTCGAATGGCTGGAGTTTCACCAAACACTTCGGGCGGCGGCTGTGTGGCTCCTGTGCGCGACGATCAGCGGTGGCGTCGGTTGGCTGGCTGTCAATGCCGCGGTCGTCATCGCGTTTCGGGAGCGGCCCCTCGAGGCGGCTTTGGCCGTCGGGGCGTTCAATCTTCTCGGCGGGGCGCTCGCCGGCTGGCAGGCAACCCGTCTCCTGAGGCGACCGTTCTTCGCCCTCACGAAGCGCGAGGCGGCACGCGACGTCGACACTCTCCTCGAGGTGATCTCATGAAGAGCTCGGAGATCGCATTGCGAAAAGAGCTGGCCATCGCCCACTTGCGCATCGCGCGCACGGAGATGGCGCTCGCGCGCGTGCAGAAACAAGATTCACTTGCCGTCGCGAGCTGCGCCGTGGACCTGGCCTCTTCGGTGCTCGCCCAGCGCCGATACGGCGCCTGGAGCCAGTACGCTCGGATCGCACTGGGGGTTGCCCACGTTGTGCTGGGTGTGTACCGCCCGCCCGCGCTCCCCAGGCGTGGCGAGGCGGTGCGGCTGGTTCCGAGCCCCTGAAGAATCGATCGGCGACGTCCGTCATCTTCCCCACCTGCTCCGGAAGCCGGAGAGGGGCCCGGGCGAACCAGGTCGACGGTAGCCGCCCGAGAGCCGTCTAGGACTTCCAAGGGGGCTTTCGTTAGGCCCCCGCGGCTCACCCCCAAACGCCTCGCCTTCGGCTCGGATAGCCCCAAGCCCAAGCACGTTCTTCGAACCGTGCTTGATTTGGGTCTAGGATGCCCACGCATGCCCGAGAAGCTGCAGAAGGCAAGGAAGCTCGCGCGCGACACCGCCGCGCGATGGCTGCGCTCGCCGCGGCTGCGATGGAACCTCTCCCTCGGCCTCCTCGTCCTCACCTTGCTCAGCTACTCCTGGATGTTCGGCACCATCTCCGTGCCCAACGAGCGCTCCCGCGTGTACCTCGCCGTCGCCATGGTGGACCACGGCACCCTCTCGATCGACGAGCCCATTCGTCGCTTCGGGCGGATTCACGACTGGGCTCGCCGCGACGGTCGCCACTACACGGACAAGGCGCCGGGCTCGAGCCTCCTCGGCGCCGTTCCCTACGCGGTCGTGCGGTGCTTCTCCGATCCCGAGGACTGGAAGATCCACGAGCTCGTCAACCTGATGCGCACCTGGGTGATGTTGCCCATCGGGCTGCTCGGCTTCTTCTGGCTGCGAAGGTTGCTGCATCGGATCGGGCTGGACCCTCCCTCCGTGGACATCACCGCCATCGGTTGGATCCTCGGCACTTCCGCGTTTCATTACAGCACCGCGTTCTACGGTCATCAGATCGTGGCGGTCTGTATGATCGGCGCCTTGGACCTTGCTCTGCAGGCCGAGGAGCGCCTGAGGGACGCGTTGTCGCCGCGCCGGGCCATTTTGCCCATGGTGGGGGCGGGCATGCTGGCGGGGATGGCAGGCCTTACCGAGTACCAGGCGGGCATACCGGCTGCCCTCCTTGCGCTCTTCGTGGTCTCGGGTCCCGCACGCAAGCACGCGCTGCCCCTGGTCGGGTTCGTGCTCGGCGCCGTTCCCTTCGCGCTGATTCTCTTCGGATACAACACCTTCGCTTTCGGGGGGCCCCTCGAGCTCTCCTACCACTACCTCATCGATCCCGGTCTGCGGGAGGTGCATGGGCAAGGCATCGGCGGCGTCGCCGCCCCGCGCTGGGAATACGCCGTAGGCGGTCTTCTCAGTGCACATCGCGGACTGCTCACCACCTCGCCTCTGTTCCTGCTCGCCGTTCCAGGCATCGTCCTCATGGCACGTCGACGAATGTGGCGCCTGACCGCCCTCGTCGGCGCCACCTTGCTCTACTTCCTGCTGTTCATCTCGAGCACGAAGATCTGGTTCGCAGGCTGGTCCTTCGGGCCCCGACTGCTGGTTCCCGCCATGGGCTGGACCATGATCCCCGTCGCCTTCTGCGTGGCTGCCCTCGGTCGCTGGCGCGCAAGCGACGGCATCCCCCGGGGCCTCGCGCTGTTCGGCCTGCTGTACCACCAGGCCGTGCATGCGGTGTTTCCTGAGCTGCCCGAGAATGCCACCCACCCCATGGTCGACGTGGTCTTGCCGGCGTTGCGCGGGGACCACGTCTCTCCCAACCTCGCAAGCACCCTTTTCGGGTGGCAAGGGCGGTCGAGCCTCGTTCCGCTGGGTATTCTCGTGCTGATCGCGGGCGTCGTCTTGATGGTGCGCCCGCGCGAAGGTCGGTCGCGCAAGGCCCGCGCCGGGACCGCGGCCGTGACGATCGGTGTGTTGCTCCTGTGCAGTACCCCGTTGATCTTCGCGAAGCCGGGCTGGTCCGAAGGGGAAGCACGACGCTTCACGGACTGGCTTGCGCAGCTTGCCGCAGCGGAGCGACGCCTGCCTTGAGGATCCGCAATCCTAACGAACCGGCTGCTTCATGCGACCCGGAAACGCTCGCGAGAGCGCCTGTGTGATGTGCGTGCGCATCTCGCGCCCCTTCGGGATGAACTCCCGAACCCCCAGGTGAAACAAGAGCTGCCGATCGTCGTCCTGCGCTCCTGCGCTCATCGCGAAGATCGCCATGCTCGGTGCGAGCCCCGATCCGCGGACGTACATGCAGACCTCGACGCCGTTGACGCGAGGCATGTGCACGTCCAGGAACATCGCATCCGGCGGGTCTTCCCTGAGCAGCTTCAGCGCCGTCTCCCCGTCGTTCACCGTTCGCACTTCCGCCCTCTCGACCGACGACCGGACGAGCATCTCCACCAGCTTCGCGATGGTCGGGTCATCGTCGACCACCAACACGCGCAGCGGCCCCTTGGGAGCGGCCGGCTTGCGATTCAACAGGTCTCGAAGCTGCCAAACCAGCGTCTCCGCGCTCTCGGGACGGTCCTCGGGACGAGGCGCCAGCATCTGCGCAACCAGCGAGGCCAACCCCTCCCCCACGTCGGGACGCACGGTGCGGATGTTCGCCGCCCCCTTCGACTGCTGCGCCCGGATCTCATCGAGCGTGGGGGCGTCGAAGGGCAGCTGTCCCGTGAGAAGCTCGAAGACCGTTGCGCCCAGCCCGTACACGTCGAGCAGCTTGCCTGCCCCGGGCGTGAGGTCGTTGTCGATCGCCTCCGGAGCCATGTATGCAGGCGAGCCTGCGATCTCCTCCTGATGCTGCATCACCACTTCCGGCAGCATCAGGCCAAAGTCCATCAGCACTACCCTGCGGTCTGCCGTCAACATCACGTTCGACGGTTTCACGTCCCGGTGCGCGATGCCCGCCATGTGCACCACGGCGAGCCCTTCCGCGATCTTTCGGGCCAGCCACAGCACCTCGTCGACGGCAAAGGACTCGCCCCCCTGCTGTCGTTGGCGAAGGTGGTCCTCCAAACTCACGCCGTAGATCCGCTCCATCACGATGAAGTCCGTCTTCCGATGGACCCCGATCCCGTGCACCGTCGGAAGCGCTTCGTGTCGGATCGCCGCCAGCGCCCGCGCCTCCTGATGAAGTGCCCCCGGGGGAATGCCCGGCCAGCCTGCCTTGATCGCCACCCGACGGTCCAGCGCGTGGTCGTGGGCCTCGAACACCTGAGCCATCCCCCCCGACCCGAGGACCGAACGAATCTCGTACAGTCCGGCGACGAGGTCGCCTACCTCGAAAAGGTTCGCGCGCTCCGAGTCCTCCTCCCAGGCCTCACGTGCACACGTGTCCGGGAAGGTCACCACGGGGGAATGCTTGGGTTCGATGGCGAAATCCTAGCACCGAAGGGTGGGGCCGCACGGAGCCGCGGACGTCACGCGGCGAGAATCCGGGAGACCCCGCCCATCGCGGTGTACATCTCCCCGACGACGTCCTGCGTCGGGCGACCCACCGCACCGACCACGAGCTCTTGGTCCCCAACCCGGAACCCACGCGCCGCGACGGTTCGTGTCATTCCGGCACCCTGGACCGTGAGCACCCGGAACTGGTGGGTGCTGACGCTTGAAAGCTGCGCGGCCACGTGCTCCGTCGCGTCGTCGTTCCACGCGCTCGAGGCGACGACCAGCCCGTTGCCGTCCGCGAGGATCATGGCATCCACGCCGGACCGCTCCGCGCAAGCCTGCAGCTGCATCGAAAGGGCAAGGCCTGTGCGGTGTGAACGTCGAACTCTGCGTTCCATTTTCATGGCGGATCTCCCAGTGGCCGCACTGTGGTCCACCTGGTCGACCATGGCCAAGTCCTCGCGCGGTTCGGCGATGGGGTGGAGTGGACGCAGCAGGCCGGGGGCTACCGAAGGTGCCGGTCGAGTGCCTTGGCCGTTTCGGGGAGCGACTTTTCCATCTCGCGGCCGATGAGCTTGGCGATCTGTCCCCCGATGAGCGGAATGGATACCTCGATGTTCACGGATTGAACAACCTGACTACCGCCCGGCGCCTGCTCCACACGCAAGGTGCCCGAGAGCTGGACACGGGACCCGTCCTCTGTCCCGTACCTCCAGGTCACGACGCGCCCTCGAAGGTCCACTTCGCTGTCGGTGGTCGAATGAAGGACCCGGCTGCGGTCGATTCCCCCGGTCTTTGTCCGCCCGTGCTCCGAGGTCCGGAGGCGGAGCACGACGTGCTCAGGGGTTCTGGACACGACCTCGAAGCGGGTCTCGATCACGCCTTCGCGATGGCGCTCCACGTCGAGGTTGTAGGCTTCGGATGCGAGGATTTCGACGACCTTGTCGGGCGTGCTCGCGTGCTGGGACGCATGGGTGACCCGCATGACTTCGGAGCAGAGCATCGTCAGGCCCAGGAGTCCAGCCAACGCCTTCGCAAAAGGCTTGTAAAAGCAGGCCTAGGGGGGTGGTGCTCGGTGCGAGCGAGACCAAGGCTGTAGAACAGCCCGTGCGTGGGCGAGTTTGGGTCTTATTCGAGAGCCGGAATCATGGGAAATCAGTACCTGGTCGTGTCGGACTTGCACCTGTGTGACGTCGAGGAGCATGCGGACGGGTGGAAGGCGTACAAGCGTGCGCAGTACGTGTTCGACGCGGAGTTCGCGTCGTTGCTGGACGCCACAGTGGGGCGATTCGAGTCGGAGCGTGATTCGGGCTCCTCACTGACGCTGGTGCTCAACGGCGACATCGTCGATTTCGACTTGGTGGTGGCGGTGCCGGAGGAAGATATCTTCGAGGTGAGCCCGCACGAGCGCAAGCGGGGGATGATGCCGACGGCGGAGAAGTCTGCGTGGAAGCTCGAGCGGGTTCTGGCGGACCATCAGGGGTTCGTGGAGGCGCTCGCGCGGTTCGCGGCGCGGGGGCACGCCATTGTGTACGTGATGGGCAACCACGATCGCGAATTGCACTTCCCGGAAGTGCAGCGGGTACTTGTGCGAGCGATGCGCGCCGCCGCGGCGGAGGGTAACTTCGACCTTCCGAGCGAGCCCATCCGCTTCGAGCCCTGGTTCCACCACGTCCCTGGCGAGATCTACGCGGAGCATGGACAGCAATACGACCACTACAGCTCGTTCCGGTACGTCCTCTCCCCGGTGGTACAGACGCGGCGTCACGGGCCGGTGATAGCGTTGCCCATGGGAGACCTGGCGAACCGGTACCTCATCACGATGATGGGCTTCTTCAACCCGCACGCGTCGGACTTCATCCTCAACGTGTTCCACTACGCGGCCCACTGGTTTCGCCATTACGCCTTCTCCAAGCGAGGGATCGTGTGGAACTGGTTCTGGGGAAGTGTGCTCGTCATGACGCAGCTTCTCGCCATGAAGAAGCGCATCCACACGCGGCCTCTGCGCTACGACGCTTGCCTTGCGCACGCAGCGCGGCGATCGGGCCTTCCCTTGTCCACCATTCGTGCGCTCGGCGCCCTGCAACCTCCCCCGATCACCACCCGCTTCTACCGCATCGCGAGGGAGTTCTGGATCGACCGGCTGCTCATCGCCGTCTTCATGCTGGTGGGGTCCATCGTCCTCGCCCTGTCCCCCGTGCCCCTTTGGGTGAAGCTCATGGTCCCCCTGTCGAGCTTCCCTCTGCTCTACTTCGTGTACGAGTGGCTCGCGAAAGGGGACACCATCTTCACCATCGAGCACGAGGTGCCTCGCTACGCACGGCGCGTGGCCGACCTCGTGGGTGTGAAGGTCGTGACCTTCGGGCACACCCACCGGCCCCGCATCATCCCGCTCGACGCGGGCACTTCGTTCGTCGACACCGGCACCTGGGCGCCCATCCTCGCGGAAGGCGAACCCGTCCCGGGGTATCGCAACTACCTGATCGTCGGCTTCGACCAAGGGGAACCCTCGGTGAAGCTCGACGTGTGGAAGACGCCTCGCGCCGCAGCGGCCGCATCCGTGGTCCGGGCGGCGTGAGCGTCAATCGGTGAAATCGATCTTGGGTCGAGGGCCGAGGTCCGTCCAGTCCACGACGAGCTGTTGCGTGCGATCGGTCCACCGGAACCGGGTCACGTGCTTCTTGCCCTTGACCACCTGCACGACGAGGCTGGCAACCCCGGTCCGCTCGTAGACGTAGGCTTGCACTCCGCCCTTCTGGACGATCGAGAGGCCCAGAATCTTGCCGCCGTCCTTGTTTTCGTCGCGGCATGACACCCGAAGCCACTCACGCACCATCTTGGTCTCGCACCCCAGGGGCGTGGATCGAGACACCGTGATCTCCCAGGGGGCCGAGTCCCATTCTGCGACGGTCGGCACGGTGGTGTTGGGAGGGGGAATGACCGCGGGAAGTCCGTCGAGACCCCGTCCCGGTCGGTTTGGGTCGGTCGCCGGCCCGGTGGGGGTGGGGGGGGCAACGGTGCCTTCTGCCGCCGGCACGGCGGTGTTTGCGACGGGGGGATCCGCCAAGGGCAGGGGCGCTTCGTCCGATGTGTTCTTGCAGCACCCTGCGGACACCAAGGCGATGGCGACGATTGCGAGCGTGCGAATCGGCTTCATGCGATGAGTGTATGTCCGAACGTCACGCTGTGTCACGCGTGCCGGACCGTCTCCCGAACGGGTGGGAGACGGATGGGAAACCCTCAGTAGAACTTCAGCTTGAGGGTCACCATCCCGTTGGTGCAAGGCGTGTAGATGGTCGCCGAGCCGTTCTCGATTTCCGACTGGAAGATGACCTCCGTCACGTCGCAGACCGTGTCGTGGAAGAACGTATCGCGATCCTTGATGACGTAGTGGACCTCGGTCAACAGGTCCGAGGCCGGCACGAGGAACATGTACTCGTCGAACACGGCGGTGTGCGAGTCGTTGATCGTCGCCGTGGTGTGGGACGCCGTGCCCGTGCTGAACTCGACGAACAGGTCGGGTTTGGTCTCGTCACCGGAGCCCAAGTCCCAGTTGTAGGAAGTCTCCTCGACGGAGACCTCGACGATGTCGACGAACCAGAGGGACTCAGGGTCGAAGGTGCAGTCCTTGGAAGAGCACATCTGGTACCACTTGCAGAAGGTGCAGACCTCTCCGCCGTCACCGCACATGGAGTCGGATGTACCTGCCTCGCAGACGCCCGACTTGCAGCACCCGTTGCAGTTGCCGGTGCCGCAGGTGGTGGCGCTGTTGCATGTGCCGTTGACGCATTGCTCGTCGCCCTCGCACGTCTCGCACGCTTGGCCGTTGGTTCCGCAAGCGGCCACGGAGCTGCCGCCCTTGCATTCGTTGCCGTCGCAACAGCCGACGCAGGTGGTCGGGTCGCACGTCGAGCTGCACGCACCCTCGACGCACTTGTCTGCGCCGGAGCAGACGCTGCACTGCGCGCCGTCCTTGCCGCAGGCGGATTGCTGCGCGCCGGACATGCACTGGTCGCCCTGGCAGCACCCAGTCGGACAAGAAGCTGCGTTGCAGGTGCACTCGCCGGCCTCGCACGCCCGGCCCGTGCCGCACTCGGTGCACGCTCCTCCGGTGATTCCGCACTCGTCAGCCGTGTTGCCCTTCACGCACTCGCCTTGCTCGTTGCAGCAGCCGACGCAGTTCGAGGGACCGCAGTTCTGCGTCTGGGTCTCGCACGTGGCGTTGACACACGCCTGGTCGGCCGTGCACGTCGCGCATGCGGCGCCTGCTTTGCCGCACGCCGTCTGGTTGGTGCCGAGCTGACAGTTGCCGTTGGCGTCACAGCACCCCGTGCAGGTCGTCGAATCGCAATTCACCTCGACGCAGCTGCCGTCGGGACATTGCTCACCGTCCGCGCACGTCTTGCACTGGATGCCGCCCGCGCCGCACGCACCGGCACTGGTTCCGGGCATGCAAGCCCCGTTGAAGCAACACCCGTCCGGGCAGCTCGCGGCATCGCAGACCGAAGCCTCACAGGCCTGATCCTCGCACTTCTCCCCGTCCGCGCACACCGTGCACTGGACCCCGCCCGTGCCGCACGCGTCGCCCTTGACCCCCGGCATGCACACGCCCTTGAAACAACACCCGTTCGCACAGCTGTCCGCATCACAGACTTCGCTCGTGACGCAGGCGCCCGACACGCAGCTTTGGCCGTCGGCACACGGCGAGCACACGATGCCGCCATTGCCGCACGCGCCCTCCGATTCCCCCGATACGCATTGCCCGTCCTGACAACAACCGTCGCAATTCGACGCCCCGCACGAGTCATCGACGCACTTGCCGAAGCTGCAGGACTGCCCGACGTCGCAGGACGCGCACGAGGCCCCATTGCTTCCGCAGGCCGACACCGAGGTCGGAGTGATGCATTGGTCGGTCTCGTCGCAGCAACCCGTGCAGTTCGAAGGACCACAGAGGGTCGTGTAACCGCGCGAGGCGCCTTCCTCGTCGGATGCGCAGCCCGCCGTGAACAAGGCCAATCCAGCCACCAGCACCATTCCGTAAGAACGTAGTCGCATCATGATCTGCCTCCACCAGAAGGGAATCCCCTTGCATACCACCCCTTCCCACCCGTGATAAGGCACGTTCCTTCTACCAACCCAGGGTGAACCCCAACGACGGGGCTCACGTGGGCCGCCGACGGACGAACGTTTGGGAAGGGCTTTTCGGGGGCGTTTCCCTTGTGGACGGCCTGAATTCGCGACCGGTAAGGGGAATGGGTCGGCAGGCATGGCGCTTGGGCCCCGACGGGGCTATGGATCCACCTTGAGCGGCTTCTGCTTGGGTTTGGTGCCGTAGGCCGCGCGAGTTAAGGTCGGAACTGGCAATCTTGACGCCCCAAGGTGGGGGTCCATTGGCGAGGTGGGTGAAAGCGCACCTCGGTTGGAGCAAGGCATGAGAACGAACGGTTGGCTTGTGGCAGCGGGGTGCGTGGTGGCGGTCGCCATGGTGATGGCGACGGGATGCGGCGACGATGACGACGGGTCCAACACGAATCCGAGCACGGGTGGCACAGGTGGCTCTGGCGGCTCGGGCGGCACCGGCGGAGGCGCTGGCGAAGCAGGAACCGGGGGAGGGGCGGGCGAGGGCGGCGCGCCGGCCGATCGCAAGCTGACCTTGCTCTACACATCCGACGAACACTCAGACCTGATGGGCTACAGCCCCGAGCGCGATGACTACCCTGTCCCCACGGTGGCCGGAAGCGGTGCCATTCAGGGTGGCGTGGCGCGACGAGCGACCCTTCTGTCCGACCTGCGTGAAGAAGCCGCGGCAGCTAGCCTGTCCACCATCACGGTCAGCGCTGGCGACAACTCCATGGGGACACTCACCCAGATGGTGCACGACACCGCCTCGCTCGAGTGGCGGCTCATGCACAAGCTCGGCTACGACATGACGACCTTGGGCAACCACGACTTCGACCTGGGTCTCACCAACCTCGTGGCCGCCCTCCAGACAGCCAAGGACGAGGGGGAGATCCCCGGAATCGTGGCCACCAACATCCACTTCTCCTCCTCCAGCTCCGACGACGATGCCCTCGAGGGGTTGTACTCGACCGACCCGTCCGGCGACGGCGCCATCCATTCGTATCGCATCCTCGAGACGGACGACGGAGTCCGCGTCGGCTTCATCGGCTACGTGGGGGTTGACGCTTCGTACAAGGCGCCCTTCAAGGCGCCCGTCGCCTTCTCCGAGGTCGCTGTCTCCGAGGACGAAGCCGAGGACACCGCCAAGGTGCTGCCTCACCTCTACGAGGACCTGCAGCCGATCGTGGACAAGCTGCGCAATGACGAGAAGGTCGACCTCGTCGTGGCGCTCGGACACGCGGGAATGGCCCCGGAACAGCCGGAACTCAGTGAGGACGACCAGATCGCCGCCAACGTGGCGGGCATCGACGTCATCATCAGCGGTCACGCCCACGAGTCGTCGGAAGCCCCGGTGGTGGTCAAGAACAAGACGACCGGCAAGGACGTCTTGGTCCTCAACGGCGGGTCCAATGGCGCCTTTGTGGGCCGCATCGACCTTACCATCCCGGGTGACGCCTCCAAGTCGGTCAGCTACGACACGGCGACGCAAGCGCTGATGGCCGTCACCGACGCCATTGTTCCCGATGCCCCCTACGCGACCATGATCGACGAGGCGGTGGAAACGATCGAGTCATCCGGTGACGTCGGTGGCCAGACCGTGCTCGAGTACCTGATCAGCAAGTCACTCGGCACCACGGTCACGAACGACCCGCTGGTCCCCGGTGACCTGTACTTCTACGAGCTTGCGACCACCACCTTCGACATGGGCGGCACGCGGCCCATGGCATTCTTGACGGCGGACGCGCATCTGCTGACGCTCGATGCCCTGGGTATGCCCGCGGACTTCGCGATCCAGGCAGGTGGGACCATCCGAACGGAGCTGCTCAAGGGAAAGACCGGAGCCATCACGGTGGGCGATGCCTTCCGTGTCGTCCCGCTGGGGATGAGCCCCTTCAATGACACCATGGGGTACCCGCTCGTGCGCGTGCGCGTGCCCATCGGGGCGATTCGTTTGCTCTTCGAGTTCACGAGCGGTCGTGGTCAGGCCTCCAGCTCCTTCGACCTGACCGGCGGAGGGCTCGTCGCAGAGTTCGACTGCTCGCGCGCCGCCATCACCAGCGTGGCGCAGGCCTTCGTCCCGGACAACGGCCGCGTGATGAAGCTGTGGATGGACTCGGACCACACCGACGGCCTGGAGCAGTTCGATACCCTCGTCTGGGACCGCGAAAACCCGCCTTCGGCAGTGCTCGGCGGCGACAAGTACGTGATGGTCACTACCAACTACATCGCCAAGGTCATGGCCGACTCCATGATCCCGCTGTTCGACGAGGACGACAATCCCGTGACCCCGAACGACGTCGTGGTGTTCCGCCCCGACCAGTCCGAGGTCAAGGAGCTCGAATCGTTCTTCGCGTACATTCACGGCCAGGGGACGATCCCCGAGCGCTACAACCCCGCCGCTGCGACCGCGACCTCCCGCTTCGAGAAGATGGCATTCTGCCCCTGACCCTCGCACCTCACTTCACACCACCCAGGTTTGAGTGCCTGAGATCGATACCCGGTTGTGCGATCACGGGGTGACGAACGGGAGCGAACAGGCGAGCCTGGTCTGATCAGAGTCCTGGGTGATCTCGATGGAATTGCACTGACGAGGAGCCAACGGACCGGAAACCGACGCCCGTACCTATTCTCTGTTCCAGGTTCCGCATCCACCCGATTGGTTTTGGCTCCGTGTGATCCTGGCTAGAGGCAAAGCCCCACGTCGTCTGCGAGCGGTGCCGCGAGCACGTCGCTGCAAGTGAGCCCACCGGCGCACGCGTAGCTCTTGTAAAGCGGGCACAGCTCGGTACAGGACAAGGGGCCAGTTCCTTCGTTCGAGCACTGGCCCGCGAAGCCGTCCCCCCGAGGTGCGCAGGGGTCCCCTTCGGCTGCTGCGCCTCCGCACTTCGCGCCGATCGCTGCTGGATTGATGGTGAGCGAAGGCGCACTGCAATACCCGTAAAGATTGCAGCTCTCGCCATCCGCCGTGCAGCTCGGATTGGTCCCGAAGAAGTCACACGTCTCCAGGCAGCCATAGGTCGTGCCGTCGCCAAGGCAGATCGCACCGGCAACGCAGCCCGAACTCGTCCCCATCACGTCTTCTGAAGGCGGGGGATTGCATCCCTGGCCGACTTGTCCCGCCCCTTCGCGATAGCAGATGCCGACGGACTGTCCATATGCTGCGGTCACGCACTCGTACCCCGCCGAGCACGGGTAGGTGGGATCGAAGGGAATGCACAGGTCGTAGCACGTGCCGGGCCCTCCCGTAGCTTGCTGCAGACAGCACCCCGTGGCGCTCGTGCATCCGGTCCCGCAGTCCGTACCTGGGGTGCACTCCCCTGCCACGCAGCTCTGGCTGTCCACGTCGCAAACCCAGTCCGTGGTGTTCGGACAACCTGTCGGGTCCACGCATTCCGCTTGGGCCGGCAGACAGAGACCAATGTCACCCTCGAAGGGCGCGGCGAAGACGTCCGCGCACGCGGCCCCTCCTTGGCACGCATAGGTGGTGGAACTGATCGGACACAGCTCGAGGCAGGTCAGCGAGGAGCCACCGTACGCCACGCAGACTCCTGCATACCCGTCCCCGCGAGGTGCGCACAGATCCCCTTCCTCCGCGGTCCCGGCGCAGGCTTCCCCGATGGCGGCCGGATCGATCACGACCGCGTCGTCCACGCAGATCCCCCCCACCGCGCAAGTCGCATTGGCTGCGGTACAGTCGGGATTCGACGTGAAGAACCCGCAGGTCTCGTAGCAGGAATCAATGGTGCCGTCGTTGAGACACACGGCTCCCGCCACGCACCCGGAATTGATCCCGAGAACGTCCGGACTTCCCGCGGGATTGCATGCTTGGCCGACCTGTCCGACGCCGGAATGGAAACACACCCCGATGGTCTGGCCGTAGTCGACCGACGAGCACTCGAGGTTCGCCGGACAGGGATAGGCGGCATCGTACGGGCTGCAGAGGTCGTAGCACGTGCCAGGCCCGCCATCGGCTTGCTGCAAACAACAGCCGGTGGCGCTGGTGCATCCCGTTCCGCAATCCGTGCCTGCCGTACACTCGCTCACCGAACATGTCTCGCTGTCCACGTCGCAGACCCAGTCCGTGGTGCTCGGGCAGGCCGTCGGGTCCACGCAGGCGGTTCCCCCCGCGGACCCTGCGGCGCCAGCCGTGCCCGCGGCACCAGCCGTGCCCGCGGCACCAGCCGTGCCCGCGGCACCAGCCGTGCCCGCGGCACCAGCCGTGCCTGCGGCGCCAGCCGAGCCCGCCGCTCCGCCCGTGCCGCCCGTGGCTCCACCCGTGCCGCCCGTGGCTCCACCCGTGCCGCCCGTGGCTCCACCCGTGCCGCCCGTGGCTCCACCCGTGCCGCCCGTAGCTCCACCCGT
>Ga0209575_10000260_pt1 | contig 47101 bp, 39 predicted proteins | sample Medcelwee11metaG_FD_187172 | JGI IMG/M metagenome (GOLD analysis project Ga0209575, IMG submission 187172) | Freshwater pond sediment microbial communities from the University of Edinburgh, under environmental carbon perturbations - Medium... | ecosystem: Environmental > Aquatic > Freshwater >...
CGTAGTTTTCGGTTCATCTGAAAAGCCAGCACGCGTGTTTGTTGTTGGTCTCGCAACCCCTTCAAACACGCGGCTTTTCAGATAAATTCCCTCAAACAGCACCCCGAAGTACTTGGTTGGGGACTAGGCAACCGCCCTCGAGTGCGGCAGCATGGCGCCGCATTCGGACACGCAAGAGGAGCAGGCCGATGGGACGATTCGACATAGCAGCCCAAGCCGACGCATTCGTGGACGCCCTGCCCGCAAGGACCCGCACGAGCCTGGGTCCCGCCCTCGTCAAGCGGGTGGACGGCGCGAAGTTGGACCCGGCCAACGCCTTTGCCAAGGAACTACGCAAGCGCTTGCACCTCGAATACGGCGAAGAACGGCCGATCTGCTGGTCGCTCGTCCGACGCGGTCTCGTGGATCGGCAATTGCCCCCGCTGTGGCTCGCCTTGGCGGACGGCTTCGGCGCCTATCCAAGCTGCGCAAGCTCGGCGGATGTGTTGCTGCTCCTGTCGGGGGTCACCGATCCGGGGGCGACCGAAGGCGGCTTGATCTGCTGTCTTCCTCATTGGTCGTGCGCCCTCGACCGGATCTGCTTCGTTGGGTGTGGCGCGGATCTGGTTCCGCTCAAGACGTTTTGGCAGTCTACGACAGGTCTGCTCCGTACTGGGCTCGCGACGGTCCTGGTCCGTGGCGGACTCCTTCGCCGCGAGGAGCTGGACGACGACTGGGCCTCGCTCTTGGCGGTCCACTATCGCGAGTACAAGAAGTTCGGGGGCGGCGAATCCACCCACGATATGCCGATCATCTGGCCGGCGCACCCCGACGCTGTCCCACTGGAATGGCATCCGCCCCACGTCACTGTCGTCAGTCTGTGGGACCGTCAGGCCGACTCCTGGTCCCCTGCCTTCGAAGCGATGCTCGAGGCGTTCACGACCCGCGACGCCTACGTTCGCAGCCTGTCCACGGCGACTCCGCCCAAACCCCGTCGACCGGCGCCCCGACGCACCGGCCGCGCACCAGCGAAGTTGGGAACGGCGCCGTCCTATGCGGAGGTTGTGTGGGTGTTCGGCCGACGCGTGCGATCGTCTGCATCGGCGGCGGAGCGGGACGCGGTCGCGCGGGAGATGGCCGAGGGCGCGATGGATCGGAAGCTCGCCGGTGATGGCCGCTACGGCGTGTTTGTCTTGCCCATCGGAGGCGAGGGTGAGCTTTGTGTCGGGGTGATTCTCAACGGCTCGCCGATTGTGCGGGACGCACCCGAGATGCGTGAGAACGTGCTCGCCATGGTTCACGCTGCGGTGGGGCTGGAGCAGGAACTCGTGCATAGCGGCGAGAACACCTGGCAAAGGGAAGTGGCGGACCTGATCGACGAAACGATGGCGACGGATGCGGGTAAGTCCCTTCGCGCCACGCCTGTGATCGAAGACGCAGCGCTTCAGGGGCCGTTCGCCATTCCCGCGGAGGAAGAGTTGAGCGGCGCGGCTTGGCATCTGGTCGCGCGCACCGCGGGGCCCGGGGGCGCGGTCATCTGGGGGACATTCCTTCCGAACGATGGCGGCAGCTACGAAGACGACGTGGTCCGCACTATCCGGTGCCGTGATGCAGACGGGGCGGTGGTAGCAAGGCTTGTGGGTGCGACTGTGCTGCGAGTGAACGCGGATCGGCCGGTTGCCACGGTGGCAGGGCCGCTAGCGGGATACTCTCCCGAGGTGGAGCTTTGGCAGCGGGACCTCGCGCTGCGAATCGAGCGTTTGACGGGTAAGCCAAGGCCGTGCCGCGCTTGGCTCGTCAGCGGCTCGTCAGATGGATCGCCGTGACCATCCGCGCGCGCGCCGATGGGGTGACGGAACGCGCAGAAGGGTCTTTCCGCAGCGAAGTGGTTGATGCGCAGCCCGAGGCGCGAGACAATTGCCCCATGAAGAAGGCTCCGTATCGTCGCGCGATGTCCCCCTCCACCGTGGCCGCGCTGGCGCTGACCGCCTTCGCTCTCTGCTCCTGTGGTTCGGATGGCGAATCATCGGCGGGACCGAGTCCCCACGCCACGGACGGTGGCGTGGACTCGTCGGTCGCCGACGGCTCAGGCGACGTTGGAGCTGCCGGAACAGCCGGCGGCGTGGGAGAGGGAGGGGTCGATTCCTCGGTCGACGCTCCGGGTGGAGAAGCCTCCGCGGGCGCCGACGTGCAGGACAGCACAGCACCTGCGACATGCGGTACGCCCGGACCCGTCTGGGACGACGTGCAATCGATGGACGTGGGGGCGCAGTCCGCGCCCGGGCAGACGGGGCAGTGGTGGTGCGACAACCACTTTGGCAAGAACCTCGGAGGTGCGTGGCAGTGCATCGACTCCACGGGTGGCTGCGGCGCCGACACTCCGCAACAAGGCAGCGTGACCTGCGGTCGACTCGGCGCCGATGGCGCGACGCCGTATTGCGGGCACGGCCAGAGCGCGGGCGCCTTCGGCTATGGGAGGGTCGAGTCGGTGCTGGTGACGCAGTCGGCTCCGGGTCAGACCGGGCAATGGTGGTGCACGAACCGATTCGGCAACAACCTTGGCGGCTCGTGGAAGTGCCGGAGCGTGTCGGGGGGAGGCGCGTGCGGAAGCACGGTTCCGAACGGGGAGCTGGTGAGTTGCAGTCGATACGACGACGTGCAGACGGTGACGGTGACCGCGCCGGGAGCCGGGCAGACGGGGCAGTGGTGGTGTGATCACCACTTCGGCGTGAACCTGGGCGGGACGTGGGATTGCGTGGGGGTTTCGTCCGGCGGATGCGGGCAGGACGTGGTGGCGGGCGGCGAGGTGACGTGCGGGCGGTTCGGGGTGGTGGACGAATCCTCCTTTGCACCGGTGGCGTGCACGTCGTCGGAGCTCGACGGCCCGGAGCACGATTTCTGCGCGCTCACGGAGTACATGACGACACGCGCGGCGTCGGCGTTCTACGTGTACAACGACTGGGTGCGAGCCGGCATGGCGCGGTCTTTCGGCGGCGCGCTGTTCGAGCTGTATGGCACCGACAAGCGGAATCGGATCGAGGAGCACGGCGGCGCGGCCGTGCAACTCTCGGTGTGGGGCTATGACGTCGCGTCGTCGGGCGCGGGGTACTTCACCACCACGGTATGCAATCCCAACGCGTTCAGCGATGCCGGCGCGTGCGCGTCGGCGAACGGCGGAGCTCCGTGCTCGTACTACGCGGCGACGGGGGCTCACATCTGCGATTGCTCGAGCGTGCTGCCGTGCGGGACGTGGAGCGCGGGCGGGCCGTGGAATCCCATCCAGGCACAGGCGGCCAACTGCGGCTGGAACGGCCCGACGAACGACGTGTCGTCGGTGCAGCAGACCGCGGACGGACTGGTGCTGCAGCAGGTGAATCCGTATCACTTCAGCAAGACGACGGCGTTCGAGGGCATGACCTGGTCGGTGGCCGCGCTCGCACCGTCGGAGCGCCCGTACGTGCGACTTCGCTACCGGATGACGTGGAATGGCGCGATCGGGGTCGGGGAGCACAACCAGGAGATCCCCGCCATCTTCGCGGACAACCGGATTGGCGGTTGGTACTACTACTACGCAGGGGACAAGCCGTATGCGGACCTGGCCGGGCCGGTGACGCGATTGCGGGCCGACTTCGGCTCCGAACTGGCGTTGCCCGGGCGCCCTGCGCCGCTTCCCCAACCGGAACCCACCAACCTACGCAAGGGCACCGAAGAGTGGATGTCCGTGTGCGATGGCGCCGAGGGGCAGTGCCTCACGGTCGTGTCCTTTGCGCCCGTGGTCAAGACGTTTGTTCAGGGCGCGCACTACGTGACCGCCTTGGGCCGCTTCGGTCTCGGGACGACGTGGGACGACACGTGGGACGTGTACTTCTTCCCGTACCGATTCGACCAGGTGGTCGCGGGAAAGACGATCCGGGAGTGGGTGTACGTGTTGCGCGCGGAGAGCTGAGAAGCTGCCGTCTGTGCAGGGCAATGCTGCCGCGGGCTCCGGGACGTCAGTCCTCGGACTTCACGTCTGCCGGCGATACCTCTGGCGGCTTGCGGGTCCGCTTGGCCGGTTTGGCGAGGATCTCGATGTAGACAGTCGACCAACCGTTTGCCACCGCCTCGTCGATGGCCCCGATGATCTGCGCGAGATGGACAACCTTGTCTGGACCGTCCCGTCCGGTGCGGCAGTCGAAGTCCCAGAAGTCGGCGTCTGCCGGCAGTTTCTTGCCGCGCTCACGCTTGATGTACTTGCGGACCTCGTGCTTGATGGCGGCTACCGCCTGAGGGGGCTTGTGGCGGGGGTGCTCCAGCGGAAAGGTCTTCCTCATCGATCCCTTGTGGCCCTGGTGGATGCCCGTGTCCAGTAGATGCGGAGCGTGGTCGCCGCGAGGCAAGCCCAGCTGGCGTTTCGATCCTTCACTCCGACTCACGCAACGCCTCGAAGGCTTGCCCGATGGCAAGCACCGACGCGTCCTGCCAGCGCCCCGCGAAGATCGACAGCCCGACCGGCAGTCGCACGAAGCCCGCTTGCAGGTCGACCACCTCGCCCATGGGAACCGTCAGGTGCGGTCCTCCGGAGATCGCGGCCGGGGAGCTCGCCCCACCAAGGAACCGGTCTCCCGTGACGTAGTTCGTCTGCCAGGCCGGCCCCCCGCTCGGCGCGATCAGCGCATCGAGGTCATTCGATGCCATGACGGGGTCGATGCCCTCCTCGCCGATGACCCGCGGAACGATCTCCTTGGCGTCGAGATAGGCCTGTGCATCCAGGCCTGTGGTGGCCTCGGCATGCAGGAAGATCTCCTGGCCGAAGTACGGCATGACCTCGTCCGCGTGGGCGTCGTTGAACGCAATGATCTCCGCGAGGGTGGTGGGCTGTCCCGGGATCGGATGCGCCGCAAGATAGGCGTTCAAGTCGTGCTTGAGCTCATGCAGAAACACCGTCATCTCCGCGGATGCATACGTGGAGGCCGGGGGTAGGGACACATGCACGACGGTCGCGCCCGCGGTTTCCATCTTGGCGATGTGTTCTTCGAATAGCGCATCGAGCCCTGTGTGATAGCCCATCAGGTTGTCGACGACGCCGAGGCGCAGGCCCTCGAAGGAAGCGCCGGCGAGGCCGGCCTCGAAGTCGAGGTCGAGCCCGTCGGGGATCTCGTCGGAGGCGGGATCCTTCGGGTCCGGACCCGCCATCACCGTGAGCAGGCGCGCGGCATCCCGAACGTTCTTCGTCATGGGACCGGCCGTATCCTGCGTGTGCGAGATGGGAATGATTCCGGTTCGACTCACCAGTCCCACCGTCGGCTTGAAGCCGACCACGCCGTTGACGGAGGCGGGGCACACGATCGAACCGTCGGTTTCGGTGCCGATGGCGGCGGATGCGAACCCTGCGGCCACCGCCGCTGCCGAGCCGGAGCTGGAACCGCAGGGGTTGTAGCCGGGGACCGCGCCGTTGCGTGTCTGTCCGCCGAGACTGCTCCACCCGCTCGTCGACTTCATGCCACGCGCGTTCGCCCATTCGCTGAGATTGGTCTTGCCAAGAATGACCGCGCCGGCGTCCCGGAGCTTCTGCACCAAGGGGGCGTCGTTTTCCGGCACGTTGTCGGCCATGGCCAGCGAACCGGCGGTGGTCGCGAGTCCCGCCGTGTCGATGTTGTCCTTGAGCAAGATGACCGCCCCTTGCAGCAACGCGCCACCGCCTCGATGCAGGTCTGCTTGGGCGGCAAGGTCCTGTGCGGAAGGATCCAGGGAAAGCACCGCGTTGATCCCGTCGGCACCCCGATCTTGTTGCTCGATCCGTGTCAGATACGCCGCGGTGAGCGCTGCGCTGCTCAGGACAGCGGCCTCCATCGCCTCGACCTGCTCGCTCATGCTGCGATCCAGGTACGTCTGCGGGTCGATCTCGGCGTCCTCGGACGGTGCGTCCCCAGCTTCGGGCGTAGCGTCAGCAAGGGCGTCGGGAGCGGCCTCCAATCCGGAATCCAATCCGGCATCCGGGCCGGTCGACGAGCCGCCGGACGAGGACGAGTCGTCCCCGCAGCCGGCGGCGGCGAAGACGAGCGGAAGGACAGTCGCGACGACAGCTTTGTGGACCATGGTCACCCCCGAGAATGATCTTTCGTGGCAACAATGGCCCGTCCGCTCGTGAAGGCGCAAGCAAAAACACGTGGCGGAGTCGTGTAGCGTCAGGCACCCGCAATGAAGCCCACGCAGACCGGGGACCGCGAAAGCTCGGCAGGTGCAGCCTCACGGGTTGCGGGGCAGACGACGCGTTCGGCGCGATACCCGGGCGCACCGGGTGCGTCCCGCTGGCGGCGCGATTGGACCTGGACGTGGGCTGCGCTAGCATGACAGCGAGAGGTACGGCCATGACGTCACGCGAGGTGCTGATGCACGAAATCGAAAGTCTGTCCGAGGAGGACGCCGAGATCCTGGTGGCCCTTGCGCGCAGACTGCGGGCCAAGCCGCTTCCGATAGAGGGTGCGCAACCTCAGAAGCTCGCTGCGACGGCTCGGCCCAACACAGCGCCCTTGGCGGGGTCGATCATCATGCGCGGCGACATGGTCGCGCCCGTCGGGGACCCTTGGGAGGCCGACACGTGATCGTGCTCGACACCCACGCGTGGGTCTGGTTCGCCGCCGATGATCGCCTGCTATCCGACGCCGCGCTCGCACCGATTCGCACGCAGATGTCCCTTCGAAGCCGCATCTCGCAATCCAGGGCACAGAGGACAAGCAGGGCAAGCGGATCAAGATGCCCCCGAAGCAATGAATAGGAACAGCCGCAAAGCATGTGCGGGAAGCGTCGCGATTCTCGTGGTAGTGGCGGGTCCTCTTACGCAGTGCGCCCCGCATTCTCCTGCTGTCGATCCCATTCCCGCCGTCTCATTACCATCCACCGCACCCGTGGAATCGACCTGCGGGGAGTGGGCACGGACACTAAAGGCTGGCGATGGGTTGACTCCAGCGAGGCTGCTGCCGACAAGCAGAGGAGGCGCTGTTCTGGTTGACAACGTGATCGTTGAGTCGTCGCTCTTCGCGAGGATCGTCACACTGAATCGCTGCGGGGAGGTTCGAGAGAAGATTCTCGAAGTCCCGGGATTGGAAGTGACAGGCAACGCCTGCATCGACCGCGACGACAGCGTCTTTGCCGGAGGGATGGCATACGCTTCTGGCCTCGGCTCTCGCGTTTGGGTGGTCGCTGTTGATGCGAGCGGGCAGGTCGCGTATCTGCGCCAATGGCCCAGTCTTTATGCGTTTCTCGTCTCCATGGCGTGGACTGTGCGGGGCCTGTACACATTGATAGGCGGCCACCAAGTGGAGATCGGTGGCCGCACGTTCGTCGACGACCAAGCGCCCGAGGGCTACTCCATGTCGCCAGGCCCGTTATGGCTCGCAGGGCTTGACCGGTCGGGGGAGGCTCGCTTCGTACAGCAGGTGGGGCGAGGCGAGGGTGGCTACCTGCTGACAACCGGTGATGCGGTTCTGGCATTGACCCAGAAAGGCGGCGAACGCACGACGTCACGTTGGACCCGGGACGGCCGTCTGCTCGAACGGCAATCTGCACCAGGAGTCTTTGGCACACCCATCTGGGAAGACACCGAGGCGCTGGTACGCGAGATCCGCACGCACAGAGCGACTGCGTCCCGCGGACAGTGCTCCCTTCCACCATCGGTCGCCACGCTGGTCGCGGTGGACCGTCGGGGTCGCTTGCTCGAGAGCGTATTCGACGATACGCCTGCAAGAAGGCGCACAAAGGTACTTGTGCGCGAAGTGGATGGGAAGGTGTCCTCGGAGCGAGTCGTGAGTGACGAGGGGGCCGGCCCGCTGGTTTGGGGCGATGACGGAAGCGCGTTCAGGGTCTCGTTCGTTCACTCCCGGGGGGTGATGGAGGTGACGAAGTGGCGGCCTTGACGTTCCTGGCGGGCAAGCTCTGGCGACTCAATCCACCGTTCGAGCCACGAATCTCCTGACGACCGGCTCCAATGCCTCGTCCGTGCGCATCCGCAAGTACCCAGCCCCATGCTTGCGCGCGAAGGCCCGAAGCTCCTCACACAGCCCCGTAAACCGGAGCATGTACGCCTCGAGCGCCGCGGGATCCATCGTCACGTCCACCGTGGTCCCCGTCTCCATGTCCTCGAGCGTCCAGTCCCCTTCGAACGGCGGCTCCACCTCGTCCGGTGACACCACGTGCACCAACGCAAGGTCATGCCCCGCGGACCTCGCGCGACCCATCGCCGCCGTCACCGGCCCCCCGTCCATGAAGTCGCTCACCACCACCAACATCCCCGGCCTCGCCGAACGCTGCAACACTGCGTCGATCGCCTTGCCCAGGTTCGTCGCCCCTCCGGGCTTCAGCGCCTCCAGCGACTTGAGAAACGAGGCCAACCCACCGCGCCCCCGCGCGCTGCGGCTCACGCTCTTGACCGTCTCGGCCACCGCGAAGACTTGCGCCCGTTGCGAGCCGGCCATGACCATGTAGCCGATCGCAGCGCCCACACGCCGCGCTACTTCGAACTTCGACGGCTCCCCGTGGTCCAGCGACGCCGACGTGTCCACGAGCAGGCGCAGCACCACGTCCTCTTCCATGCGGAAGAGCTTGAGCACGGGCTCACCGGTGCGGGCGAAGGCGGCCCAGTCCATCCGTCGAAGGTCGTCCCCCGGCGTGTAAGGGCGATGATCCTGGAACTCCGCGGATCCGCCGCGACGCTTGGCGAGGTGCTCACCCGCCGCCCCCGAACGCGCCTTGATCTCGAGCCGTCGCCGCAGGGCTTCCAGCTCCTTGAGGAACGTCGCGTCGAGCAGGTCGCTCATGAAGCTGGCGCTCCTCCCGCGGGCGCGGGCTGTTGCACGTGGTCCTCGGTGGAGCCCGAGGCCGCCGCTACCGCCTCCGCGTCCTCGCGCGCCAGCATCTCATCGGCCTCCGCCAGCATCGCGTGGTGCTTGTGAATGATCTGCTTCGCGCGCGTGCTCGCTGCCGCGAACAACCCCAGGCCGATCAGCGCCCACGCCAGGGAGCACACGGCGCCGACGATCATCGCCAGCCCGCGGTGCGGCTGATCCAGCGCAGCTACCAGCACGAAGACGAAGAACGGCGAGGGCGCAGCGACCACCAGCGCCTCGTCGTTCCCATCCGACACCACACCCGCGATGGCCGCCACGATCCAGGGCCCCGCCGAGGACAGGAAGAACGCCACGAGCAGCATCACCCGCGCGATGCCCGGCGTCGACGCCTTCGTCCTCACCCACGCGGCGAATCCCGCCAGGAACAGGAAGTAGGTCGCCGTGTATTCGACGAAAGCGACCACGCGTTGGGCCTCGATGTCTCGGCCGACCGTGACGTGGGGGGAGAAGAAGCTCACCGCCACGCCCGCCACCGCCACGACGAGCAGCGAGGCACCGCCCATGACGAACACGAGGGTCGAGGTCTTGAGCAGCCCCGGCCCGAAGAACCGGGTGAGCCAGCTCGCGTTGCTGCGCTCCCAGTGCACGAGCACCCGCCGCGACGGCCCGATGGCGTCGCCCTGGAACACGAAGAGCGCGAAGACCAGGAAGCTGAACAGCACCGACAGGCCGACCATGAAGGCGCCGGATGGCTCGGACAAGGGCGCCGTCACGGCAGGGATCACCACGGCTCCCGTCAGCAGCGGCGTCATGACCGCGAACCAGCGCTTCAATCCCGTGGCCCTGTCGTCCGTGAGGCTCGTGAGGTTGGCGACCGTGATCTCGTAGAAGAACCAGGCGGGGAGGATGACGCCCGCGATGGGAATCAGCACGAGGAAGGTGAAGTACTCGACGGAGAAGGGGGCGCGTTCGTAGGCGGTGGGGAGCCAGACGGGGGCGCCTTCGATCACGGCGGACCAAGCGTTGTGGGCAGCCACGGACAGGCCGACACCGAGGCCGAAGTAGGCGATGAGGGTCAGGAAGAAGGCGAGCAAAAGCGTCAGGAGGATGGCGGCACGCCCGCTGGCCAGGGCCGAGCTGATGGCGAGGCCGAAGGCGACGCCGAGCAGGGCGAAGAGGAACAGGAAGAAGAAGGCGACCACCACCTCGAGCGCCGTGACCCCTCCGAACAGGAAGGACAGCGCGCCCACGGGCGCCATCATCACGATGTACATCGATATGTTGGTGAAGGCCGAGAGGAACTTGCCGCGGGCGATCGTCTTGGGGGCAAGGCCCGTCAGGATCACGGCTTCCCACGTGCGTCCCTCGCGCTCGGAGGCCACGCTGTTGGCGGCGAGGGCCGGGCCTACGAGGGTCACGACGAAGAAGGCGACCGAGAAGAACGTGTGAAAGAGCGTGATCCCGGTGGTGGCCGGGGAGGCCGTGACGCTCATGATGCCGCCGATCGCGGTCATGAGCAGGGCCACGAGGGCCGTGACCGTCATGAGGATGATCGGCGTGCGTCCCAGGCGGGTGGCCTGTCGCAGCTCGCGGATCCAGATCGGGTTGGGGTCGTTGCGGACGCGACGGATGCTGGTGCGGGCCAGGTCGACGGCGCGAGACGACGGAGGGGAGGGGACGAAGGACGGGGTCCCGGTCTGGGCGCTCATTGGACCTCTCCCTTGGTGACTTCGAGGAAGATACGCTCGAGCTCACTGCGCTCGGGCTCGACCCCCACGACAGCGACGCCGTGGGTCACGAGGTGGCGCACCATTTCGGCGACGAGGGAGTCGGAGCCCTGGTAGCCGACGAGCAGGCTGCCCCCGGCGTGGACCTCGATCTCGATGATCCCGGGGCCTCCCCATAGGAGCTGTGCGGCTTGGCTGGGGTCGCTCAGTACGCGCAGCTTGAGTCTCTTGCGGGCCGCGCCAGGGACCGGGATGCCTCCCGGCGTGGTCGGCAGCGGCTGCTGCATCGTCGTGGCTGCCTGGGGTGCCGTGCCCATGCGCAACGTGCTGGGTGCGGCGTCTGGTGCCGCGTTCGATGCCGCTGTTGATCCCGCGGTCGCAGGCGCCTGTGGCAGCTGGGCCGGACGACCTTGCTCCATGGCGGGCGGCTGTTGGCCGTAGGCCATCGCGTAGCGCCGCCGCTCCAGCTGGTCCGCGATGTTCGAGATGGGCCCCGCCACCACCAGCGCCCCACGCTCCAGGATCGCCACGGACGTGCACACGTCCGCCAGCTCCGTGAGGATGTGCGACGACAGGAAGATGGTCTTGCCGAGGGCGCGCAGCTCCAGCAACAGGTCCCGCATCTCGATACGGGCTCGCGGGTCGAGATCGCTCGCGGGCTCGTCGAGCACGAGGATCTTGGGGTCATGCAGCAGCACGCGCGCGAGCTGCAAACGCTGCTTCATGCCCTTGGACATCTCGACCACGAGCTTGTTCTGAAGCTTCTCGAGGTCGGTCAGCTCCATCACCGTCTCGACCACGCCCAGATGCGGGATCTGATACGCGTCCGCGAAGAACTCCAGGTACTCACGCACCGTCACGCGCTCGTAGACGCCCGCGTGATCCGGCATGTACCCGATCATCCCGCGCACCGCGTCCGGGTCGATCGCCACGTTGTAGCCATCCACCTCGACCCGCCCCGCCATCGGCTCCAACAGCGTGGCAATGATGCGGATCGTCGTGGTCTTGCCCGCCCCGTTGGGCCCGATGAACCCGAAAATCTGCCCGTGCTCCACGTCGAACGTCACGTCCCGCACGACGTCGAAGGAGCCGTAGCGATGCCACAGGTGGCGGACCCGGATCGCGTAGGGGCTGTGGTTGTTCGTCACCGGCACGGAAGCCGGCATCGGCATGCTGGACATGTCGACGATCGAGACGGAGCTCATGGCACGCCTCCCCAGCCGACGACCCGGAGCAGCACGCGGTCCGAATCGAGCCGCAGCCCCGAGTCCGTCCAGTCGCCTTCTCCGCCGTCCACTTGGGCCAGCACGATGGGCACGTCCTCCGGCCACCAGTCCACGTTGCGCTCGCTGGTCGTGCCGAGTGCAGACCAGGCCGTCACCAGGCCGCTCGACTCGCCTTCGAGCTCACGCCGGATGGGAGCCAGGTCCGACTCCGACATCCGGGTACTCGACGTGCTCCACGGCTCGAACGGCACGGGCGTCCCCTCGGACGCGCGCTTGCTCTCGCCGTCGCGCAGCCGCGGGAAGAAGTACACCTTGCGCGGGCTGCCAGCCGCGGGGGCTGCCTCGATGACCAGCACCGCGCGAAGGTCCCGCGCCATCCGGTTCGTCAGCACCACCTCGTCGTTGGCGTCTCGCGTCACGCTCAGCCCCGCGCCCAGGGACGCGAACCCGTCTTCCCGAACCACCAGCGTCTCCCAGGGCATGGTCGACAGGCCCACGAGCTGTACGCCGTCGCGATCCACCACGAGGGAGCGAGAGGCCCCCGCGCGAGGCTCCGTCGCCGTGTCCAGCACGCTGCTCACGTCCGTGGCGCGCACCGTCAGCTGGCGGGAGCCCGAGGTGAAGAAGCCGCGGTATCGGCACGCCGTGCCCTTCGTCATCCCCGCAGCCGCCTCGATCATCGTGAGGTGACGAGCCTTGCCGGACCATCCCTTGGCCGCCACCCCCAGCACCACGAGCATCAGAAACGTGACGAGAGACAGCGCCGGCAACACCCACAGCGCGCGGAGCGGTCGCTGCCTGCGCGCCGCACGCGCAAAGTTCACGGGCCCCGCAAGCACCGAGTACGCGATGAGCAACACCGCCGCAACGATGATCGCCCAGCGGCTGCTCTGGTTCGGGTCCAGGACCTTGAACACCGAATTCATCCGGTATTCGTCCGGGAACACCGCGCCGTGCGGCACCGCGAGGAATTGGCGTCGGTCCCACGCATGGGAGACCAGATCGACCATCCGTGACTTCACCCACGCGTCGTCCACGCCGGGGGCCTGCGTGGGGTCGAAGGCCAGGATGTGCACCTCCCCGAGCCCGTAGCTCGCCGCGGCGCCGTGCAGCGTGGGCCGAAGGTTGCCCCCGGTGTAGCCCACCATCCCGTTGTCGACGTCCTCGCCGGGGAACACGCGCTTGCCCGTGCGACCCGAGCCCGAACCGTGATCCGCAGGGGTCTCGATCTCCTCGCCCGGTGTGCGTCGCAGCGTCCGCGATGCTGGCCCTGACGTGACCTCTCCCCCCACGAACGTGACCAGCGAGCCGCTCCGCAGGTCCTCGGGCCGGGCCACCGTCACCGCCAGCGACCCGCCGGACAGCACGAAGTTCGCCAGCGCGTCCAGCTGCATGCCCGACATGCGCGACAGTTGATCCGAGCGCATGACCACCAGGGTCGCGCTCGCGTAACCGGCCGCTCTCTCCGGCATCACCGGGTCACCCGTGGCCGAGTCCACCCGCAGGCTACCCGTCGCCACGTTCACCTTCCCGCCCACGTGCGACCGCGGCAGCGAGCCGCCTGTCGGGTCGAAAACGATGGACGCGGGAACGTCACGAAGGGCGCCCGCGAGCCTCGGCGGTTCCGTGGCGTCCAAGAGGAACGGGCCGGCCGCCCCCGACGTCGCCACCGTGGTCCTGACGACTTCCGCGCCTCCCTCGTTCGTCACGATCAGGTCGAGGGAGCCTCCGCTATGCGGGAACGTTCGGATCGGGAGCCGGACGTTGACCGTCGACCCGCCCGTGACCGCATAGGCCGTCTTCACGCTCAGCTGATTGTCGACCGAGTACCCCGCGACGCTCTGGATCTCGACGTGGCCTTGTTCTGCGCGGGTGCCGTCGTTTTCGATGCGGACGACACACTCGACCCAGGCGCCGTTGGAGGGGGTGTTGGCACCGAGGATGGGGGAAGCGGAGACGCGCAGCTCCGCGTGGGCGTGGGATACCGCAAGCAGGGCTGCGATCGCGACGGCGAGCGCCGCGAGCCTGGCGCGGAAGGACACGGTTACCCCTTCCTCACAGCTTGGTCCACGGCCTCCGGGCGGCTGGGGACCGAGCGCACCAGCTCCTGCACGATGTCATCGGTGGTGATGCCGTCGGCCTCCCCTTCGAAGGACCGAATGATGCGGTGGCGAAGCGCGGGAAGGGCCACCCGCTGCACGTCGGCGAACGCGACGTGGGCGCGCCCCTCGAGCATCGCGACGGACTTGGAGGTCAGGATCAGCGACTGCGCCCCTCGCACGCCCGCGCCATAACGCACGGCGTGCTTGATCTTCTCCGGGGCGCTGGGCGACGCCGGGTCACTCGCGGCCACCATCCGGGCCGCGTAGCGCAGGACGGGCTCGGCCACCACGACGTCGCGGCAGAGCGTGCGCAGGGAGAGCACGTCGTTCTGGGCGAGGACCTTGGACGGGGGAGGGACCTCATGACCCGTCGTGCGCACGAGGATTTGCGTGAGCTCGTCCTCGGTGGGCATGGGGACGATGACCTTCAGGAGGAAGCGGTCGAGCTGCGCTTCGGGCAGCGGGTACGTCCCTTCCATCTCGATGGGGTTTTCCGTGGCGAGGACGAAGAAGGGCTCTTCGAGCACGTGGCGCTGGCCTGCGATGGTGACGGCGTGCTCCTGCATGGCCTCGAGCAGAGCGCTCTGGGTCTTGGGCGTGGCGCGGTTGATCTCGTCCGCGAGGATGACCTGGCCGAAGATCGGGCCCTTGTGCAGGGAGAAGTGCCGCCCGCCCCCTCCGCCCTGGTCCATCACGAGCACCGTGGTGCCGGTGACGTCGCTCGGCATCAGGTCGGGGGTGAACTGGATGCGGCCGAACTTGAGGTCCAGCGCGCTCGCCAGGGTGCGGACGAGCAAGGTCTTGCCCAGCCCCGGCGCGCCTTCGAGCAACACGTGGCCTCCCGCGATGATCCCCCAGAGCACCTGGTCGACGACGGCATGTTGGCCGACCAGAACCGTGCCGATGGCATCCCGGAGCCGCTGGCTCGCTTGTGCTGCTTGGGCCAATCGAGCTTCGAACGAGGCAGTGTCAGTCATGCTTGATCCTGGCTGGAGGGTGGCGAGACCCTAGCGCGAGTCGGGGTGGCCGCAAAGTGTCGGTTTGATGGGCGGGTTCAGCGCGTCGCGTTGCTTCACGCGGGTCTCGGATCTATGCGGGGCCCATGACACCGCCGAAGAGCTCCTCGCTGTCGAACCTCGTGGTCTGGCACGGCCAACCGACCGGCGTGTTTCCGCCCGGCGAGCACGTCTATCCTGCCGACCTCGGCGTCGCAAAGGAGCTCCTCGCGGCGCTGCATACGGACTTCGACGAGACCTACCTGGTATCGACCTCGATGCTCGGCAGCGACCACCCCGACCCGTGGCCCTTCCGGCTGGCGGGTCTCCGAGCGTTTCTACAGAATCACGCGTCGAGGCTGGACGAAGTCCTGGGCTGCCCGGCCGTCGTCGCGAACACGCGGGAACATGGGAGGCACCTGGTCGCCCGACTCCGTGCGATCGGAGCGCCCAAGGTGATCGTTGATCACCAGGAGGCTGAGCTCGCGCGGGTGTCGTCGGGGCAGTGGAAGCCAGCTATCGACATCGCCGAGCTCGTGCCGGACGTGCTCGGCACGGCGAGCGTGGTCAATGTCGAGTCGCGCACCACGCACGGCTGGGGGTTGGCGGTGGAGGCGGACATCGGCAACCTCATCCTGCTCGCGGCGTCGTGCTGTGTCCTTCCCGGTGCGGTCGAAGAGGGGGAGTCCGGGGGGGACGGGCTCGAGTGGACCTCGCTGATCGAGATCGATCGCGAGGAGGTTTCCGTTCCGGCGGGCTTCGTCCGGGTGAGGCCAGGCGTCTACCCTGACGTGGTCGAAGCGCTGGAGTTTGCCGAGGGCTCTGCGGGGTTGCTGCTTGTGACGGTGCCGTGAACGACGTCGAACTGTATTGGCACCACGCCGCCAACCATCTCCATCCCGGCAGTCGCCGCCAACACCTGGCGAACGCACAAGGGTAGTTGACGCCGCCGGTTGAAACAACCGGCGTCCTCTCTCGTGTGTCGCCGTCGCGATTGGACTGCAACCACACAACGTCCTGCCCGTTCGGCACCACGCCGCCGACCGTCTCCATCCCGGCATTCGCCGCCAACACCTGGCGAACGCACAGGGGTAGCCCGCAGGGCTTTGGGATCCGTTCACGAGGTCCAGCTAGCCGTCGGTTTCAACCGGCGGCGTCCTCTCTCGTGTGTCGCCGTCGCGATTGGACTGCAACCACACAACGTCCCGCCCGTTCGGCACCACGCCGCCGACCGTCTCCATCCCGGCATTCGCCGCCAACACCTGGCGAAGGCGCAACGGTAGCCCGCAGGGCTTTGGGATCCGTTCACGAGGTCCAGCTAGCCGTCGGTTTCAACCGGCGGCGTCCCCTCTCGTGTGTCGCCGTCGCGATTGGACTGCAACCACACAACGTCCCGCCCGTTCAGCACCACGCCGCCAACCCCTGATCGGATGGGGGTTCCTCCCGGGCTTTTCCAGTGACAACATGGTGATCGTGAAGCGCCCATCGAAACCGATGAGGAGTGGGAAGGTGATTCGTGTGGGCCATGCCGTGCCTTCGCTCGCGATCTTGGTCGCCGTCGTGGCGACGGGGCGAGTGAGCCGGAATACGTCGAAGGTCAGCCGGCTCCTGCCGGATACGAAGTCGTCTCGCGACCCCGTCTCTGGACCCTGGTGGCCGGTGCGCTGATCTTCGTCCCGACCTACGGCTTGGCCTTGCATCAAGGCACGGTCGGCGACGCGGGCGGGTACGGGAGCCATCGCGTTGGCGAGGACCCGCCATTTCACTTCGGCACGAAGCAGTACCTGCTCATCCCCGTCTTGGGCCCGCCGCTGTTCATGCACTCCTTTTGCGCGGACGCGACGGAGCATTACGAGGAATACCCGTCCTCGGACGAACCGCAGGACGCGTGTCGTTTTTCCGGATGGGTGTGGGCGGGTCTACAGGGGGTCGGGGCCGGACTGATCGCGGCCTCGTTCGCATGGCCGTCGAAGAGTCTGGTGCGCAGTTCGCCTGGCGGGGTTGCCGTGCGGGATTGGCGCATGACCTTCGCTCGCACAGGACGCGGCACGCCGCTCTGGCTGCTGGGCGGGTCGTTCTGACCTCCGGAGAACCACAGAGGATGCAGAAGGCACAGAAGGGCGGTGCGGAGGTAGGCCGTGCGTCTTGCGCCTGGTTCTGCCCATTCCTGGTTCTCTGTTCCGTGTTCCGTGTTCTCAGCTCCTAGTTGATGTCCGCTCTCCGTCCCTTGTCGTGGCCGCGCCTCAACCCCTCATCCCTCCATCGTCGGCGCTGGTCCTCACCCCGGTAGCCGTACTACCGTGGTTCGGGAACATGGCCCACCCCTCGACCCCGGCGGTCCTCTGGGAAGCCGCGATGGTCTTCGCGGTTCTGGTCTTCGTTCACGTGGTCACGCTGCCGTCCGCGGTGCCCTACCACGTCGACACGGTGCGAGACCTTTTGATCGCACGTGAGCTCGCGCACGGCCCCACGTGGGACGCGATCGGGTCGCAGTCCTCGGCCCTGTTCTTCCATGGGGTGGCGTGGCCCATGTTCCTTGGCCTTTTCGCGTGGTTCGGCGCTGCGTCGGGAAGCGTCTTGGCAACCCTTGTCGTGCTTCAGTCCGCGAGTGCCGTGGCCGTTTGGTACGTCCTCCGACGCTCCGGAGCGAGCCTCCCTGTGGCTTTGGTCGTGCTGTGTGCCAACCTGCACTTCGCGGCGAGGACCGAGGTCCTGGTGCCGCTGTGGAATCCGTCGCTGATCCCGGCGTTGGTCAACCTCCTGATCGTGCTGTGCTTCCTCGCCCCACGACCCGGTAGCGAGGGGCTGGCGGCACGGTTTGCGGCGGTCTTCTTGGTCGGGGTCGGGTCGCAGGTTCACCTCGAGTTCTTCTTCTTCCTTCCCGCCGTTTTTCTGCTGCCAGGACGCGCCAAGGAGCGCTGGGTGTTGGCACTCACGGCCGTGCCCATCGTGTTGGGCACCTGGGCGGTGCTTTCCCCAGACGCTCTGAAGGCGAACGCGTCGACTTTCGCAGGGGTGCTCGCAGGAAAGGGGGCTGCCGCGATGCCACCCGAGCTGGGGGCCATGACGTTACCCGGGTATGTGTGGGTCGGGGTTGCGGCGGCCATCGTCACGGCGTTGCTCCGAAGACGCGAGCAAGCCGGCGAACATCAACGCGGCTGGTACCCGCTGGTCGTCGCTTTTGGGGCGAGCTATCTGCTCTGCTACGTCGCGTCGTGGATCGGCCATGCGGCAGACCGGCGCTACGTGGAGCCGCTGATTCCCATCGCGAGCGTGGTGCTGGCCCCGCTGCTGTGCGAGCTCGAGGCCCGCTTCGCCCGTGGCGTCCGCATCGCCGCCTTCGCGTGCTGCGGCATCGAGCTGGTTGCCTTGGTGCCGCGTCATCTGGACACCTTGCAGCGACGTTCGCTGAGCTTGCCGGACATCCATCGGGCGGTCGTCACCGCCGAAGGCACGGGGCTCGACGTCCACCGGCTGTACGGTTCGGTGTCCGGCGGGCAGACCTTCTACCGAGAGCTTCTGTCGGGTCTGTGGCTCGATGCCCCATGCGCCCAGGCAAGGCGGAGCATGGGGGAAGAGGCGAGCGCAACGCGGTTCTTGATGCTTGTCTCCCCCGCGAGCGCACCGGTCGTTCCCCGGTGGGAGGGCCGTTCCTTCCAGAGCCAGGGCCCGCATCACATGATGTGGTTCGGAGAGTACGATCCCTACGTGCTCGTGTCGGCCGGACGAGCCTGCCAGGCGCAAGACACGCCGCGTGAGAAGTGCGGGCCGTTGCCCGTTTCGTTTCCCAACGCGGGGTTCGACAAGCGCTGTTGGGGAGCGAACTGGGGGCACGACGCCGTGGGCAGCAGGCTCGGCGCGTATGCGGCCACGGTGATCGAGTATCCGGTGAGGATACCCGCGCACGGTCGGAGACGTACGGTGTATCTCGGGGTCGCGAATCGCACGTGGGCAGAAGACGCGTTGTGCCGGCCAGCGATCGTGAGTGTCCGCGGTGTCGCGTGGCAACAGGGGGAGAAACCGTGGATGGGAGAGTTGCTGCCCTCGGCGGACGAGCAAGCAGGGTACCTGCGTGCGACGTGGCCGTGGCATGACCGACGCTGTTTTGCGGAGTCCTCGCTCCAGTACCCGGTTCCCGTTCTGGAGATCGATAGCGAGCTCTATCCGCACGTGGCCCATCTGCTGGATTGAAGCGAAGGTGAGCCCGAGTCGAGAAAACCACAGAGGACGCAGAAGGCACAGAAGGGGTGGGGTTGGTGCGGAGGGGGTGAGGTCGGGCGGTCGGCCGAAGATCCAGACGGAGACGAGGATGGGGAGGCTGCGGCTCTGGGGCTGCACGAGGGCGGCCGTCCTCCGCCGCAGGCGCAGTCGCACCCGTCGTCTAAATCACAGCGACAAGAGCAACTGCAAACCGTGAAGCGGCACTGGGACCGCGCCTCTATCCCCGCAAGAGGGGTGGATGACCCGCGCCGTGCTTCTGCTTCGTCTCAATCCTGCGTATGCGGCGCGCCTGTCCGATCTGGCACGCTGCGCGTTGTCCCCGACGGCGAGGCACTTTCCACTTCTTCTCGCACGTTGGGGCCATTCGCCGACCGAAGCGTTACAGGGCCAGGTCGCGGATGGTAACGCAGCACCCGTCTCGTCTTGACCCGCCGGAACAGGTGCGCTCGACTCCAGCAAGTGGATTCCACCATCACAATTCGTCCCGCGACGCACAAGGACCTCCGTTCCGTGGCGGTACTCGCGGGCAAGCTCGTTCGGCTTCACCATGGGTTCGACCCCCTGCGCTACTTCGTGACCGACGACGTCGAGGGCGCCTACCGCGAGTGGTTCGGAAAGGAGCTGAGTCGTGCAGCCGTGGTGTTGCTCGTGGCGGAAACCGAGGGTGAGGTCGTCGGTTGCGTGTACGGGAGACTGGAGGGTCGTGACTGGAACCAATTGCTGGACGCCTGTGGAGCGATCCACGACCTGTGGGTGGAGGAGCCTGTTCGGCGCGACGGCGTCGCTGGCCTGTTGATCGGCGCCGCGATCGACGAGCTCGAGGGGAAGGGTGCTCCCCGGGTGGTTCTGCACACGGCCGTCCAGAACACGATCGCCCAGCGCCTCTTCGAACAGCTAGGGTTCCGCCGCACGATGGTTGAGATGACGCGAGAGCGCCACGGGAGATCCACGTGATTCGTCTCAAAGCTGCATTGGCTTGTCTTGGTGCGGTGGGGGCGTGCTTTGTCTACGACCACTACCGAAGTCAGCTGCCCGATTGGTGGCGGGAAAACGGAGGCGGGATTCCGTACGTGGTATTCTGGATTACGTTCTTGTTCTTTCTGCTCCCCAAGCGCCGTTACATCCTACCCATGTGCATATCCGCGACCTTGGTCACCTGTCTGCTCGAAGTCATGCAGCTGTGGAAGCCGCCGTGGCTCACGCAGATTCGGTCCACGAAGTTGGGGGCGGCATTGCTTGGCAGCGGCTTCGTCTGGGACGACATTCCTCCCTACTTCATCGGTGGGTTTGTCGGTTACTTGATTCTCTTCGTGATGGTACGCGGCCAAGAGCCAAGCTGAACGGTCGGCGATGCATGGATCACACGCTTCACCGGCACGGCTGCCATGCGCGACGCCCTGTCGTCCGACGCCGCTCGCGTCGATCCCGAACGGTATCCCGGCTTGCTGCAGCGCTTCTCCTTCGTGAAGGCGCCGACCCCCGAGACGATGGCGTTTCTCGATAGCGTGATGTCTACCTCCTCGGGCGTAGACCGGCTCGCCGCCGCGCATTCCCCGACGTGCGGCGCGCCGTGGCCCGGGCCATGCGCAAGGTCGATGCCCCCGAGGCCCGCGACGTGCTGTTCGACATGATCGGCGACAGCGACCTCGGGGTAGGGGAGGCAGCGCTCACGATGCTGGGCAAGGAGGATCTGGAGCGACTCGAGTCGTCGGTGACATCGGCGGGGTTCAACCCGGCCTTGGACCAGCAGGTGGTGTCGCTCTTGTCGGGGGAGGGCAGGGACGAGGTGGCTCGTAACCGGATGCTGGATGCGATCCTGGCGCGGACGTCGGATGCGAGGACGGCGGCTCGGGTGCGTATGGTTCGCGGCTCGGGGGGGTGACAGGAGCGTCCCCTCATTCGGTGATCGTGAGCCGTAGTAGGTGGACCCGAGGCGTCGGCGCATCCTTTCGGACTCCATGGAAGAGGGCGTCGCGTGCACCGTGGACCGTGAGCAGCCCGGAGAGGGTCATCGCCGCACCTGCTGGCGCCGAGTCCGCATCGAACACGCCCTGCATCTTCAGCGACTTCGCTCCACCCTCCCATCCACCGTGCTTCGAGCTGCCGGCAGCGATCTCCACACTCTCGAGCGTCCGGCCATCACTCACGAGACGCAAGTTCCCCTCGATCGGGTACGAGCAATCGTCGCATTGCACGTCGAGCCACACCTGCACGGTTTTGCCTCTCGAGACGATCTGCTGCTCGAAGGGTTCGCCCGAGCGGACGTCCAACACGGCGATCGGCGGTCCTTTCGGCGGGATGGAGGAGAGAATCCCCATCACGATCATCACGATGGCGAACAGGATGGCAGCCCCGATCGGAAGGATCACCCAGCGGCCGTTCCCTTGCCTGCCGGCCACGCCGCTCGTTTCGCCCATGGCCCCAGTCTACCGGAGCCCTTGTCGGACCGTCGAGGCTCGTCTTCTTCTCCTGCAGCGGCAGCGGTCCCGATCCACACCCGGACTCGCCGGTGCGTTGGTTCCGCAAGACGGCTGAAGGTTTCTTGGGTGCCAACACGCGGCTACAACGGGTCTCGTGCGCAGCGAAATCCCACGCGGTCGCTCCGGTAGTCGCTTGGCTTCCCATTGCGAAGAGGCGCACGCACACCGAGCGGGTCCGTGTCGCTCCACGCCCCGCCCCGGATGACCCAGGTCTCCGCGTTGCAGCCCTTCCGTGCGTAGGGACAGTACGTGGAGCTCGTCCACTCCCGCACGTTGCCCGAAGCATCCAGCACGCCCCCGGCTCCCCGGTCTTCCGGATGGGAACCCACCGAGCACGTTCCCCGTTCCCCGTCGCTGTGCTCAGATCGGTTCCAGCACAACTGCTCCGCGGGCGCGCCCTCTCCCCATGCGTACGCACGACCATCCGTTCCGCGCGCGGCGTATTCCCACTCCTCTTCTGTCGGCAGGCGCTTGGCGGCGAACGCGCAGAAGGCCTTTGCATGCGAGAGGGTCACGCAGTTGACCGGGTGGTCGCGGCGCGCGGGATCGCCGTAGTTGCAGCCGGGGTCCGCACCGGGGACCTCGCATCGGCCTTGGCGGACACATAGTGAGTAGTGTCCCACGCTCACCTCGCGCTCGTCGATCTCGTAGGCCGCGACGGTTACGGCGTGGGCAGGCTGCTCGTTGAGGTTGCCGTCTTCCGCGCCCATCCCGAAAGTCCCGGGCTCGATGCGCAGCATGCGGCCGTAGTGCCGGTCCAACTCCACGCGCATCGCGAGATTCTTGTCGCGCATCGCTTCGCGTTCCTGGCGCATCTCCTTGTCATGCTGCATGTTCTGGACGCTGACGACGGCTTCCTGGACCGCGACGCGGGTTGAGTAGGAGACGAGTTGAGAGCCCGCGAGCAGGGTGGCGGAGAGGGCGGTGACGATGGCGACGGGCCAGACCCAGCGCCGCCCGGTCGAGCTGGGTGGACGGTTGGATGGGAGGTCGAGATCAGGGGACACCAGGGTGGGGTCAGGATGCGTGTCCTCGGTGGTCGTGGGTCCCGTGGTGGAAGCGCCGGCGCGGGAGGTCATCCCGTCGTGCGAGGCGAAGCGGGGGGTGACGGGAGCTGTGCGTCCGAGGGAGTCCACGAGAGGCGTGACCACGAGGCTTGCTTGGGGATCCGAAGGAACCGCGGAGGCGAGAATCGGCACCAAGGCGTCGTGCGCATGGGCGGCATCGGGGAAGCGCTTGGTGGGGTCTCGATCGAGGCACCGACCGAACCACGCGTCGAAGCCCGGGGGAAGCAGGTGTGCCCGCCCCAACTCGCCAGCGCGGACCGAGGCCGTCACGATCGGGTCGAGGACGACCTCACGAAGCAGCATCATCGGCGCGATGTCCTCTTCGCGGGAACCGTTCCAGTAGCTCTGCCCCGTGAGCATCCAGAACGCCATCAGACCCAGGGCCCAAACGTCGGTGGCGGGTGTGATGCGACCGCCGGATTCGGTCTGCTCGGGGGCCATCCACAGGGGGGTGCCCATGGCTGCCGTGGTGCGGGACCGACCCTCCGCCACGATCTTCGCGATGCCGAAGTCCAGGACCTTGACCATGAAAGGCAGGGCGCTGCTCCGCGACTCCGCGAGGAAGACGTTTTCGGGTTTGAGGTCCCGGTGCACGACGCCCATCGCGTGGGCGGCCCCGACCGCGTGGCATAGCTGCTGGTAGATGCGTGCGACCTCGAAAGCGGGCTTCGGTCCTTCCTCCTCGATCAGGGAAGCGAGGTCCTTGCCGTCCAACAACTCCATCGCGAGCCAGGGGATCCCGGATTCGGCATCGACGCCCGCCCCGATGACTTGCACCACGTGATCGCTTCGGATCCCAGCGCCGACCCTGGCTTCTTGCTCGAACCTCTCGCGGTGCTTTCGGTCGCGGACCAGATAGGGATGAAGGGTCTTGAGTGCGCGTTGGCGCCCCGTCGTGAGTTGCTCGACGACGTAGACCGCGCCCATGCCTCCCACGCCGAGGGGACGGATGACGCGAAACTCCCCGGCGAAGGTGGTCCCCGCCGTGAGGGTTGCCGGGTAGCCGTCCATGGGGCCGAGGGTACCACGACCCGGAGGCCGTGTGGCGTGCCGCGCGGCGCTGTCGCACGACGGCAGGCTCCGTGCCTCTCACCCGCCGCGGGGCACCAGATCCGGTCGTCCGAGGCCGAGGGGACGCGCCCACACGCCCCAGAGGATGAGGGCTACCACGAAGAACAAGCCCGCCGCGGTAGGACCAACCTCCCCCTGGGCCCGTACGCGCGGGTTCTCGCTCCGGCGATACAGCAGCGACAGAGCGAACACCACCACGCTAGCCACCGTGGTACCCGAGGCCAACAGCGCAAAGAGCCAGGACATGCCCAAGAGCCTCCCTGGTCCCCCTTTTCTTCAAAGGAGCTTGGCGTGTCAAGCTCATCCCCATCCGGTGCACGAGCGATGGCTCGGCGTCCCCGCAGTGCCGGGCCGAGGGTGGGCTTCCCGCGCCGAGCGGGGCGTGTGCGGTACTTGCTCGTGTTGGCGTTGTCCCAGAACACGGACTAAGACTTTGCCGTGGATCCATCGTCGCGTCGTCGAACCGTGCAGGGAGCCGTGTTGCTGTGTCTGCTGGCAGGGCCCGTGCCGAGTTGGGCCCAAGACATGGACTCGGTCGGTCCCCGTCCCGTGGGAACGCCTCCGACCCGGGAGCCCCAACACGCTCGCTCTTCTTCCCCGCAGGAGTCGTCCGGTGGCAGTCCGTTCTTCTCAGTCGCGGCGGGTGCGAGCAACAGCATGGGGTTCGGCGGAGGCATGGGAATCGTCGTGCCCATCGCCTACAGCCCGATGGAGGTCGGGCAAGGCGGGGTCGGCATTCACGCCGCGGGTGTGGTCGGACTGTTTGGCACCAAGGTGGACTTGGGCGTCGAATGGGGGGCGTACACCATGCTCGACGGCAAGCCCTGGATGCGTTCTGGACACGTGGGAGTAGGCGTCATGGGAGCGCGCCTTGGCCCGTCGTGGTTGCGTCAGTGGGCTGCGCTGTCTGGGGATCTAGAGACCCCGCGGAACATGATGGGGGCGGAGTTGGCGGTCTCTCTGCTGGGAACGGTGCAGCTCGGATACTACCGAAGCAGGGACAGGGCCGAGGACCTCGTGTCGATCGGCCTGGGCTTTGGCCTCTGATACCATGCGGAAGGCTCGTATGCTGACGATCACCGGAACTCGAACCACAACGTTGTTGTTGGCCTTCGCGCTGACGGCCGCTTGCACCGAACGGGGCCCACGTCGCGCCCTACCCGGTGATGCGACGGACATTCAGGAGCACGCGGTCGACTTCGGGGGCGGGACCGACACGACCTACTACCTGCGAGCTCGGATGGCGGCGGCATCGTTCGAGCCGTACGCGCGCAAGCTGAGGATGACGCCGCACGTGGCCGGTCGCACGTACGGTGACGACGCGATGTGGCTATCGTTCGGCCCCGACCCGGAAGTGGCCTGGTGGACACCCACGCCCGGACTCGCAGGCGCCTGGGTTTGGCAAGACGGCAGGTGCTGGACGTATGCGAAGCACGAAGCGGGTGTGATGCACTTGAAGTCGATATGCCACTGAGCGAGCGCGAGTCAACGCCCTCGCGCCAGCAACTCCGTGAACAGCAGTCGCTGCATCGGCTGCCCGATGTCCGTCATCAACAACACGCCCCACGCCCCCATGAGCCCGTCCGTGCCGTCCCACTTCACCGCGCCCGACGCATCGGTGACCTTGACCTTCGGGCCTTCGGTCTGGACCTTGCCCACGACCTCCGCCCCCTTCTTGATCTCGATCGCATCGCCCGCCTTGTCGAGGGACAGCTGCATTCCCTCCGCCGCCAGAACCACGGAATCGGACTTCATGATGACGCGCCACGTGGGCTTGTCCTTCGTTCGCAGTTCGAACCCGTCCGACGTCGGGACGACCAGGTATTCATTGGACGCGGTCTTGTAGCGACGGCCACCTTCGTGGTCCGTGCCCTCGAAGACGGTCCCCCCCATATTCAGGCTGACGACTCCGCCCTTGGACTCCACCGTATAGGCGACGCCGCGCCCGGGGGAATTTGCCTCCCAGCGTCCCTCGCGCACCTTCGCATCGGGAGCGGCGGCCACCGCCTTCGGAGGGGTGGAAGGCGCGCTCGTCCCGGTTGCCGGCAGCGTCGACGCGGGCGGTTGGGTCGTCTTGTCTTCGCATCCGACCGCAGCCGTGAGCATCACGATCACCCATGCGCCGCCCGTCACCTTCAGGACTTGTGATGTGTTCATTTCGTAGGATCTCCTAGCGCATTGCCTATCGATTCAACGCACGCTCTGTGGCCCGCAGCAGAGGCCCCGCCGACACCTCCTGCCCCGTCGCATGCTTCATCCAAAGGTCCGGCAGCACCGACCCGTGCTTCGCCACCCGCTCGAACTCCGGCCCCAGCTTCCCCTTCGATGCGTTGAGCTTCTCCTCGATCTGGAACGCGATCAGGTGCCCCAGCGGGTAGTCCGCCAGGTACAGCGGCGCCACGATCATGTGCGAGTAGATCCCGAGCAGCGGCGCGTCCGGCTGTCCCAGCACCGGCGCGTAGTACTTGTTCCAGTACTCCCGCGCGATCCGCACCGTCGCCTCCCGCAACTCCGACGGTGTCGCCTCCGGGTGCGCGTACATCCAGTGCCACACGTCGATGTCCACGAGGGCTACCCCCGCGATCTCCCAGGTCGACCAGAACGTGTCCAGCACACGCATGGACTCCGCCTCCGCCGACGGCTTGGACACCCCGAGCAACTCCAGGTCCCGCGCCTGGAACACGAACGCCAGCGCCTCGGTGAATGCCGTGTTGGGCACCCCCGACAGCAGCGTGTGGTCCACGTCGTAGAGCGAAAAAACCTGCTCCACGTTGTGGCCCAGCTCGTGGACGGCGATGTTGTACCCCTTGTAATTCATGCCGTCCTTTTCGACCCGGGTGCGAAGGCGCGCGTTGTCCCCGCGGCGTCGCGCCTCCATCGCGTGACCGGCTCCCCGGGACGCGTCGACCACGATGCGCTCGGCCACGTGCCGCGCCCGATCCTTCGGGAACCCGAGCTTCTGCAGGATGTTGGGGATGTCCCGCTCGAACGCCTCGGTGTTCGGGTACTTCTTCCGGGTCAGGGCATCGAGCTCGGCCTCGTCCTTGCCCCCGCGCGCCTTGAACCCCGCGTACCACAGGTCCTGCGGCTCCAGCTTCCGCCCCAGGTCCTTCTCTATCCGCGCGGCCACCTTCGGCACCATCGGCGACTCCAGAACCCCCACGAGCAGCTCGCGCACCCGCTGCTCCGATAGCTCACGCTCCAGGTCGAACTTGCGCGCCATCGCCGTCGGCGCCGTCGGCGAATAAAGGTCCGCCCGCCGCGACGCCTGGAAACACGCCAGCAGCTTCGCATAGCGAACGTCCGCCTCGGGCTTCGCGTCTGCCGCGGTCGGAGCCGTTTTGGGCGCGTCTTCCTCCACGAACTCCGCTGGCGACGCCTGCACCGTGTTCGCGAAGGGGTTCCAATCCACCCGCGGGTTGTCGATCACCGCCGCGGGGATTGTCTGCGTCACGATGCGGTTCATGACCTGCACGATCACCCGCTGCTTGTCGATGCCTTGGGGCGTCCCGTAGCTCGACTTGAGCTCGTCGCGAAGGTTCCAGTGGCTGATGAGGCGCTTGCCCTTGGGGAAGAGGCGGTTGCCCTTCTCGTCGAGCACATGGTGCATCCACACGTTGTAGCCGGCGATGTACAGGTCCGCGTCGGTCTCGGCGCGGACGATCTGCTGCTTGACGTCGGCGGGGACACGCCGTGCGAAGCGGGCGGTGAGCCGGTCCTCGGCCCAGCGCAGGCGGCTCCACGAGGCTCCCTCGGCGTTCTTTTCGGCGAGGGTGGCCGCGGGGAAGTTGAGCAGCGCCACGAAGGCGACCTTGCCCTGGAACAGGTCGTCGTTGAGGTGCGCGCCGGGATCGAAGGCGGCGAGCAACGGGTCGATCGGCAGCATGGGCCCGATATCCAAGTCCGCGGGGCGCCTGACCTCGCGCGAGATCTCGAGCATGTGGCCGTCGACCTGCTCGAGGGTGGCTTCGAACCGACGGAAGGTGGCGTCGAGCTTCTCTGGGTCGGCGATGAAGTGGTCCTGGGCGAACGCGGCGAGGTCGCCGTCTTCCTCGCGCCAGAGGGCAGCGACCTGGGTGAGGCCTCGGGCGATGCGGGCGCGGTGGGTTTCCCCGAACTTTGCCACGAGGGCAGACTCGACGGCGGGGAGGTCGGCGCGTGCGGGCTTGACCTCGGGCGCGGCAACGGCGGGTGTGGAGGTCTCGGCCGGGGTCGGCGTGGGCTGTGGGGTTGCGGGGCAGGGCGGTGCGGCGGAGCAGCCCAGGGCGAGCAGCGGGAGGAGATAGGCGGTACGCATGGGACCGGCAGTCTGGTGGGACGGGAGGGGGATGGTCAAGGAGGATGGGGCAATCAAGCCGAAGGCTCGGGTGCGCCGGGCACGCGACCTGCCGGAAGGAGGTTCCGGGTCACGAGGTAGTACATGAGCCAGGGCCAGGGGAACTCCACGACCACGAGGAGTTGCAGGAGCCAGACCCTGCGAAACCCTCGCTGGCGAGCGTCGCGTCCCGTCCAGAGCACGGCGTGAACCATGAGGACGACGAGGGCGGAAGCGAAAACCAATCCTCCGATGAGCAACGCGATTTCGTGAGCGGCCATGGGACATCTCCGGGTCGAAGGGGAATGACAACGTTCGGGTTCTCTACGGGGCCAGCCTGGCGGTATTCCCAGGAATCGAACCGGGGGGACGCCTGGCCGCCGGACGCACTTTCCGCGGTTGACTTAAGGCCACGGGTCCACCACAAGCCGGTTGTGCCGGCGGGGGCTCTCTCGACTCAGCCTTCGTCCGCGTGTCTGCCGGTTGGCCGTCGCTTCACGAGAGAAGTGGCGACCCCTTCCCTGGAATCAATCCGACATCCTGACCCCAGCAACAAACCACGGAGCCTGATCTGCCGGGATGGTGGCCGTGAGTCCGTGGCTTCCGGTCGCGAGGTGCCCATGAGCAAGAACACTGAAGACAAGAGCGTGGACGAGGACGAGGGACGAGACGACGAGGAGACCGACGAGGACCTCGACGACAAGGCCAAAGCCAAGTCCGACGACGAGGACGACGACGAAGACGAGAGCCCGCGCCGGCCAAAGAAGGCCGAGAAGCGTGCAGGCTCGGAGAAGAAGCGAGTGGCTGCAGAGCCCCTTGCGGCTTCCGCGCCGGCCGGTGCAAGCATGACCCAGTCTCGCGCGATGCTCGTGGCGGTGGCCGCCTTGATCGCGGGCGCTGCCGTCGGCTGGGCGTTGCGAGACGCCCGCGCGGGCGAGGGGACGAAGACGAGCACGCCCGTAGCCGCGTCGAGCGGGGGGCCCTGTGAGACCTGGAAGACCCAGATCTGTGGCGGAACGTCCGAGGAGTCGGCCGAGTGCGCCGGCGCGAAGACGGCGGCGGGGCTCCTGCCCACGGCCGCGTGCAACGCCGCGCTCGAGGACGTGCCCGCGACGATGGAGAAGATCAAGCTCGCGCGGGCTTCGTGCGACACGCTCGTGAAGAAGCTGTGCACGGACCTCGGCGAGGAGTCGACGGGATGTCAGCTCGTGAAGGCGAAGACGCCGAGCATTCCGCCCGAGGGATGCGACGAGATGCTCACCAACTACGACAGGGTTCTCGGGCAGCTGAAGCAGATGGGCCAGCCCCGTCCTGGCTTCATGCCGGGCGGACCCGGTGGCCCGGGCGGACCTGGTGGCCCGGGTGGTCCTGGTGGTCCTGGTGCTCCCCGTGGTCCCAGCGGCCCTCCGCCGGGAGCCAACCCGGGTGGTCCAGGCGGCCCCGTCGTGATTCCCCACAGCGTCCCGCCCACCGGTCAATAGAGCCTCGTTTCACTCGAATCGATGGGGTCTCGTGCTCGTGCTCGTGCTCAGCGCGAAGCGCGTTGCTCGTGCTCGATCTGCCTTCCTGCTCAGGTGTCGCCGGCTGGCTCGATCAACGCCGGTTTCGAGCACGCGCAGGAGCACCGCCTCGCTGCGCACGAATCCCTCAAAGGAAGCGCTGGATGCGCTTGGCGGAACCGGGTTGCCTCGTCGTGCCGTTGGCACCAGGATGCACCGCTCACTGCCCATGGTTCGAGACTCCCTCCAGTTGCTCCACGACCCCGACGCGCTCGCCGCGCACGTGACGGACGTGCTCCTGGAGCAGACGCGTCGTGCCGACGAGCAACCCCCGGGGGATGCCGGCCTCGTGAGCTCCGCGGTGCTCTTTCTGTTGCAGGACCCGCCGCGGTGCGCGCCCGAAGAGGGCCCGCGACTGGTGTTGAACGAGCGATCGCGCAACGTCCCGCAGCCAGGCGACCTCTGCTGTCCGGGCGGAGGCATGGACCGGTGGGACCCTTGGCTCGCGAGGGGCGTGGACGCGCCAGGGATGATCTTGCGCCGCTGGCCGTATCGACCGCTGCTCTCACCCCCCGCGCGGCAGGCGGTCGCTCGGTTGCTCGCAACCGCGCTGCGCGAAGGCTTCGAGGAGATGCGCTTGCTGCCCACGGGCGTGAGCTTTCTCGGCCTGCTCCCCTCGCAGCGCCTTCGGCTCTTGCGACGCGCTATCCAACCTGTGGTGGCCCGGCTGGACCGCCCGCAGCGGTTCCGCCCGAACTGGGAGGTCGCCGCGATCGTGTCGATCCCCCTGCGCCACCTGCTGGACCCTTCGCGTTACGCTCGGTATCGCGTGCGGTTCGCCGGGGAGCACGTGGTCAGCGAGCGACTTCGCGAGGACTTCCTCTGCTACCGCGTCCGCGAGGGCCAGGTCCTCTGGGGGGCCACGTTGCGCATCACCACGCTCTTCCTCGAGCGGGTGTTCGGGTTCTCCGTGCCGCCCGTGCAAGGTCTTCCGCTCTTGGAGGCCACCCTGGACGCGACCTACCTGACGGGGCAACGACGCCCAAGCCGGTGACGTTTCCCGGGGCGCTGCCCCATTCACCCTAGGCACGGCACCTGCCCGGTACTACGTACCGCCCCGCCATGCCCCGTGACACTCCCCTCGAAACCCGCGCCTGTGCCCGTCCCCTCGTCGCTTCGGCTCGGCGTGTCGTCGTCAAGCTCGGAACCCGCGTGCTCACCCATGCCGACGGGCGCCTCGCGCTCGCTCGCCTCTTCTCCGTGGTCGAAGCGGTTCGTGCCATGACCGACGCCGGGCGCGAGACGATTGTCGTCAGCAGCGGGGCGGTGGGGCTCGGCAAGGAGGCCTTGAAGCTCGATCACAGCCCCTCGGAGTTGGCCGAGCGACAAGCCTGTGCGGCCGTCGGCCAAACGCGCCTCATGAGCCTGTACGAGTCGGGTTTCGCGCAACTCGGGCTGCACACCGCGCAAGTGCTGCTCACCGAGAGCGACTTCGACGATCGCGTCCGGTACCTCAACCTCCGCAACACCCTGCTGACCCTCCTTCAGTTTGGCGTCATCCCGGTGATCAACGAGAACGACGCCGTGTCCGTGGAAGAGCTGGCGTGGGCCGAAGGGACCGACGACGCGCGGCCCGTGTTCGGAGACAACGACAAGCTCTCCGCCCTTGTGGCCACCAAGCTCGACGCGGACTTGCTTGTCCTGCTCACGGACGTGGATGGCCTTTTCGACCGCGACCCTCACGGCGCCGAGACCGCGCGCCTGCTATCCACCCTGGACCCGGACGGGGAGGGGGTCGTGATGGCAGGGGGGAGCACGTCGGGGGTGGGTCGGGGCGGCATGCGCAGCAAGCTCGATGCGGCGCGCATCGCGGCCCGCTCGGGGTGCCATGCCGTGATCGCTTCCGGGGTTCGCCCTGGCACGCTGGCCCGCATCCTGGACGGTGAGGAAGAGGGGACCTGGGTACCCGCAAAGCCCGGGATGCCAGCCCGTCACCGCTGGATCGCCTGGGCCACGGCCCCGCGCGGGACGTTGTACATCGACGATGGCGCCGTTCGCGCCCTGCGGGACCGGGGAGCATCCCTGCTTGCCGCCGGGGTGAGCCGCATCGAAGGGCACTTCCGCGCCGGGGAGGTCGTCGAGATCCGGTCCCTGCACGGCCGGCGCGTGGGCCGTGGGATCGCCGTCTGCGACCAGGACGCCGCCCGAAGCTGGTGCGCGGGAGAGCGCCCCGCCTTCGCGCGCAACCACCACGCGCTCATTCAGCGAGACAACCTGGTCCTCGACCCGGAGACCGACGGATGAACACTGACGACGCGACCATGCGAGGCATTGCTCGCGAAGCTCGCCGTGCGCAGCGGGGGCTCGCGGGAGCGACCGCGGCCACGAGGACGCAGGTTCTCGAGCACGTGGCCCAGCTCCTTTCGGACCGGGAAGCTGCGATCCTCGAGCAGAACGCCGCGGACTGTGAGCAGGCGCGGCGAGAGGGGCTGGCCGGCCCGTTGCTCTCGCGGCTCGCGCTCTCTTCGGGGAAGCTGGCGACTCTTCGCGATGGGCTCCGCACGCTCGCGTCGGGCGAGGACCCGGTGGGGAGGCCGATCACCCGCACCGAGCTGGACGAGGGCCTCGAGCTCACGAAGGTGCTCAGTCCCATCGGCGTGTTGCTCGTGGTGTTCGAGAGCCGCCCCGACGCGGTGATTCAGATCGGCGGCCTGGCGATCCGGTCGGGCAATGCGGTGCTGCTCAAAGGGGGAAGGGAGGCCGGACGGTCGAACGCGGCCCTGGTGGGTTGCCTCCGTGATGCCCTCGCGTACGGCGGAATGGGAGCGGACGCGGTCGTGGGGATCGAGGGCCGAACGGCGGTGAAGGCCTTGCTGGAGCTGGATGAGGACATCGATCTGGTGATCCCCCGCGGGTCGGGGGAGCTGGTGCGGTCGATTCAGGCTTCCACGAAGATTCCCGTGCTCGGGCACGCCGAGGGGATCTGCATGTTGTACGTGGACCGTGCCGCGGACCCAGCCATGGCAGCGCGCGTGGCCGTCGACGGCAAGTGCGACTATCCCGCGGCCTGCAACGCTACGGAGACACTCCTCGTGCACCGGGACTTCCTTCCCCAGCTTCCGGTCGTCGGCAACGCCTTGATCGACGCGGGCGTGGAGGTGCGAGCGGACGAAGTGAGCCGCGCATGGATGCCTGGGGCGGTGGAAGCAGGGCCCACGGACGGGACCGTCGAGTACGGGGACCGGATCCTGGCCGTGCGCACCGTCAGCTCCCTGGACGAGGCCATCGCGTACATCCACGAGCATGGCAGCGCGCACACGGACGCGATCGTCACGAGCGACGAGGCGGTGGCCGAGCGGTTCCTGAACGAGGTGGACTCGGCGAGCGTGTTCCACAACGCGAGCACGCGTTTCGCCGACGGGTATCGCTACGGGCTCGGGGCGGAGGTGGGGATCAGCACGTCGCGGATCCACGCACGCGGTCCCGTGGGGGTGGAGGGACTGATGACCACGCGGTGGTTGCTCCGGGGCAGGGGGCAAGGGGCAGGGGAGTACGGCGACGGCAAGCGAGCGTTCCGGCATCGTCGCCTTGCCCTGCCGTGACGGCTGGTTCCGGGGAGTGAGAGAACGCCTGTTCACATCGGCGTTCCCACCGAGGGCGACGTGTTCGTGGAGACGCTGGATCGCCCCGCGGAGGGGTGGCGCGCGGGGCGGCACGTCGTTTGCTCCCTCACCGAGCCAGGAGATTCCCATGACCAGGATGTCGATCGGTGCTGCCTCTCTTGCTTTCGCTCTCTCGCTTGGGGTGTCCGCGCTGGCCCAAGAGCCACCCCCGGCCCCGGTGGTGCTCCAACCGTTGCCCGCGCCTGCAGCGGCTCCCGCCGCGCCCACGGCCCAACCGGCGCCCCAGCCGCAACCTGCGCAGCCGCAGCCGGGACAACCCAACGTGATCATCGTGCAGCCCGCGCCGGCCCAGCCCGCCCCCGTCGTGCAGCCACCTGCGACCCAACCCCCGGCGGTGTACGTGTACGAGCTTCCGCCTCCTCCTTCGTACGCCTATGCGCCTCCCCCTCCGCCCGCCCCGCCCAAGCCGATGAAGCGGGCCGGGGTACACACGCACGATGGCTTCTACCTGCGGATGGGCCTCGGCGTGGGAGCCGTGGCGGTCAGCTCGACGCGCCAGTCCAGTGACAACTCGGATTCGTTGTCGACAGGAGGGGCGGCCATCGAGTTCGGCATGGGTGGCACGCTGGGGGATGGCTTCGTGCTTGGCGGCCGGTTGATCGGGGTGGGAGGAGACAGCTTGCGGTTGGAGTCGGCGGAGCAGAGCACCGACGCGGCGGGGTCGCTGTTCTACTCGACGGTGCAACTGTTCGCGGACTGGTACGTGGATCCCGAGTCGGGGCTTCACCTCGAGGCGGCGCTCGGGCCCGCGGGGCTCACGTACGACCCGACCCCTTCCAGCAGCTCGGACGACTCCTACGAGGGGGACGAAGTGAACTTCGATGGGTTCGGCGGGTCCCTCGGCGTCGGCTGGGAGGGCTGGGTCGGGGAGCAGTGGTCCCTTGGCGGCTTGTTGCGCCTGAACTGGGCCACGTACGACGGCGTGTTCGACGCGTCGACACCGGACGAGCCCCTGCGTGCCAGTGGTGTCACGGACGAAGAGACGGGGCGGATCATCGCCGTGGCCCCGATGCTCATGCTGACCGGGACCTTCCACTGACGGCGTCGCTCTTCACCAACTGGCCCATCAAGGACGAGACCCCGAAGATCATCGCCCTCGGTAAGGGCCCCGCCTGCGACTGAGCCGCAAACGACTCACCGCACCGGCGGCAAGAACGTCCCGATGGTCGTGTCGATGCGGAACGTCGACTCCGTGGTGTGGCGTTCCGCGAAGAAGAAGTCGAGCGCGTACGTGTTGCCCGGCGTGATCTCGAGCGTGCTCGCCTCGGCGTCCAAGTTGACTTCCTGCGACTCCGCGCCGTGAACCCCGCCCAGGTCGATCGCCAGGCGCCCGTTGATGAACACGAACAGGTCGTCGTCTCCCGTGAACTTGAAGACCTCTCCGCCCACGTACTTGAACGATGTGTTGATCTCGTAGGTGAAGTGGTAGTTGTGGTTTCGCCCCTCGTTGCCGAAGAGTTGGTCGTCGATGGGGAAAAAGGCCTGGTTGTCGTAGGTGAAGACCGCGCCCGACGGGGACAGCTGGATGTCGAAGTCGAGGCGGTCGTTGACCCCGGGCACGTCGCGGAACCACTGGTCGAAGGCGTCTTTGCCTGTGGTCGTGAGGGTGCCGCTGCCGCCAGCGTAGACGGGTTTTCGGTCCGCGCCCAGATTGAACTCCACCAGCCCGCGGTCGTCGCCGAGGACGTGTTCGAAGTCCGGATGGCCGTCGTGGAAGTCGCGGATGACGCCAGACAGGATGTTGGTGGTGGAGCCGGCGCTGCCGTCGGGGTTGACGGGGCCTCCGTCCAGGAGGCTGCCTCCTCCGGTGCCGCCGAACGTTCCCGTGCCGCCGGAGCCGCCGGAGCTCCCAGAGTTGCCGCCGGAGCCGCTGGCCGCGCTGCCTCCCGTGTTGTTGGTCGCATCGGAGTTGCCCGACGATTCGTCCCCACAGGCGAGGCAACTTGCCAGGGCAGCCATCACCACCCATCCCCGCGCGCTGGGCCGATCGTTGCGCCTTGCCATGAAGGCAGCGTGTCACACGCAGCGCGAGACAGCAACTCGTGGGGGATCCGGCGGGGGTGGCCCGCGTGCAAGAAGCCCTTCGGAGGGAAGTTGCTTCCCGGCGGGATCCGGCGGCAGGATCCGAGGTCATGTCGATGCTGTTCGAACAACGCTCGCGGCGGCGGGTGCGGCCCGGTCATCCCTATCCACTCGGCGCGACGCCGGGACTGGGTGGGGTGAACTTCGCCATCTACTCGAAGCACGCGACCGCCGTGGCTCTGCACCTGTTCGACGACCCGGCGGGGGACCCCTCGGACATCATCCTGCTCCCCGGTCAGACGCGCCACGTGTGGCACGGCTTCGTGGAAGGCGTGGGACCAGGGCAACTGTACGGCTACAAGCTCGCTGGCCCGTTCGCCCCGGCTTCCGGACACCGCTTCAACCCGCACAAGCTGCTCGTCGATCCCTACGCCAAGGCGCTCTCGCACAAGCTCCAGAACGAAGACGGCGTGCTGCTCGGCTTTGACCGCGAGGCCCCCGAACAGGACCTGTCCATGGACTGTCGGGACAGCACCCGGATCGCGCCCAAGGCGATCGTGATGGCCGATGCGTTCGATTGGCAGGGGGACGAGCCCCTGGACCTCCCGTCGCGCGACCTCGTCATCTACGAAACCCATGTGCGGGGCTTCACCAAGCACGAATCCTCCGGGGTGAAGCACCCGGGCACCTACTTGGGCTTCATCGAGAAGATCCCGCATCTCGTGGAGCTGGGCGTGAACGCCGTCGAATTGCTCCCCGTCCACGAGTTCGCCACCGAGGACTTCCTCCGAGATAAGGGGCTGTCGAACTACTGGGGCTACAACACGGTGTCGTTCTTCGCGCCGGAGTCGTCCTTCGCGTCGAGCGATCGGCCCGGCGCTGCCGTCGACGAGTTCAAGACGCTGGTGCGTGCACTGCACAAGGCAGGCATCGAGGTGATCCTGGACGTGGTCTACAACCACTCCGCCGAAGGAGGAGAGCTCGGCCCCACCTTCTCTTTGCGCGGGATCGACAACCGCACCTACTACTGCCTTACCGGGAGTCCCGAAGAGCCTCTTCGCAAGTACGTCAACTACAGCGGGTGCGGCAATGCGTTGCGGCTCAGCGACCCGATCGTCATCCGTCTCGTCATGGACTCCCTTCGCTACTGGGTCCAGCAGATGCACGTGGACGGGTTCCGCTTCGACCTCGCCTCGGTGCTCGGCCGTGAGGGAGGCCGGTTCGACCGGTCCGCGTCGTTCTTCGACGTAGTGGCCCAGGACCCCGTCCTCAACCGCGTGAAGCTCATCGCCGAGCCGTGGGACATCGAGTCCTTCGAGGTCGGCAACTTTCCCATCGACTGGTGCGAGTGGAACGCTCGGTTTCGCGACACGATGCGACGCTTCGGCAGGGGCGACCCGGGATGGCTGTCGGACCTCGGCTACCGGCTGACGGGGTCCAGCGACCTGTACGGGCACGATGGAAGGACGCCCCATCACAGCATCAACTTCATCACGTGCCACGACGGTTTCACGCTGGCAGACCTCGTGTCCTACGACCGCAAGCACAACGCGGCGAACCTGGACGACAACACCGACGGCAACGACGCGAACGACTCGTGGAATTGCGGTCACGAGGGGGCGACGACGGACGCCGAGATCCTGGCGCTGCGACAGCGAATCGCGCGCAACCACGTCTGCCATCTGCTCTTCTCCCTCGGCACGCCGATGCTGCTCGGGGGCGACGAGGTCCTTCGGACCCAAGGCGGCAACAACAACGCGTACTGTCAGGACAACGAGATCAGCTGGCTGGACTGGACGTGGGACGGGACGCAGACCGCGTTCTTGCGGTTCGTTCGGCTCGCGCTCGCGTTTCGTCGTCGTCACCCGATCCTGCGTCGGGGCCGGTTTCATCAGGGCACGGACACGGACGGGGATGCGGTGCCGGACATCGCCTGGTTTGGGACGGAGCTCGACCCTGCGCCGTGGGACGACCCGAATGCCCGGACGCTGTGCTTCCGGCTCGATGGGAAGGAAGCGGGGCCCGATGCCCCGCGATGCCTGCTGTTCTTGGTGCTCAATCCGGATGACCGGACCCGGCGCGTTTCACTGCCGCCCCTACCTGCGGGGGACCGGTGGCACCGCGTGGTCGACACGAGCTTGCCGTCGCCTCTGGACTTCGCCGACGAGGGGGAGGCGGTCGCGTTGGACCCTGACGACCACTATCTGGTGAACCCGAGGAGTACGGTGGTGTTGCGGACGAGGTGAGGCGCGCCCATTCGGATCCAGTCAATCCGAAGCGCGCATCGGCCGTGCTCGGGTCGCGTCCGTTGGCCCGCAGACCGTCGACGCCTCGAGCGGGCCGGGGGGTATCCGTGGTCCGCTGTGAGAGCCACGTCACCGATCGATGCGCACCCCTGAGGCGAACCGCGACGGCACTTCGGATAGCGGCACCCCCGGCAAGTAGATTGTGGTCCGTCCCGCGTCGATCCGGCTCATCACCACAGGGGCCATCAGCACGACGCCATCAACCACGAACGCGATCCGACGGTCTAGGAACCTGTCCGTGAGGATCGCCAGCCTCTCCGCCCCCTTGGGGGAGAACTCCAGGCTGATTACGAATTGGTCGAGCGGGTTGTTCAGGAACTGTAAGTCTGCCGCGCGCAGATCGGCGTCGGTGAGCAAGGGCTCTCCGCTCAACACATAGGTGCGCCACCCCTTCGGAATGCCGTCATCAAGGCTCTTCTGGAAACCGATGAACCGTCCGGGGGGAAGAACGATGGTGCGAATCGCTCCTTCAAGCCGTCGTCTCGCCGAATCCATGGATTCACCCGGGGAGGTGCGGACGGTTGCATAGTAGCAAGGAGCCGGGACGTGCTCGATCCCCAGCACGACTCCCTGCTGGGGCGGCTTCGCGGCGAGCGCGGCAAACGGATTCGATGCGTCGTCCACCTCGTACACCGACAGCCGCATCCCCTCGTTCTGCTCAGGGGTTGTCGGCTGGGGTTGCTTGGGCTCGACGACGGACTCCGACCTCACGACGACGGTGGGGGGGGCGGGTCGAGGTGGGGAGGAACCGCAACCGACGACAACCGTCAGCAAGCAGACGAGATTTGACGCGCGTCCGAGCATTGATGGCACCTCGATGGCGGTGCGCGATTGTGCACGGAGTTGGCCGGGAAGGCGAGGGAAGCCGGTGGGACTGCAAGGCGGACATGCTCCGAGCCCAATGGCCCTTCTCTTTCTGCGGGGCGCTCTTGGGATGGGTTGACTGGCCCCGATAACTTCGCCGACCTCTGCCTGGTGAACCCGAGGAGAACGGTGGTGTTGCGGACGAGGTGAGGCGCGCCCTCAGTCATCCGCGTCGATGACGCCGCGACCCCGGGCAAACCAGTAGGCGATCAGGAAGTCGATCCCGCTCCATGCCGGGTCGCCTTGGCCGAAGTACTGCCGATAGGGGTTGTCCTTCCACGCGTAGCTCGACGGCGGCCGTTGGAAGAGCGGGTAGGCTCGAAGGCTCTGCGTGCGATCGTTGGTCTTCCAGTCCATCTTCCAGGGCAGCTCCGGATTGGGTGACATGCAGTAGCTCGGGTTCTGCTCCCAGTCGATCGGGTAGGACGTCTTCGGAATGCTCATCTCCCGAAGCGCCCAGAGCCCGTCTTGCACGTTGGCGGGGTCCGCAGGAGAGCCTATCGTTCCCGCCACGACTTGCAGGAATCCCAGGCGATGCCGCTTCATCTTGGTGTTGGCGTCCCCGATGAACCCGGCCAGATCCGACGCGTTGCTCGTGAGACCGAGCACCGAGAACGACGTCCAGAGGTTGAGCCGCCCCAGGATGCTCAGGTGGTTGCCCGACCAGTCCGATACGCCATTCTCATTGAGAAAACCGAACTCCTCCTGGTCGTACGTCTGCTTGAGCAGCGTCCAGTGAACCGGATTGATCGACACCGCATCGTCCGCGATGGCGGGTGACCGTGAGGCGATCACGGCCAAGGTCGCGTTCGCGTCGTACCACGCGGGCAGGTTCATCGGGTTCGACGTGCTCCAGGAATACAGCTCGTGGTGGTCCCGCAACGCGCTCAAGGTATCGAACATCCGCTGGTAGAGATCGCCGTAGGTGGCCGTGGCCTCGGCGAGCTGCGAGGGACTCGTGGCGTGGAGCGCCAAGGAGGCCCACAGGTACGCCGTGAGGAACCCCTTGGACATGTCGTTGTTCCCGTGGATCTTCCACTCGATGGACGAGAACGCCCCCGTCCCGCGAACCCACTCGGAGGGGTCGCCGACATCGTAGGTGCGCGCCTCGATGTAGGGTCGGATCGTGCGGGCGAACTCGGTGCTGGTGCCCGTGATCTCGAGGCACTTGAGGACGCCGTCCAGGGACGCGAGCATCTGGGCGAGCGCGGTTTCGTCCCCGGTTTGCATGAACTTCATGGCCATCGCCGCCACGTACACGCCGGTCCAGAGCAAGGCGTCGCCGTCGTGGAGGTAGTCCTGATGGGTGTCGCTCCAGTGAGCCATGAGTCCCAATTCGTTGATCGACTTGTGCTGGACGTCCCCGGTGCGGGGCGCGTCGCCCGAGAAGAACGCCTCCTTGTCCGCAAGGCGGTAGCGATAGGCCGTGGCACGCAAGCTCGCCTCCACGATGCTGATCGGGTCCACGACCTGCTGGATGACCCGGTAGACGTTGGCATTCTCCGGCGCTCGGTAGAAGTCGAAGTCGGTAGGATCGAAGACCGCGATCGCGATTCCCGCCTGGAACTCCGGGTACGCGGCGTACGGCGCGATGCGAGGGCTGGTGGCGTACTCGGCCGGCGAGAAGAACTGCGCCAACCACGTGCTGTTCGCCCCGTCGGCCGTCAGGATCTCCTGCCGCTGGTTCACCCAGATCGGCGACGCCCCACGCGGGCCGGTCCGCTCCCATCGGTCTTGGAAGGACAGCGCGCCGAACGCGTCCGTCCCCTGAAGCTCGCCCTCGTACTGGTTGCATCCGCCCGTGGCGAGCGTCCCCGCGACCTCCACGGCGGGAGCCTTGGACATCCCGTCGCGTGTCCACGAACCCACTGCCGTCACGAACCCCACGCGATCGAGCGCAGCCGTCACGTGGATCCCGTCGGCGTCGGATGCAACCTCGCCTTCGAAGACTTGGGCCACCTCGGCCCCGTCGTCTGCCTGGTGGGATTCGTATCGAACGGCGCGAACGAATCGTCCCGCCGAGATCTCCGCCTGCCCCGTATACGCCCCCAACGAGTCCACACCCGTTATCGAGTACACCCCTTCGAGCGCGATCTCGCAGGGCCCCGCATCCTGTCCGGCGTCCGAGCCCCCCGCGGCGTCGGTCCCACTCGCCCCGTCGGGTTCGGTCGACCCGTCCGGCGCGCTCCCGTCGTCTCCCGCGCCCGCGCCGCCATCCGGCGCCATGCTCGGGTCGCTACCACCGGACGAGCCGCAGGCTCCGCTGCCGAGCAGCCAGAAGACCACCATGAACCGCGAACGCCCTGACCGCACTCGAGCCTCCTTGCCCCCAACAACGAGGGGAGGAGAATTGTAGCCGAACCTGGTCGTATTGCACCCTCCCCATCTTGATAGGGCGTCTCGCGGGACCCCCCACATGGCTATTGCCTGGGCCATCGAGCAGGGCGATCCTCGGTCGCATGAAGACACCCCTCATCCTATCTATCGCCATCGCCGCGCTCGGGCTGGTCGCCTGCGACAAGACGGGAACGTGCGAGTACAAGTTCGACGAAGCCTCCAGGGACGGGAGCATCCCGGTCGGACTCGAGGTTTGCCAGCCGAAATGGGAGGCACAGATGTGCGGCGCCGGCGCCATGTCCGCCGTGACGCTGGGTCTGAAGACGAGCGGATACAAGTTCACGAAGGGAGCAACCTGCGAGGCGCAGGGGTACAAGGACTGTTCGGGTATCGGAAGCAGTTACTACAAGACATGTCCGGCGAAGTGACAGGCGGCTCGGCAGGTTCGATCGAGGGACCCGCTTGGGAGCGGACTGTGTGGCAATCGATGTCTCTCACGTCTACTGGACCACGAGCGAGACGGTTCGTCGTCTGCAGGATCTCTCGCGGGCGTCGTACATGCACCCGGCCGTCGATCACGCCCAGTCGCACTGGGCGGTGAAGTGCCTCAGGTACTTGCTCTGCTTGACGATGCGCACGCCCCGAATCGACCCGGCGTTCTGCTTGAGCTCGCACAACACCTCTGCCACGTAGTCGAAGTGGCTCTGCGTGTAGACCCGCCGTGGGAACGCCAGGCGGACGAGCTCCATCGGGTGGAACGTCTCCGTGCCGTCGTCCAAGCGCTTGCCGAACATCACGCTGCCGATCTCGACGGCGCGGATGCCGCCATGCAGGTACAGCGCGTTGCACAAGCTCCAGGCGGGGTACTGCTCCTTGGGCAGGTGGGGCAGGAAGGCCTTGGCGTCGAGGTACACGGCGTGGCCCCCCGGGGGCTGCACGATCTCGATCCCGCATTCTTGAAGCCGCTGACCGAGGTACTCGGCCGTCCGGAGCCGGTACCGCAGATAGTCCTCCTGCATCACCTCCTCGAGGCCCACGGCGAGCGCGTCCAGATCGCGGCCGGCCAACCCCCCGTAGGTCGGGAACCCTTCGGTCAAAATGAGCAAGTTGCGCGCCGCCTCGACCCAACGCTCGTCCCTCAGCGCGATGAACCCGCCGATGTTGACCATGCCGTCCTTCTTCGCGCTCATCGTGCAGCCGTCGGCGTACCCGAACATCTCCTGCACGATGCTCTCGATCGTCCGGTCTTCCATGCCCGGCTCGCGAAGCTTGATGAACATCGCGTTCTCGGCGAACCGGCAGACGTCCATGACGAGCGGCTTGCCGTAGCGCTTGAGCAGTTCGCTGTACGCCCGGATGTTCGCCATGGAAACGGGTTGGCCGCCCCCGCTGTTGTTGGTGATCGTGATCATGCCGAAGGGAATGCGATCCGCGTCGCGCTTCAACAATGCCTCGACCCGCTCCAGGTCGATGTTGCCCTTGAACGGGTGAAGGGTTTGAGGCTCCAACCCCTCGGAAATCACAAGGTCCACCGCCACCGCACCGCCGAACTCCAGGTTGGCTCGCGTGGTGTCGAAGTGCGTGTTGTTGGGCACGATGTCCCCCGCCTTCGTCGCGACCGAGAACAGGATCCGCTCCGCAGCGCGTCCCTGGTGCGTCGGGATGAGGAAAGGGTACCCCGTGATCCGACGGATCACGGTCTCGAGGCGATAGAAGCTCTGCGCGCCCGCGTAGCTCTCGTCGCCTTGCATGATGGCGGCCCACTGGTTCGCGCTCATGGCCCCGGTTCCGGAGTCCGTGAGCAGGTCGATGAGCACGTCCTGGGCTCGCAGCTGAAACACGTTCAGTCGCGCGGTCTCCATCAGACCGCGGCGCTGCTCCGCGGTGGTCAGACGGATCGGCTCGACGGACTTGATGCGAAAGGGTTCGAAGATCGTCTTGGGCATGGGCACGTCCTGGGTCTGCGACAACCTCGCTCTGGGTCCGGCCGTTCGACGTGCAGTGCGGTCGTCGGCACGTGCTGCCGGGGCCAGAGTGAGCAGGCAAGGCGGGCAGAGCCTAGTCGGGAGATGTCGGGTGCGGAAGCCCCGGCAAGGGACGGGAGCGAGGGGATCTGTGACGAATGCCTGTTCTGGTGCGGGTTGCGCCGTGCGGATTCGGCGAGGCGTGACCGAAGCGCGTGCGGTGCTCATTGCGGAAGGTAGGAATTTTGCTAGACAATGCAGTTATGTCGAAGCTTTCCACGGGACTGTCGCTGGTCCTCCCGGTCTTGCTCTTGGCCTCTGGTGTTCATTGCTCGAGCGAGGGCCCCACCGAAGTCACGCTGGACCCCGGCACGAACCCGAGCGTCGGTGGCGCCGGCGGGTCCGGCGGGGAAACGGGGGGAAGTGGTGGGACGGCCGCGACAGGCGGAACGGGAGGGACCGGCGGAGGCGCCGCAGGCGTGGGCGCCGAGGGCGGCACCGGAGGAACCGGCGCGCAGGACGCCGCGCCGGACGTGGCGGACACAGGGACGAACGACACGAACTTCCAGTACGACGTACCGGTCACCGACACCTCGCTCAACCCCGACTCGGCCTGTGCCGCGTCCCGGGTCGAGGTGACACAGACGCCGTTGGACATGTACATCATGCTCGACCGTTCGGGCAGCATGGTAGAGCCGGGCTATTCGTGGACTGCGTTGCCCACGGGAGGCATCAGCATTACGGGCGGAGACTGCAACTACAACCCGTCGGTCACCCCCCTGAACTCACGCTGGTGCTACAGCATCTACGCGCTCGCCGGGTACTTCAAGTCGGCCGAGGCGAGCGGTAACCGCGCGGCGCTCCAGGTCTACCCGACCACCGGCTACAACTGCAGCAGCCCCACCAACAACAGCCTCACCACGCCCCTGGTCGGCTATCAGACGCTCAACGGCAGTGCCCAGACGCTCATCAACGCGCTCAACACGGCGGACCCGCTCGGCTCCAATACGCCCACGAAGGCGGCCCTGCATGGTCTGGCGGGGTTCACGGCGGCGAACCAGACGTCCGGGCGCATCACCATCGCCATCCTGATCACCGACGGCATCCCCAACAGTTGTGCGCCGGATGACGGGTCCACCCTCGGATCGATCGCTGCCGCGCACCTCGCCGCGACGGGCATTCGCACCTACGTGATCGGGATGACGGGTCTTTCGGCGGAGGGCTTCAACGTCCTGGAGGCCATTGCCGCCGAGGGAGGCGCGCCCTCGCACACGCAGTACTGCTCGCCGGGAGTCAACCCCTGCCACTTCTACAACGTCGGGCAAGGGGACTCGCAGGTGTTCATCGACGTGTTGGAGGCGATTCAGAAGAACGCGATCGGATGCACGTACAGCCTTCCGACCACGGACGCGGGCATCGTGGACCCGAACCAGATCGAGGTGCAGTACACCCCCGGGGGCACGGGAACGCCCGTGGACCTCGAACGCGTGGGCTCGGCAGCGGCGTGTGTTGCCAATGCTTGGTACTACGACGGCTCCTCGCCCCCGAACATCGTGCTTTGCCCGTCCTCCTGTTCGCAGGTCGAAGCCGACCCGCAAGCGAGGGTAGACATCCTGGTCGGGTGCGAGGGAAGCTAGCTTCCCATGCAGTCGCACGTCTTGTCGTCGGTGGCCGCGCTCGTGGTGGTCTTGTCGTGCCTGCCCGCGCGTTCGGAGGAAGCGGATGCTTCGCGCGTGCGAGCCGCCGCGCAGGAGTTCGACGCGGGGCGGCGGGCATTCCAGAACGAGGACTTCACGTCGGCGGCGGCGCACTTCGAGAACGCGTACCGCGACGTGCCGACCCCGGAAGCGTTGCGGCTCGCCATCCGATCGCACGACCGCACTGGAAATCGTGCGCGTGCCGCGACTCTCGCTGCGCTCGCGTTCCGAACCTACGGCGATGACCCCACGACGGTGGCTTTTGCCAAAGAGTATCTCGACGCTGCCGCTGGCGCGCTCCATGAGGTGACGATCTCCTGCGAGCCGGCCTGTGCGCTCGTCGTCGACCAGCGAGCGATCTTCGACGACCCGGTGGTTGATGCGCGGGTCTTTCTTGCCCCCGGCTCCCACGCGCTCGAAGCTGCGTGGTCCGAGGAGCGAAGCCGAAAAGAGACGTTGACGGCGCGGGCAGGTGCGACAAGCAGACTTCAGCTCCAGGCGCCCGCGGTGCTTCCACGCGAGCCCAAGGCCACGTCCTCCGCAACGGGCTCCGCCGACGCTGATGTCCTCACGACAGGCCTTGGGTTGCCACCCATCGTCGCCTACGTCGGCATGGGAATCACCACGGTGCTTGCGGGCGCCACGGTGTGGAGCGGACTGGACACGAAGAGCAACCCTGGCAGGGACGTGGTGGAGGAGAAGTGCCTCGACCAGGGGGAAAGCTGCCCGGAGTACCAGCAGGGGCTCGACGCACAGAAGCGGACGAACGTGCTGTTGGGGGCCACGGCTGGGGTTGCCGTGCTCACGGGCCTGGCGGCGATCTGGACGGACTGGGGGGGTGGGTCAGGACAGGCTTCGGTGCAGCCCTTGGTGCTGGTGGGCGGGTCGGGGATCGTGGCGTCGGGACGGTTCTGAGGCCGCCGGTGGCGATGCCTCACGTGGGCAGTCGGATGACGAACTCCGTCCCCCGACCGACCTCGCTGTGCGCTTCGATCTGGCCGCCATGCGCTTCCACGATCTCCCGGGCAATGGCCAGCCCCAGCCCGTGGCTGCCGGGTTTCGGCTCCGGCTCCAGCGACACGTAGGGATCGAAGATCCGCGCGAGATTTTCGCTCGAGATCCCTGCTCCCGTGTCGGCCACAGTGACGATCAGGAGCCCCTCCGCCTGGCGCACACCGACCTCGATGCGCCCTCCCGGCCCCGTGTATCGCAGTGCGTTGCCCGCGATGTTGGTGACCACCCAGGGGAACTTCACAGGATCCACGGTCGCGAACAGACTCTCGTCCCCAGCAACAAAGACCAAGGACACACTCTTCTCGTCCGCCTGCGGCACCAGGGGACGCAGCGCGGAGCGCAGCAGGCGCATCAGGTCCACCCGTTGCCGTCGGAGCGCCAAGTCCGGCGTGACCTCCCGCGACGCTTCGATCAGGTCGGAGATCAGGGACGACAGGCTGCTGCAGCTCTCCGTGGCGATCGACATCAGCTCGGCCTGGGCGGCGCTCGCTTCGCCGAGACCCTCCCGAAGCAGGTGGACCGCCATCGACAGCGACGTCATCGGTGTCTTGAGCTGGTGAGAGAGCATCGAGATGAATCGGCGCCTCGACTCCTCGAACCGTCGCTGTTCCGTCACGTCCCAGAACAGCAGCAGGTAGCCGTGGACCGAGCTGTCCGCGCCGGTGACTGTCAGCACGCGTGGGCGGTAGATTCTCTCCTCGCCGTCGATCTCGAACCGCAGCTCGCCTAGGTCCCGCTCCGTCTGCCGCTCGCCAGACAACATCGGCGCCAAGGCCTGCCGGACGTCGTCACGCAGCACGAGCGCGTCGAGGCGCGCGCCTTCTGCCCCCCCGGGGGCCAGGATCTCCCTCGCCACGCGGTTCATCGAAAGAACCTCGTGGTCCCCGTCGAGGAGCACGAGCCCCTCGAGCACCTCGTTCATGACGAAGGCCAGTCGTCCCTGAAGGTGATCGAGCTTCCGGTTGTGCTCGTCCTCGTAGCGCTGCAAGCGCAGCAGCAGCGCGTCCAACTCGCGCCGGAGACGGGCGATCTCGTCCACGTCGGCATCTTGCTCGGCGGCTTGGGCTGCCTCGATCGGGTTGAGCGCCAGGTGCAACCGATCCGCGACTTGCGTGACGGGGAGCGAGATGCGCTGCGCCGAAGCGATCGCGAAGAATGCCAGAGCCACCATCGCGGCCAGGGCCGACCCCGTCACGGCGGCGAGCATCACCCGGGCCACGCGGCGAGTCTCCGCCTCGTACGCGATCATGGCGCGCTCGTTGAGCGAGACGAGCGCGTCGAGGTCGTCGTAGAGAGCGTCGACGTCCGAGGCCCTTCCTCGGACATCCACCGCGCGCAGGCCGTCCCAGGCCGAGCGAATGCGCTGCAGCACGGCCGTCTCCCCGCTCTCGGTGATGTTCCCTTCGCACCGGCGCAAGGACTGTTCGAACTCCGAAGTCAGCTGCGTGCGAGCCGAGGGAGCCTGTGCGTCGGAGGCGCTCTCGAGCCGGCGGAGCGTCCGCTCCATGTTGCGGGTTTCTTGAATGCTCCGGTAGTTGTCCGCCAAGATGCGGCCCGCTGCCTGCTCCAGATGCCGCAGGGAGTACAGGCCGATGGCCCCGACCAGGACGAGCAGGACGGCGGGAATGAGCATCGCGAGCAGGAGCTTTCGACGGAGCGGCATGGGCAAGAGTGTAGGGCTTGGACTCCCAAGGACGTGGACAAATT
>Ga0209575_10000261_pt1 | contig 46652 bp, 42 predicted proteins | sample Medcelwee11metaG_FD_187172 | JGI IMG/M metagenome (GOLD analysis project Ga0209575, IMG submission 187172) | Freshwater pond sediment microbial communities from the University of Edinburgh, under environmental carbon perturbations - Medium... | ecosystem: Environmental > Aquatic > Freshwater >...
TGGGCGCGACGATGTCGCGCCGCCACGGTCTCGGATGTGTACCGTCACAAATCCGCATCCGTGGCGACTCGGCAACGCCGAGTCCAGCCCGGCACGGCAACGCCGTGCCCCAAGGCCTTTCCCAGTCAAGCAAGGAGTTTCCCAAGATCCTCCTTGGTTAAACTAGATGTGCCTGGCGGAAGTCTCGATCCTTTGACCGAGAAGCAAGCGAAACCAGATCGGCGACGGATTGATTCTTCTGCCAAGCACATCTAGTTGATGTCCGTCATCCGTCCATTGTCGTGGCCGGGCCTCAACCCGGTAGCGACTTCGGGCACGCAGCACTCAACCCGACGCAGCTGGGATGGGCTCCAAGCGCTTCCTCGACTTGCTTCAGGCTCGTCTCCTCACCGAACAAGCGCAACGGGCGACCGGAGCTGCGTCGAAGGACGAGGGCGCGTACCGGAGCCCGCAGGGCGAGCAGGCTCGAACCCTGCGCGTGGCCTCCCGCGAGATAACGCTCCTTCTCCTCCCAACCCACCTCCGTGAAGTCGGCGCGCTTCAGTCGCCAAGTCCAGAGCCAGTGCCGGATCTTGACCGTGTCGCCCTCGACGATGATGCGATGAGGCGGCATGACCCCGACCGCAAGCAGCACCATGGACGCCAGGAGAGTGACACCGGGGAGCTGCAGCTGGGAGGCGGCGAGGACGAAGGCCCCTTGGGCCGCGATCAGGACGAAGTGGGGCGCGAAGAACCCGGGATTCAAGTGCAGAGCGAACCGAATCGGCCAGGCGTTTTTCATGGTCTACCCCGTTCAATTGCGAGGTGTCTCATACCCGGACGCGTCGGCAGGATCCACCGATGCGTCTGGGCCATCCGCACTGTGTACAGCCGGAGGCGCGGTCTCGCCAAGGGGCTGGGGACTCGGCACGCCCGGCCTTTCCAGGTCGGCGCAGGCCTCGTAGCAGGCACCTCCGTACAGGCCTGCCGACAGCCCGAGAAGGCCAGCCCCGAGCACCGGGTTCGCGATGGAAGCCACGCCAACGATGGCTCCGCTCGGCATCATCGTTCCACCCTGGCTGCTCACGCAATCGTTCCAGCACTCCCAGGAGACCTTCGTCTCTGGAACCTCTGCTTGCCACAGGGTCGGCTCGCCCCCCGACTTGCCGCCGGGCGCCGGACTTGGTTCCTCCATCTCGCACCACGGCGTACGGTAGGGCGTGCTTAGTCCATCCGGGCCATCCAAGACTTCTTGTTGGCGATCCCAAACATCGAGGAGCGACGCGCGAGCAGGTTCTTTCGTCTCGCGTGAGCACAAGGCTCGCTCGTCCTCGGTGGCCGATGGGTGAGTGTGTGCGCGGGGGCTGCCGCAAACCGGTTCCGTCATCGTCGTGTCCTTTCTTCGAAGGGTCTCTCCCCTCCTTCGGACACCGGGCGAAACGGTTGCGCGATTTCTTGATGGGACTCGTCGTTTCCGACACGGGCTCCTTGTGCGACCATGACCCATGGACGTCGTGCTGGTTGCCACCCTCCCCGACGGTGACGAGAGCTTGGGGCTCGCCTATCTCGCCGCCGCACTTCGCCAGGCAGGGCATCGGCCCCGCGTGGTCACCTTCCGCGGGTGCGGGGACCTCGAGGAGGCTGCGCGTCGAGCGTGCACTGCACGTGCCCCGCTCTTGGGCTTGGCCATCCCTTCCGGCCATGCCGCGATCGACATCCTTGCGTTTCTGCACCGCGTTCGAGCGCTCGGATACCGCGGCCACGTCACCTGCGGCGGCGCCTACGCCACTCTCGCGCGCGATCGACTCCTGCGCACCGTTGACGGTCTCGACAGCGTCGTGCGGCACGATGGGGAGATCCCCATCGTCCAGCTCGCAGAGGCTCTGTCTCGCGGTGAGACGCTCGCCTCCGTGCCCGGCCTCACGACGAGGGACGGGGATGGCGTCCCCGCACCCGTGGACGACAGAACGGGAATGCTCATGGCCCCGGAACGCGATGATCTCCGACTCTATGCGGGTGTCCCGTCCGCCAAGATATCCGCGGTGCGCGGCTGCTGGGGCGGATGTCGATACTGCGGTCTCGCCGGACTCCGTCGCGAGGCCATGCGAGAGGCCCGAGCGAGAGGGTTGTCGACCCAGGCTGCTTGCAGCGCCGGCGTGGGAGGGATGCGAAGGCGTCCCGTCGATCACGTGGCCGACGAGATGGCCAGGCTCTACCACGACAAGGGCGTGCGCTACTTCCACTTCGTGGACGAGAATCACTTGCCCAGGGACCCCGAGCAGGCGCAAGCCGTGTTGGTCGAGCTTCGTGAAGCCCTGGTCCGACGACGGGTTGGCAATCGAGCGGTCAGCCTCATGCTGCGAGCGGACGTGGCCACGCCGCAGGTGGTGGAATCGCTGGTGCGGTTGGGTGTGGTCCGCTGTCTGCTGGGCGTGGAGTCGAACACGCCCGAGGGCCTCGCCGCGTTGGGGAGGGGCGCCACACCGGAGGCCAACGAGCTGGCGGTGCGCAACCTCACGCGTCACAACATCTCCTTCCATCTCAACGTCTTGCTCGTTCACCCGGAGTCCACGCTCGCGTCCATCGAGGCCGAGGTCCAGGCACTGCGCGGCATCGAGGGAGGCCTTCTCGATCCCTTCCAGGTCGAGGCGCTCGAAGGCACCGATCTCTTCGAGCGACTTCGTCGTCGAAATCAGCTCCTGGGCGGCCCCCACGTGTGGCACTTCTGGCCCGAGGAGCCGGCCGCGCGACGCTTCGCCGAGGCCTTCAACCTGCTGAAACGCCAGGTGATGGGACAGCAGCAGCTGACCGCGTACGCCTACGAAGTCCTTGGAACGCTCGCCGTGGGTGGCAAGCTCGGTCGGCTCGGCGCCGCGCACCGCTCCCTTGCGGAGGAGGCGCGTCGACACATTGCCACCCACAACGCGCTATGGATTTCCCTGCTCGAGGAGGCCATCTCTCACGCAAGGGAGCCGCGACCCGGGCAAGTCGATACGCTCCTGAAGACGGGAAGCGTCCGTGCCGCGAACGCTACGCTCGCGTTCGCACGCCTCGCCAAGGCGGTTCACGGGGCAGCCAACCAGTCCCTTCGAACTGAGGTCTTCTATCCGCGCACCACGACGGCCGTCGCGTTTGCTGCCGCCGTACTCGCGGCCTCTTGTGGCGGAACCACCACCACGACTGCGTGGGGCGGGGGTGACGCCAGCGCGGTCGATGCCTCCGACGGTGGCTCTTCCGATGGTTCCGACGCCTCCGACCCTTCTGATGCAACGCCGGGCGATGGCCCCACCGAGGTGGCCGAGGACTCGCCGGTCTGCAACGAATCGAAGGCACGGGAGGAGTTCGAAGCCATCCGCGTTGCCGCCGAAGAAAGCTGTGAACTCATCTGCTCGAATGTCATGAACACCTTCGTTGGTTACAGCTTCGTGCTCGACGCCGAAGGGCGCGTGGTGGACATGAAGCTGGACGATGGGGAGCCCGTCCCGCCCGAGATCAAGGAATGTTACTTGGCGTCCGTGGCGGGACAGGTGTTTCCGTGCTTGGCCGAGTACCCGACGTGGGTTCCCTGTGCGGTTGCGCTCAAGTGAGGCGCAGCAGGGATCAAGCGCATTGACCTGCAGAGGCCCGTAAAGCAGGGTGAGCGGCGCCTTGAGCTCTCGCACCGTGATCGACGACAACCCTTCCTCCGGCACGCCTTGCCTCGCGGTGCGGCCTTCCGGGTTGCCCTACTTGGTCGACGAGGCAAACGGCGCGAGCCTCGACCTTGCCGTCGCAACGCGAGTGCGCGAGTCGTTTGCGACGAGTCCGTTTCACGGGTTGTTCCATCTCGGTGCGGTCGAGGTCGACACAACCCTTCCCGCCTCCCTCGCGTTCGGAAGATCCTTCGGCAAGCTCTTCGTGGCCTCGCTTTGCGCGCAGTCCGATCTCGACGGCCAGCGTGAGGCATTTGTGTCTCCGTTTCCGGAAGCCGAAGCGAGGGACCTTGCCCTCTCCGTTCCGCCCATGCCGGGCGGCGAGTATCTGCGAATCGAGGTGCTGCGGTCGTGGTGGCGAGAGCTCGAGACGGTCGTGCGGTCGCTGCTCGTGCGTCACAAGGGTCCTGTTCAGGAGCTGTTGCGGAGTTGGAACCCGGTCTGGAGCCTCGTTGGGCGCGTCTGGTTCCACCTCGCCGAGAACAAGCGGCACCCCTCGGCTCCGTTCGCCTTCATGGCGACGTACACCAAGAGCGTGGGCGACGGGACCCAACCTCGTCACGTCCCCCTGGCACGTGCGCTCGAGGAATACGCTGGCCAGCGTGAACGAGACCGTTTGCTTGCCTTGCTTGCACCGGTTCACAGAGCGTCCGAGACAAGCGAAGTCGCGCGGCGGCTCGTCGACTCCGGTGAGGTCTTCCATCCGCTGGCGTGGAGCCCTCCAGAGGCGCTCGCATTTCTGCACGAAATACCGCAATTCGAAGCGGCCGGCGTGCTCGTGAGGGTTCCGGATTGGTGGAACACGAAGCGGCCCCCGCGCCCCTCGGTGAAGGTCACGCTCGGCTCTCGTGCCCCTTCGCGTGTCGGTGTGGGCGCGATGCTCGACTTCGCCGTCGAGGCCACCATCGACGGAGAGCCCATTACGGATGAGGAATGGCGTTCGATCGTGCGGGGGACGGACGGGTTGGTACTGCTCAAGGGCAAGTGGGTCGAGGTCGAGCGCGAGAAGCTCGAGGCGGTGCTCGCGCAGTGGCGCAGGTTGGAGCAGCGCGCAGAGCACGAAGGCGTGGGATTCCTCGAGGCGTTGCGACTCCTTGCGGGGAAGGGGGTCGAGCTCTCCGACGGGGTCGAGGACGATGATGGCTCCGAGGTGACGGCCGGACCCTGGCTCGCCGAGGTGTTTGACTGTCTTCGCAGCCCAGCGCCAATACGACGCGACGCGGTTGGCAAGGCACTGAAAGCCTCCTTGCGCCCGTACCAGCACGTAGGCGTGCAGTGGCTTCGGACGGTCACGTCTCTGGGGCTCGGAGGATGCCTTGCCGACGACATGGGACTGGGCAAGACCATGCAAGTCCTGGCGCTGCTGCTCGACATCAAGCGCGACCCCGATGCCGCCCCCAACCTTCTGGTCGCGCCCGCTTCCCTGCTTGGCAACTGGAAGGCAGAGATCGAACGCTTCGCTCCAAGCCTTGCTTTTCGCATTGCGCACGCCTCGGCCGTTCCGGCTGAGCGCATCGAGGACGCGGTCCCTTCCGACTTGCTCGGCGTGAACCTCGTCATGACGACCTACGGGTCCGTGCACCGTATGCCGTGGTTGATGAGCATCCCGTGGAACGTGGTGGTGCTCGATGAGGCGCAGGCGATCAAGAACCCGGGCGCGAAGCAGACGCGAGCCGTCAAGGCACTTCCCGCCAGGTCCCGCCTCTGCTTGACCGGAACGCCCATCGAGAACCGCCTGTCCGACCTGTGGTCCCTGTTCGACTTCCTGCTGCCCGGGCTTCTCGGCTCGACCAAGGCCTTCGCCGAACAGACCAAGCGCATGGAGCGCAAGGGAAGCTACGCCCCATTGCGCAGGCTCGTCGGTCCCTACATTTTGCGCCGGCTCAAGACCGATCCCACGGTCATCGACGACCTTCCTGACAAGACGGAGATGACCGTGCGCTGCCCCCTGACGCGGGAACAGGCGGTTCTGTACCAGAACGCGGTCGACGAACTGGCTGCGCGCTTGGAGGAGGCCGACGGCATGGCGAGGCGCGGGCTCATCTTGGCCTTTCTCATGCGCTTCAAGCAGATCTGCAACCATCCCGCGCACTGGCTGGGCCACGGGGAGTGGAAGCGCGACGGCAGCGGGAAGCTGTTGGAGCTCGCGCAGATCGGAGAGCAAATTCGCGATAGGCAAGAGAAGCTGCTCGTGTTCACGCAGTTCAGGGAGGCGACACGGCCCCTCGAGCAGCACCTGGCCAACGTCTTCGGACGCAACGGCCTGGTGCTACATGGTCAGGTTGCCGTGGGTAAGCGCAAGGGGTTGGTGGACGCCTTCCAGCACGAGGATGGCCCTCCGTTCTTCGTCCTTTCGCTCAAGGCGGGGGGGACGGGCCTGAATCTGACCGCAGCTTCGCACGTGGTTCACTTCGACCGCTGGTGGAACCCGGCGGTGGAGAACCAAGCCACGGACCGAGCCTTCCGCATCGGACAGAAGAAGAACGTCCTGGTCCACAAGCTTGTCTGCCGGGGCACCATCGAAGAGAGGATCGATCAGCTCATCGAATCGAAGCGCGCCCTTGCGCACGAGGTGATCGCGGACGGTGCGGAGAAGCTCTTGACCGAGATGAGCAATGACGAAATCCTGCGGCTCGTCTCCCTGGACCTGAAGCGCGCGGGCATGAACGGGGATTGAGCGCGGGAGGGGTGCGTGCTAGCGCACAGGGCCATGGCGCGACGCTGGTCCTCTCGCTCGTATGGTGACTCTTGGGGGTGGTATCCTCGCCAGGCAACGGTGCGCGAGCGCGTGGACGCCGCCGTCATGGAACAGGCGAAACTCTCCAAGAAGGGTGAAGTGCCGCATCCCGTGCGCATCCAGGGTCGCACGATCGCGCGCTCGTTTTGGGGCAAGGCCTGGTGCAGCAACCTCGAGCGCTATTCGGACTACAGCAATCGATTGCCTCGAGGGCGCTCTTACCTGTCGAGCGGCCAGGTGCTGGACCTGCGTATCGAGCCAGGTCGCGTCGTCGCCAGCGTGATGGGGACCCGGCTGTATCGAGTCGTCGTGACCATCGACCCATTACCCACCGAGCTTTGGCAGGGCGTTGTTCGTGATTGCACGGGGCGTGTCGCCTCGATGGTCGATCTGCTGCAAGGGAAGCTAAGCCACGAAGTCATGGAGCGGGTCACGTTACCCCAAAAGGGACTTTTCCCCGCGCCGGCGGAGATCCACCTTAGCTGCTCTTGCCCCGATTGGGCCGCCATGTGCAAGCACGTCGCTGCCACGCTCTACGGCGTTGGCGCGCGGCTCGACCAAGCGCCGGAACTTCTGTTCGTCCTGCGTGGCGTGAGCGCTGCCGACATGGTCGTCGACACACATGCCGCGGCGACGATCACCCGGCAGGCGCGAGGTAAAGCGCTTACCCAAGACACCGATGAGCTCTCCGCTCTCTTTGGTATCGAGATGGACGGGGCCCCGGTCACGCCTTCGCTCCCCGTTCCTGCGCAGCCAGCGGTGCAGAAAGTGGTCAAGCGAGCCGCGAGAATCCCGAGCAAACCCATCCCAGCCAAGGTAGCCAAGGCAGTCGCGATCAAGTCAGCCAAGCCCGTTGCAGCCAAGCCGGCCAAGGCAGTTGTGACCAGGCCGACAAAGCCCGTCGCAGCCAAGGTAGCCAAGGCAGTCGCGGCCAAGCCTGCTGCGACGAAGTCGGCCAACGCAGTTGTGAGGAAGTCGGTCAAACCCGCTGCGACGAAGTCGGTCAAGCCCGCTGCGACGAAGTCGGTCAAGCCCGCTGCGACGAAGTCGGCCAAAGCGGTTGCGGCCAAGTCAACCAAGGCAAGCGCAACCAAGCAAGTCGACAAGCCGCTCGTCACGCAGGCGCAGCTTCAAGCCAGTGGAATCACCCCCACGATCGTGGCGAACTGGGAAAGCGAAGGCTACCTCGTTCGTGGTCGACGATCGGGGACGTGGCACGCTACGCCCGAAGCCCTCTATCGTATGGAGAACTTCCTACCGAAAAACAAGCGTGTGAGGAGATGAACGTGAAGGTAGATCTCGAGCGTTGTCTTCTCGCCAGCTCGTTCGTGAGCACCCTTGCGTTCGCGTCTCCATGCGCCGCGAGCGGTTCCGGAGACTGGAGCGAGGTAGGCCCCTCTCTCGCGCGGGTCGGTTCCGCGCTGCTGCCCGAGCTCACGCTGCGCTTCGACGAAAACGCCTCGCACGCCGGCATGGCCTGGGAGTTTCCTCTCGTCTTCAGCTCGTGTGACCCGCGCTTCTGCAATCAACCCGGCACCGACCTCGAGCCCAAGAATAACTTCCAGCTCTCCACCGTGCCCGCCTTTCGCTGGTACCCCGGAATCGGAACCGTCGGCAACCGACTCACCCAGCGTTTCTGGCTGTTCACCAACGACCTCGACTGGAACCCCGCCGTCGGCCTTGGGGCTGGGTGGTTCCATCACGGAACGAGCCACGGCCCCGTGGGGGAACTGCGCATCTGGGTCGGCGACGTGATGTTCGGCTCCGTCACCCGAGGACGCTCGGTCGGGTTCTTCGCAGCCGCGAGCGCCGAGCGCGCCCTCGATGACGACCGGTTCCGTCTCGAGATCGCCGCGGGGATCGAGGCCCCGATCTACGTGGGGAACTGAGGTTTCGCTACTTCACTTGCTGCAAAGTTACCTTTGTGGTGACTGCCTTCTTCCGTTCAAAGAGGAACGCGCCGCCCATGACGCCCGTCATGGCCATACCCTCATTCCCGTGAAAGAGTGACAGTTCCTCATCAAAGGGGGGGGCCGTGCAGGAGCGCGAGGACAACTATTACGTCCGCGTCGCGGACATCGACTACTGGCGCGAGCAGATCAAGTGCCAGCATGCCTGTCCCGTGCATACAGATGCGCGAGGGTACGTTCGCGCCATCGCGGAGGGAGACTACCGCCGCGCGTATCTGATCGCCCGCGGCCCCAACCCCTTCGCGAGCATCTGCGGGCGCATCTGCGGCGCTCCCTGCGAAGCAGCGTGCCGTCGTGGGGACTTGGACCAACCCATCGCCATTCGCGCCCTCAAGCGCGTGGCCACGGAGCGGCACGGGCCCGAGCATTTGCTCGAGGAACTGGGCGTGGAGCGGTTTCGTTCCCGCTACCTCGACGTCGCCGGTTCCGCCGTCTGCGACGCCCTCGACGAGATCGTGCACCTCCAGGAAATGGTGAAGTCGCCCTCGTGGCGCAAGCCAGTGGCAGGTCCGGTCGCGATCGTGGGGGCAGGCCCGGGTGGCTTGTCCTGCGCTCACGATCTCGCGCTGCTCGGCGTGCGCTCGGTCGTCTTCGAGATCGAGCCGACACCCGCCGGAATGCTCTACTACGGCGTCCCCGCCTACCGTCTGCCCCGCGACCTCATCGCCGCCGAGGTCAAGCTCATCGAGTCCATGGGCGTCGAGATCCGATGCAGCACGGAGGTGGGCAAGGACATCTCCTTCGACACCCTCACGAAGGACTTTGCCGCGATCGTCATCGCCGTCGGCGCGAAACGTTCGCGGGAGCTGAAGATGGACGGCGTGCTCGGCCCAGGCGTGCTCGGGGGGGTCGACTTCCTGCGAGACGTCGCGCTCGGCTCTCCCCCCACGCTGGGCGAGCGTGTCGTGGTCATTGGCGGCGGCAACGTGGCCTATGACGTCGCTCGAACCTCCCTTCGCCAGTCCTACTTCGACACGGCCAGGTCCGCGGCCCGACTTCGTGACGTCGCCCAGGTCCACCTGGTGTGCCTCGAGAGCCGGGAGGAAATGCCCGCGGATGACGTCGAGGTGCACGAAGGCGACGAGGAGGGCATCGCGCGGCATCACCGGCTGGGCCCGAACCGCATCCTGCGCAACGACGATGGGAAGGTCGTTGGCGTGGAGTTCAAGCGCGTGTTGCGGGTGTTCGACGAGGCGCGGCGGTTCAGTCCGGTCTTTGACGACGACGATCGGGTCGTGCTGGAGGCGGACACGGTCATCCTCGCCGTTGGGCAGACGGCGGACCTTCGGTTCGTTCCGGCGGAGGCGGGGGTGGAGATCAACGAGCGCGGCATCATGCGGCTCGACGCTTCGACCCTTGCCACGACGCACCCCAAGGTGTTTGCCGCCGGTGACGTGGCGCACGGGCCGCGCCTGATGATCGACGCCATCGCGAGCGGCAAGAAGGCCGCGCGCTCCGTCTATCACTTCCTCACGGGCGCGCAGCTCGAGCTTACCGCGACGCAAATGCACGTCCCGATCGAGGGGTACCGTCGCGAAAAGGACTATGAAAAGCGGGCTCGTGCGGCGATCCCCGCGGCGTCGGTCGAAGAGCGGCTGAAGGACCCCGACGCCTTGGTGGAGAAGGGGTACGGAGCGATCGAGGCGCAGTGCGAAGCAGGGCGGTGCTTCGACTGTGGGGTCAACACGATCTTCGACGGGGCCAAGTGCGTGCTCTGCGGTGGCTGCGTGGATGTGTGCCCGACGCTGTGCCTGAAGCTGGTTCCGGCCGACAGCCTTGCGTCGTTCGAAGGGTTCGCCGAGCTCGCGGAGGCGTGCTTCGGCGAGGGCAGCGATCTCAGGGAGCACTCGGCGATCATCAAGGACGAGACGGTGTGCATCCGTTGCGCGAACTGCGCGATGCGTTGTCCGACCGGGGCGATCACGATGGAACGGTTTTCGTTCGGGGAGACGTGGCGATGACGGATGAGAAGAGGAGTGCGGCCAAGGACGGTGAGGTCGTGGGGCGACGGGACTTCCTTTCGACGGCGGCCACGGCCACGACGGCGGGGACGATGGCGTTTGCGGGCATCGGCATCGCGCGCATGCCGAAGCCAGGGGTGATGCCCGGGCAGTCGGCCTCGGCCAAGATCGGACCGCCGGGCGACTTTCCGGAGGGCGACGCGCCGATCCCGGTACCGGGCAAGAACTTGTTCATCGTGCACCACGCGGACGGGGTCTGCGCCATATCGGCCATCTGCACGCACCTCGGGTGTCTGGTTGCGCCGACCCCCAACGGATTCGATTGTCCTTGTCACGGGAGCCGTTTCGCCAAGGACGGTGGTCTGGTCCAGGGGCCCGCGGGGGCAGCTTTGCCCTGGTTCGAAATGACCCAGGCGCCCGACGGCCAGCTGATCGTACACACCGACCGGACGGTCGCCGCGGGAACCAAGCTCAAGCTCGGTTGAGGACGGAGGAAGCATGTCAGGCTCGATCGTGGGACCCGACGAGAATACACCGGGCAAGCTGGCGGATGACGAGGGCGGGACGTTCGTCCAGAACCTGCGCCGGCTCCCGGTTCTGGCGCACAACGCGACGTTCCGCACGGGCGCCGCGACGAGCGATCGCGCGCGCATGCTCAAGGTGTTCGGAAACCTTTGGATGCACGTGCATTCGACTCGGATCCACGTTCGGAGCCTCCGGTTCGCGGCGACGATGGGGCTGGGCGTGGCGGCGCTGGCGGCGTTCCTCGTGGCCACCGTGACCGGCATCCTGCTGATGGTGTACTACACGCCTTCGGTGGAGGGTGCGTACGCGTCGGTGAAGGACATTCACTACGTGGTGCCCACGGGCCGGTTCATCCGCAACGTGCACCGCTGGTCGGCTCATGTGATGGTGATTGCGGTGATGGCGCACGGCTTGCGGGTGTTCTTGACCGCGAGCTACAAGAAGCCGCGGGAGTTCAACTGGGTGGTTGGGCTCGGGCTCTTGGCCATGACCCTGGGGCTGAGCTTCACGGGCTACCTGTTGCCGTGGGACCAGCTCGCGTTCTGGGCGGCCACGATCGGCGCGAACATCGCCGCCTCCCCGCGCGAGTTGACCGATGCGCTTGGGGTCACGCAGTACGCCGACATCGGCGGGCTCTCCAAGACGCTGTTGCTGGGGGCCAACGAGGTGGGCCAGCCCGCGCTCGTGCGCTTCTACTTGTTGCACGTGATGGTGCTCCCGCTCGCCACGGTCGCGTTCGTTGCGGTGCACTTCTGGCGGATTCGAAAGGACGGGGGCCTTGCCAGGCCCACCGACGAGCAGCTCCGGACGAGGGGGGAGCTGCCCGAAGCACCGGAGAATCCCCACCGCGACGCGTTTCCCAAGGGCAGCACGAAGACCTACGGGCTCATGGCGCTGGTGAAGGGTCGGACACCCTGGGTGGGTCGGGGACCGGAGAACACGGTGCCGGCCTATCCGAACGCGCTTCGTGCCGAGGTCGCGGTGGGCATGGTCGTGGTGATGATCTGCTTGCTGCTCGCAGTCCTCTCCGACGCACCTCTCAAGGAGATGGCGAACGCCGCGATCCCCGAGAACCCCGCCAAGGCACCGTGGTACTTCCTCGGCGTGCAGGAGCTCGTCAGCTATTCCGCCTTCATGGGAGGCGTGGCGCTGCCGGGCTTGGCCATGGTGGGCCTCGCGTTCATCCCCTTCCTTGACCGCGAGCGCGAACCCGGCGGCGTGTGGTTCAGCGGCCATCTCGGCACCCGTGTCTTCGTCCTGTCCGCCCTTCTGGGATTCGTGGTCACCGTTGGCATCGAGGTTCTCGTGATTCGATACGGATGGTTGAGGAACTGGTTCCCCGACATTCACCAGCTCTGGATCATCGCTATCAATGCGGGAACCATCATGACCGCGGCCTTCGCCGCGTGGTCCTTCGGGGTGCTTCGTAAGACCCGTTCCACGCGCATGGCCGCCCTCTCCCTCGTGTCGGCCGTCCTCGTGGGGTTCCTCGTCCTGACGTGGATCGGGACCATCCACCGAGGACCGAACTGGGACTTCTTCTGGAGTCAAAGCGAATGGCCCAAGCACTGACCACACCGGGTTCTGGAGCGAACACCGCACTACGCCGGGAGCTGCTCGCATGAGTGAGGACCTCAATCGCCACGCCGACGCCGCAACCCCGCGGACACGGGAGCGCACTGTGTCATGGGTGCTGCTGCTGGCGTCCGGTGCTTCGATGGCGCTTCTGGTCTACGCCATGGTTCAGGAGAACTTCCTGACCCCGTGGCGCGGAATCCAGCGGCGCTACGCGTCAATGCTCGAAGGATCGAGCGACCCGAAGCAGCGACAACTGGCACCGGACTTTGCGGTGGACCTTCGCCAGGTCGACCTGCCCCAGCTCGGCACCGTGGATCGTTGTGTTGCTTGTCACGTGGGTCTGGACAACCCGGCGATGGCGAATGCGGATCAACCGTTCCGCACCCACAGCGGCCAAGTGCTCGACCATCACCCTGTTGCCGAGTACGGCTGCACCACGTGTCATCGGGGCCAAGGGGCGGCCACCAACCTCACGGAAGCCAAAGCGGTGGGGGTCCACTGGGACTACCCGCTTCTTCCCGCGGGGCTCACCCAGTCGAGCTGCGGGATGTGTCATGGGGCGGACTCGCCCCTGATGCAGCAGCACGCCCCGAAGCTCGCCCTGGGGCGCCGTCTTTTCGTGGAGCGTGGCTGCCAGAGTTGCCACAAGCTCGGCGGGCGCGGCGGGCAACTCGGTCCCGCGCTCGACGGCATCGGGCGCAAGACCATCCACGTGCTTCCGATGGTCAACGTGCAGGGCGAGCCCACGCTGGCGAGCTGGATCTCGCAGCACTTCGACGACCCACAGCGCATCGTGGTGGGCAGTCAGATGCCCCCTCCGCGGCTGACCCCGGCGCAGACTGATGCCTTGACCGTGTACATGTTGAGCCTGCAGGGGCGCGCTCTGCCCCACGACTACATCGCGCGTGACAAGGTGGCCGAGTGGCACACCGCGCGCAATGTTCCCACGACGCAAGGCGCGGAGCTGTACGCACAGCACTGCAAGACGTGCCACGGCGAGGGGACGCACGGCCGGTGGTATGCCTTCTTCGACCAGTTCACGCCGGCGGTTCGCGGGCCCGGGCTCCGGGCGATGGCCGACACGGCGTTCATGCGGGCCGCGGTAGCCAAGGGCCGTCCCGGCACGCTGATGCCGGGGTGGGATGCGACGGGAGGTGGCCTGTCGGATGTCCAGGTGGATGCGATTGTGAGCTACTTGGCGGCAGGCGATGGCCGGCCCGTGCAGTCCTTGCGCCCAGCGCCGGACAACCTGTCCGCGGGGCAGGTGGCCCGCGGCGCCCAGTTGTTCATTCAGCAGTGCAGCGCCTGCCACGGCAACGCCGGGCAGGGACGTTTGGGCCCAGCGCTCGCGAACCCGGCGTTCTTGTCGCAGGCAACGGACGCACTGCTGGCCAACACGGTCGTCAATGGCCGTCAGGACACCGCGATGCCCGCGTTCCAACAGCCCGACGGTTCGGGGCTGTCCGACCAGGAAGTGCGGGATCTGGTGGCTTTCGTGCGATCGCTCGGGCCCCGAGCGGTCAGCCAACGTTGAATTCGAGGACGCATGACCAACGACAACAAGCCATCTCGACGCGCGGTGCTGGGGTTGCTGGGAGGCGCGGGGCTGCTGGCTGCGGCGCCGGGGCTGGCGGCATTTCTGTCCGGGTGCGGCAAGAAGGCAGCGCACACGGTGGGCGGAAAGCTCGATGTCGCAGCGTTCGATCCTCTCAAATCCTACCCCTACCGGGGATGGGAGAGTCTGTATCGTGAGCAATTCACGTGGGACAAGGTGGTTCGATCCACGCACTCCGCGAACTGCACGGGGAGCTGCTCCTGGATGGTGTACGTCAAGGACGGCGTGATGCTGCGTGAGGAGCAAGCGGCGGACTATCCACGAATCAACGAGGACCTGCCGGACTACAACCCTCGCGGCTGCAACAAAGGCGCGTGCTTCGTGGAGTACGTGTACGGAGCGCAGCGCGTGAAGTTCCCACTGATGCGAAAGGGCTTGCGCTCCGGGGACCCCGTCGAGCGCGGGACGGGACTGTGGGAGCGCGTGACCTGGGACGAGGCGCTCGACTACATCGCAAACAAGCTCCTCGACAACATCTACGAGCACGGTCCCGATACGAACGCGTTCTTCTCCGTCATCCCCGCGATGAGCCCGGTCAGCTTCAGCGCCGGCTCGCGCCTCTGCCACTTCTTGGGTGGCGTGTTCCTCAGCTTCTACGACTGGTACTGCGACCTGCCTCCGGGCGAACCGATCACCTGGGGCGTGCAAACCGAAGCGTGCGAATGCGCGGACTGGTTCAACGCCAAGTACACCATCCTCTGGGGATCCAACATCTCCGCCACCCGCATTCCCGACGCGCACTTCGCCTACGAAGCCCGATACCGCGGCGGCAAGCTCTGCGTGGTCAGCCCCGACTACAACCCCTCCTCGATCCACGCGGACCACTACCTGCCGATCGCGCCTGGCACGGATGCCATGCTCGCGCTGGGGCTGGCACGGCTACTCATCGTGAACGGCTGGATCGATCGGCCCTACGTCCTCGAGCAGACCGACATGCCGATGCTGGTGCGCGAAGACAACGGTCGCTTCCTCCGTGAATCGGACCTGCGCCAAGGAGGGCGCGACGACGTACTCTATCTTTGGGACCGCAAGTCGTCACGGCCCGTTCCGGCGCCGGGGTGCCAAGGACTACGAGGTAAAACAGAAGACGCCACGATTGCCCTCGACGGCATCGACGCCGCGCTCGAAGGGCGATACGACGTCAAGGACGCCCAGGGCACCCAGATCTCGGTGTCCACCGTCTTCGATCGGCTCAAGAAGTCACTCCAAGACTACGGGGTCGATCGCGTGTCGGCCGTCACGGGGTTGAGCACCGCCGACATCGAAGCCATGGCGAGGGACCTTGGAACGCGCCGTCCTGCGATGATCATCCACGGGGCGGGCACCAACCACTGGTTCCACAACGACCTCATGAACCGGGCGATGATCCTGCTCGTCGCGCTGACGGGCGATGTGGGCAAGAACGGCGGCGGGTTCAATCACTACGTGGGGCAGGAGCGGGTCTGGCCGGAGCACGGCTTCCTGGAGTTGGCTTTCCCCCGCGGCCCCAAGATGCAGCGCTTCCAGAACACCACGCTCTGGACCTATGTCCACTCGTCGAACCTGGACCCCGGCCTTCATGGCGGCCGCCCGATCGAGACCTGGATCCGGGAGTCCGTCGCCAAGGGCTGGATGCCTCTGTGGCCCAAGAACGACTGGGGCAACGAGAAGGTAGTCAAGGACCTCGAGAAAGCGCCCCGCCAGCCCCGCGCGATGATCATCTGGCGCGCCAACTACCTCAACCAGGCCAAGGGCAACGAGCTCATCATCGACTCGCTCTGGAAGAAGCTCGACCTCATCGTCGACATCAACTACCGGATGGACACGACGGCCCTGTACAGCGACGTGGTGCTTCCCGCGTCGAGCTACTACGAGAAGACGGATCTCAACAGCACCGATTGCCACTCCTTCATGCACCCCTTCGGCAAGGCGCTGGAGCCGCTCTTCGAGAGCAAGACGGACTGGGACGTCTTCGCGGCGTTGGCGAAGAAGATCCAGCAGGTCGCGGAGAAGCGGGGATTGGCCCCGTTCGTCGACGACCAGGAAGCGTATGGCAAGCTCGGCTGGACCCGTGACTTCACCAAGCTCTACGAAACCTGGTCGGATGGGGGGAAGCTCGCGAGTGACGAGGCCGCGTGTGACTTCATTCTGTCGCATTCGGCGGAAACGAAGGGCATGTCGTACGCGAAGCTGAAGGACGGGCCGCAACGCTTCGTGGCGACGGACCCGCACATCTGGACGAGTGACATCGAGCCGGGCGTTGCCTACACGCCATTCAAGCACCACGTGGAGAAGAAGAAGCCCTGGCGGACCTACGCCGGAAGGCAGCAGTTCTACATCGATCATCCTTGGTTCCTGGAGCTGGGAGAAGCACTGCCCGTGCACAAGGACCCCGTCGAAGAGGACGAGAAGAAGTACCCGTTGTTCTGGAACACGCCTCACGGGCGTTGGTCGATCCACTCCACGTGGCGTGACAACCGGTACCTGCTTCGGCTTCAGCGTGGCGTGCCGCTCGTGTACATCGCGCCCAAGGACGCGGAGACCCGTGGCATCGCCGACGGCGACTGGGTGCGGATTCGCAATCAGATCGGTTCGACGGTGTGTATCTGCAAGGTCCTTCCGGGGGAGAGGGCGGGGCGCATCACGATGTACCACGGATGGGAAAAGTACCTGGGGTTCGGCGAGGGTGGGTGGCAGAGCATGACGTACGTGAAGATCAAGCCCACCCAGCTCGCGGGAGACTACGGCCAGCTGCATTTCAAGCTGAACTACTGGGGGCCCACGGGCAACAACCGCGACATCCGGGTCGAGATCGAGAAGTACGACGGAGTGCCGCCGAACCAGGAGCAAGGTTGACCATGTCTGTGCACCAGTACGCGATGGTCATGGACCTCAACAAGTGCCTCGGGTGCCACACGTGCTCGCTTGCGTGCAAGAAGCAATGGACGGACCAGGACGGCATGGGGTACATGTACTGGAACAACGTGGAGACGCGGCCCGGAGCGGGGTATCCGCGTTCCTTCGACAAGCTGGAGCCGCACGGTGGGTTCGACGCGGCCGGCCAGCTCACGCCCTCGCCCCTGCCTTCCTCGGAGGACTACGGCAAGGCCTGGGAGTACGACTACGAGAACCGCCTGTTCAAGGGGAGCAAGAGAAACGCTCAGCCCGACGATCGGTCTTTGCGATGGGGGCCCAACTGGGACGAGGACCAGGGGGACCTGGAGCGGTCCGAACCCTACTTCTTCTATGTACCCCGCATCTGCAACCACTGCACGCACCCGGCGTGTGTCGAGGCGTGTACGCGAAAAGCCATCTACAAGCGGGAAGAGGATGGCATCGTGCTGGTGGACCCAACGCGTTGTCGCGGATACAGGCACTGCATCGCAGCCTGCCCCTACAAGAAGATCTACTTCAACGAAGTGCGGGGGGTGAGTGAGAAGTGCATCTTCTGCTATCCGCGCCTGGAGAAGGGGAAGGTCAACGCTTGTGCGGCGCAGTGCCCCGGGCGATTGCGCTTCGTGGGCATCCTCGACGACCCGGAGTCTCCGGTCCACAAGCTGGTCGTCAAGCACCAGGTCGCGCTGGGACTCTTTCCGGATCGGGGTACGGGACCGAACGTCTACTACGTGCCCCCCTTCAATCCGCCCCGCGCCGGCAACTACGGCAAGAGCATCCTCGACGACCCGCGGATCCCGATGAAGTACCTCGAGTACCTGTTCGGCCCTCGCGTGGGACCGGTGATGCACAAGCTCGAGCAGGAGCTCCGGCGCGTGCAAGCGGGCGGACGCAGTGAGATCCTCGATCTGCTCATCGGCCGCGACGCCGATACGCGATACCGCATCGTGAACCCGAAGACGCCGGGGTTGGACCCTTGGAAGAACGAGCCCACCTTCAAGCTGGTGCAGATCCGGGGGAAGCAATGAGGCCTTACACGTATCGTCGGTTGGGCCCGTGGCTCACCGTTGTGTGCTTCGTGGTCGGCTTTGCGAGCGAGGGCGCCGGGCAGCCGGTGGCCCCACCGGCACCGCCCCCCGGACCGCTGTCAAACCCACAACCCACGGGCGTGGTGCAGCCGGCGGAAGCCTTGCGCATCCGCGTGGTGTCGTCGTCCGCGGCGGCCACCTCGCTGCTCGATCCGGCCAGCCCGGCATGGTCCACAGCGGTACCGACCGCGCTATCGTTCAGTCGAACGCCACGCGTCTACCCGAGCGAGCCGGCCCCGGCTGGGGATCCCCCCAAGTGTACGGTTCAGGCGATCCGCTGCGGCGACCAGATCGCGTTTCGTTTGCACTGGCAGGACGCAACGTCCGACGTCCCTGTCGCGCCGGAGGCGAAAGCGGGAGAAGGCGGGGGGGAGCCCAAGCACCTGTACCGACGGCCCACGAGCCATCCGAACGCTTTCGGGGACGCGGCGGCGATCATGGTTCCCGACCGCTGGAACGGTCCGGCGTTTCCTTCCCTGATCATGGGCGCTGCCAAGGAGCCCGTGACCCTGTATCACTGGAACGCATCGCGGGGGGGAGCGGTGCTGACCGCGACCGGGCGGACCACGGTGACCCCCATGGCGGGAGCGAAGCTCGAGCACCGCGCCTCCTACGACGCGGGGGCCTGGACGCTCACCCTTGTCATGCCCAACCAGCCTGACGGGTACCCGGTGTCCTTCGCCCTCTGGGACGGCGCACGGGGCGATCGAGATGGCCTCAAATTCTTCACGGTGTGGCATGTACTCCAAGCCGCAAGTTGAGGTGAAAGACGCGCAGTTGACGGAGCTGGCCCCTGTGCGCCTCGCCTTGTACGGGTTCGTCCTCGCCGTCTTCGACAAGCCGACCGTCGAGCAACATGAGTGGTTGTGTAGCGAAGCGTTCGCCACAACGCTGCGGGAGCTCTGCGACCGATTTGGGGTCGAGGCGCCGACAGGGGTGTTGGTGGACTGGTCGGCCGACGAGCACGAGTCCACGTACCTCGCGTGCTTCGAGGTCGGATTGCCCACGCCCAAGGTGGTGCTTCAGGCCAGCCACCACAACCGACGAGCACCGGCGCCCAGGACCATTCACGAGCACGAACGTCTCTACCGTCTCTTCGGCGCCGGACGGTCGAAAGGCAACTTGGACCAGCAGGACCACCTGCTCAACGAGCTCGCGTTCCTCGTGCATCTCGACGAGCTGGTGTTGGCGGGCGCCGTCGACTTGCCCGCGATCCTTCGTGCCCGCAAGGATTTCATCGAAAAGCATGTCCGGGATCACGTGGGTGCCGCGCTGCGAAGCTCCCTGACCGGGGGCGTCCCGCCCCTCTACTCGGTTGCGTTGGAGTTGCTGGCCTCTGCGCTCGACCAAGACTTCGCATTGAGTGAAGCGTGGCTGGGGTCGAATGCTCCCCCCGTGGATACCGGGGCAGCCGAGTGATCACACAGCCCGTCGTGGAGAGAAGCTTGTCATGACCCCTCACTCGATCCTCGCCTCGCGCGTTCTCGGCGTCGTTGCGCTGCTCTTTGGGCTGCTGACGATCAAGTCCGGCATGTCGGTCCTTCTCGACCTGGGCACCGCTCGAGCCGGGCACCCCAACTATGTGCCTTTCGTGCTGTGGTTCAATGCTCTGAGCGGCGTCGTCTACGTTGCGGCAGGCATCGGACTCTGGCTCCGCCGCCGTTGGGCTGCCCACCTCGCCGTCGCGCTCGTGCTGGGATTGGTTGCCACCTGTGTCGGGCTAGGGGTCCACGTCCTATCGGGAGGGGCGTACGATCGGTCCACGCTCGTGGCGATGAGCGTGCGTCTGTTGGTGTGGATTGCGATTGCCGCGTTCGCCTGGTTCGCACTTCGGCCTCGCACGAGGGAACCCATCGTAACGGATGGCGCGACCACGTCATTGCCTCCCCATGGGCACGACCGAAGCGAGATCCCATGAGCCGATTCATGGGGTTGTCCGATGGGGGGTGAAGGCGGCCGCGAGGGGTCAGGACTCGAGCAGCGAGCGCATGCGGGCCAGCCCTTCTTCGAAACTCTGCTCCGCGTCCGCATGTTTGGCCTCGAAACGGCGGAACTCCTCCAACAAGAGCTCTCCCTCGGCGCGTGACAGCGAGGTTTGTGCAAGGGGAAAGAAGACCTCATTCTCCGACCGGATGTGGCTCCTGAGCGTGCGCACGTACTCCGTGATGTTCCGGTGGACGGCCTTGATCGCGTCCTCCTTCCCCGCTTCGTACGCCGACAGCGAGGTCGAAGTGGCCTGGAGCAAGTCCCGGCTCTGCTCGTGCTGGTTGCGATGCCGCTCGATGTGCCCGTCGAGCTCGCCGTTGTGCTTCTGGGCGAGAGCGCCGAACAGGACGTACTCCTCCTTGAAGTGGTGCGCCTGATCGGCATACTGCTTTGCCTGCTGAAGCCCGATCTCGAAGAAATCTCGTGAGGGGGCGCGGTGTGCGACGATTCGCTCGGCGCCTGTGTTGAGCACCGTGAGCAGGTCAGAAATCCTGTTGTGCTCACCTATCAGAATGTCGATGGCTTCCATGGCAACCTCTTGCGTTGTGATGCGCGGCAGTGTCCCCGCGCTCCCCGGAATGACGTAGGGAACCTGAGCAGCGCATCCAGATCCGTCAATCCACGATCTTCCGGGGCATGACCGGCGTCATGTCGCGCGAGCAGGCTTGCCCGGAACCATTGTTGTGTTACAGAAAATGGGTGCGCATCGAGGGGGACTCGCAGAAGGCGGAGCAGAACCTCCGAAAACACGGGGTGAGCTTCGAAGAAGCCGCGACAGCGTTTGACGACCCAGACGGCTGCTACCTCAGGAACGAGGCGCCTTCCTACGAAGACCGCCTCATTCTGATCGGGTATTCGTCCCAGCGCCGGTTGCTTCTCGTTGTGCATGCCGAGGTCGGCCGCGATTCGATCCGCATCGTGAGCGCTCGAAAAGCCAGCCCCGCACAGAGGAGGATCTATGAAGGACTGGACTGACGATCCCATCGACCTCGACGTGTGGAAGCGGGTTCCGGGCAATCCCTTTGCGGACTACGACCCCGCTGACGGGATCGCGTTGTGGTCGCTGTGGGAGATGCCGTCGTCTTCCGTCGGCAGGCTCGTGCGGCGCGGGCGTCCGCCTGGCGAGCCCACGGCCGTGCGAAGCATCCGTCTTCCGGTTTCGACATGGAAGCGGTTGGAAACGGAGGCCGAAGCCGCAGCCACGTCGGTCAACGACCTGATCCGCAAACGTCTGGGGTGAGGGCAACGGCTCGGCCGGCCGCCCGCTCACTTCACCTGCTTCAACGCGGGCAAGAACTCCGACGGTGGCACAAAGTCCGTGAAGCGCTTCACCTCGGTGCCGTCCTTGCCGAGGAGAATCACCGTGGGCAAGCCCACCACCCGATAGCGCTTCTGTACGTCGATCACCTTCGGGTCGTCGTCGTTGGTCGCGTCGAGCTTGAGCAGGACGAATCGATCCAGCTCACTGCGCACGCTCTTCTCCGCGAAGGTTTCGCGCGCCAACCGTTTGCACGCGCTGCACCAGTCCGCCGTGAAGTCGATCATCAGGGGCTTGTTCTCGGCCTTGGCCGCCGCGAGCGCTTCCTGCTCGTCGTGCTTCCAGTCGATCGGCTTGGTGGGATCGGCCGCGAGGGCGGTTCCGCCGCCCACATCGTCCTTGGGTTTCTCGAGCCAGGTGACGGTGACCACGAGCCCTGCGATGGAGAGCACCAGACCGATGGCCTTGCGCACGGAGCGAGCGCGTCCTTCGTCGAAGTTCAAGTGGATGGCGCCCATCGCAATGCCGACCACGGCGAGGCCACCGGCCACGAGGGGCACGATGCTGCTCGAGGGCAGCGCGGCCACCGCTTGCGGGAAGGCGTTCTTCACGAGGTAGAGCGCCACGACGGCGAGCACGATGCCGAAGAACGACTTGATGGCGATCATCCACTTGCCGCTCTTGGGCAAGCGTACGGCGAAGGTGCCGACGAGCCAGAAGGGGACGCCGAGGCCGAGGGAGAACGCGAACAGGGCGCCTGCGCCGAGCCAGGGGTCCTGGGTCTTGCCGATCCAAAGCAGGATGCCGGTGAGCACCGGGCCGGTGCATGGGGCGGCGACCACGCCGCTGATGAGCCCGAGGACGAAGGCCCCGCCGTAGCCCACACCGCCCATGGTCGCGAGCTTGTTGGTGAGCTTGGACGGGAGCATGAACTCGAACAGGCCGAACATGGACCCGGACAGCGCGAGGAACACGATGGCGATGCCGGCGATGACCCATCGATTGGACAGGGCGGAGCCGAAGAGGCTGCCGGTGAGGCCTGCGACGAGGCCCATCGGTGTGAACATGGCGGCGATGCCGAGCACGAACACCGTGGACAGAAGCATCGCTTCCCGACGGGACTTGGACTGGCGTGCGCCGAACACGCTGACCGTGACCGCGATCATCGGATAGACGCAGGGGGTGAGGCTGGTGAGCAGGCCACCGAGCAGCGCGGCGAGGGCCGCGTACATGGGGCCTTTCTCGAGCGCGGCGGTGAACCGGTCTGCAACGTCGGAGGCGTGGGCGCTCGAGGCAGTCGCGAGCGACAGCAGGGTGATGAGCGCGGCGACGAGGTGTGGGCTGCGCAGGCTGGGTACGGGTCGGGGGTGAACCATCTCGATGGATCCGTATGGGGCACGAGCGTGGCCCGCGACAGGGTCACTGGGTTTCATTCGACGCCGGGCGGTGCGGGCGTTGGTGAGAGCCGCGCTTAGGTCCGGGCGATTCGGCCTTGCGAGCCGAGCCTCTACCGCAGGCACTTTTCTGTGATGTCCTTCGAGAACTCCGCGTTGTCGATGCAGGTCATGGCGGACTTGCTGATCCGCTTGCCCACGCACCCGCCGAGCAGCTCGTCGCGTTTCTTGGCGCGGGTTTCCGTCTTGCGTCGCTCGACGAGGGAGGGGTCGGTGATTCCCTGCTCTTTGAGCTCGAGCTCGACGATGCGGTCGATGATGCGCTCGCAGTCCTGCTCGGTGGCGTAGCGGCAACCCGCCAGGGGCAGGCCGAGCAGGGAGACGGCGAGAAGCATGGGGAAGCGGGCGGGGGCCACGGCGGGCAGTCTACTCGCGGGGGGCGGGGGTGCAAGCATGGGTTTAATGTGGTTTTCTGGACGTTTGTGCAGGCCTTGCTACGCTAGATCCATGAAGCGCGATCGACCGGACGTTCTGGACTCCTCGCCGGAGGCCTTGCTGCAGCGGGCCATGGCGGCGAGGACCGCGACGGCCCGGGCGAAGTACGCGCGCATGGGGTTGTCGACACGGGCGCCGCTGGACCGCACGACCCAGTCGATGCTGCTGCGCCAGCTGTACCTGGCGCACTTCGAGCGCCAGGACTTCTCGAGGGCTCTCGAGATTGCGGAGCAGATGCTCGAGTTGGACACGCTCCCGGACGTGTGCCGCCAGGACGCGGCCCGCGCGCTCGTGGCCCTCGGGGACGTGGACGCTGCGGTGGATCATCTGCGCCTCGCGGCACGAAGCGCCCCGGCGCGTCGTCGCGCCTTCCACTTGTGGACCCTGGGCAGCGTGCTGTACCTGGCGGGGCGCCTCGACGAGGCCGAGGGGGCGTTGCGGCGCGCGGTGCGATGGGGAACCACGGACCGTCCGCTATACGACGCACACCTGGCGCTGATCCGGCTCGAGAGTGGGCAAGCCGTGGAGGATCTGAGCGAGGTGGTGGAGCGGCTCGAGGAAGCGGCGTGTGGTCAGGGGTACGGCCGATTCGTACTCGGAATGCTCTGCATGCACGCGGGACGGCAGGGGGACGGGGAGCAGTACCTGCGGTCGTTCCTTAAGAAGGCCAAGGAAGGCAGGAAAGCGACGGCGTTGTCGTTGTCCGGCGAGATGGCGGTGGCCGAGGAGCAGCTGCAGCGCATCGCCTCGTGACGGATTCCAGAAACCACAGAGGACGCAGAAGGCACAGAAGGGCGGTCCGGAGGGAGGCCGTGCGTGTTGCGCCCGATGCAAGACTTGCACAGACACAGGTCCGTCCGCCCGTTCCTGGTTCTCTGTTCGCCTTCCGTGTTCTCAGTTCCTAGTTGATGTCCGTCATCCGTCCATTGTCGTTACCGGGCCTCAACCCCTCACTCCGCACTATCGAGCGGAGAGGTCCTCGGTGGTGCCGGCCACGGCGCCGTACCGGAGGGAAGTGTCGGATTCGGGCTCGGGGGCCTTGGGGACCTCGTACACCACGTTGCCACCCAGCTTGCAAACCTCGTCCTGCAGGGCGCGGATGCAATCGCTGTCGGCGTCGTTCTTACTGCACGAAGCGAAGACGTCCCCGAGGCGCGTGACCTCGACGTCCTTGGGTGGCGCGCCGCGGTAGACGGTGACGGGGCAGCCGGGTGGGTTGGCTGGCAAGGTGGGAGGGGGCAAGCTCGCGCACCCGAAGGTGAGCGCGAGCAGGGCGATGAGCCGGGGGCGTCGCATCATGCGGGTCTCCTGTCGCGCATCAACGGGAAGCCGAGGGCCTCTCGTTGGGCGAGGAACGACTCCGCCACCTGGCGGGCGAGCACGCGCACACGTCCGATGAAGCGCTGTCGCTCCGTTACCCCGATCGCGCCACGCGCATCGAGGATGTTGAAGTGGTGGGCGGCCTTCACGACGAAGTCGTAGGCGGGCATCACGAGCTTGTGCTTGGGGTCGTCGGAAAGGGACAAGAGCCGCTTGGCTTCGGCCTCGCACCGGTCGAAGGCCGCGAAGTGCGCCGGCACGTCTGCCTGCTCGAAGTTGTAGGTCGACCACTCCCACTCGTTGCGCTGAAACAGCTCGCCGTAGCGCACCTTGTCGTTGAACTGCAGATCGTAGACGTTGTCGACGTCCTGCAGGTACATGGCGATTCGCTCGAGGCCGTAGGTCAGCTCCCCCGCTACCGGCTTGCAGTCGATGCCGCCGACCTGCTGGAAGTAGGTGTACTGGGAGATCTCGAGCCCGTCGATCCACACCTGCCAGCCCAGTCCCCACGCACCGAGGGTGGGGGATTCCCAGTCGTCCTCGATGAAGCGGACGTCATGGGCAAGGGGCTCGGTCCCGATGGCTCGCAGAGACTCGAGGTACAAGTCTTGGAGGTCGAGGGGGGACGGCTTGAGGATCACCTGGAACTGGTGAAACTGCTGCAAGCGGTTCGGGTTCTCGCCGTAGCGGCCGTCGGTCGGGCGACGAGAAGGCTCGACGAACGCGACATTCCACGGTTCGGGGCCGAGGGCGCGCAGGAAGGTGGAGGGATTGTAGGTTCCCGCGCCGACCTCGGAGTTGTAGGGCTGGACGATGAGGCAGCCACGATCGGCCCAGAACTTCTGCAGGGTGAGGATCAGGTCTTGGAAGTGCATGGGGGGTTCCGTACGAGAGAGGAGTGCGGGTGTAGCCTTGCTGGCGGCGATCGTAAATCAGAAGCGATGAGCTTTGCCCCGTGAGCGTTGAGCTGACCAGGAAAAAGGAACCCTGGGAGCGCGGCCGTCCCGGCCGCCTCGTTCGCTCATGCAGCCGGGACGCCTGCACTCCCAGGGGAGGGTGACCCAGAGCTCTCAGCTCATGGCTCATAGCCCTTGACGACCGCCAGCAACGCGTGCAAGAGTCCGCGCCCCTTTGAGGTAGCAGCCATGAAGCGCACGTATCAGCCGCATAACAAGAGCCGTCTCCGCACGCACGGCTTTCGCAGCCGCAACGCCACCACCGCCGGCCGCAAGGTCCTCCGCAACCGTCGCCTGAAGGGACGCAAGCGCCTCGCCACCACGATCTACAAGAAGTAGATCGTGTCCGCTCCTCCCGCGGTGGATGCTGAAGGATCACCATCCCTGCGTTTGACGCGTGAGCAGCGGCTTCGTCGTCGCCCGGACTTTCTCCGCATCCAGTCGAGCGGAGCTCGCGTCACGACGGAGCACTTCGTTTTCTTGATGGCGCCCCGTACCCTTCGTTCTCCGACCCGGCTCGGCATCACGGTCACGCGAAGGGTCGGGTGTGCGGTGGTACGCAACCGAGCCAAGCGGCTCGTGCGCGAGACCTACCGACAGCTGGCCGGACGGTTGCCCCAAGGCGTGGACATGGTCGTCATCGTGCGCAAAGCCCTGCATGGGCTCACCACACAGAGCGTCATCCACGAGTGGCAGGGTGTCGAGCGCCTGCTGCATCGCCGTGCCAGTACCGGGAGAAGCGCATGATCGTCAAGCTGCTACTGGCGCTGATCCGTCTGTACCAGCTGACGATCTCTCCCTTGCTCGGCCCCGTCTGTCGCTTCGAGCCCTCCTGCTCCCGCTACACCATGGCCTGCCTTCGGGATCACGGCCTGTTTCGAGGCTCCTGGCTCTCCACCGTGCGCCTCTGCAAGTGCCATCCCTTCCACCCCGGAGGCTACGACCCTCCCCCCTTGCCGGCGTCCGGTCGCCCGCAGCCACCCACCTGACGCCGAGCCGACAAGATCATGGAACGAAGCACTATCCTTCGCTGGATCATCATTGCCGTCGCGATCTGGCTCGCGTGGACCTACCTGCCCAAGCTCTGGGGCGGGGGGGAAGGCGGCACGACCTCCGTGCAGCCCCTCGGTCACGAGAGCACTTGCGACATGCACGCCCCCTGCGTCCCCGAGGCCTGCGATGCCGACGGCAAGAACTGCCGGCCCCTCGAGCGCAAGCCGGAGGCGTTCTGCGACCTGCAGGGCAATCGCTTCACGGCGCAGTTCACCACCCACGGAGCCTCCCTCAAGGCGTTGCTCCTCGAAGGTGAGCGTTTCCGCGAGAGGGAAGGCGAAGGCACCCGCCCGGGTGAGCCCATCAACCTCGTGACCACCCCCGACATCGAACAGCGACGACCCCTTCGCTTCGACTGGCGTGGCGCCGGCGCCAACGGCAAGGACGACGCGCAGGTTCGCTACGACTCCTTCGACTGGGAGCTCGTGGAAAAGAGCCCCAAGCGATGCGTGTTCACGTACACGGACGACGTGGTGGAGCTGCGCCGGGTCGTGAAGCCCGGCGAGCGACCGTTCGAGATCGAGGTCGAGTCGACCGTCAAGAACCTCACGGACGTCAAGCGCAAGCACGCCCTCTCCGTCGAGGTGGCGATCTGGCGCTACCAGCGCGAGGTCGAGTCCCATCTGGGCCGCCAGTCTCCCCACATGACCAGCGTGTCCTGCGCGTACGACGCCGAGATGACCCGGATGGCCTCCGGGGACTTCGAGCCCGGTGACTTCAAGGACGAAGGGTTCGAGAACGGGTGGTTCGTCAGCCGCGGCAACGTGGCTCATGCCGCTGTGTCGGACTTCTACTTTGCCCACGCCTTGGTGCCCTCGGAGCCCGCCGCCAACGGTTGCATGCTCCAGATCGAGGAGCGCTGGGACGCGGCCAAGTTCCCCAACAAGTCCAACGACCCCAACTACGGCGCGATGTACCGCTCCCGCTTGAGCTACCCGCTCAAGGAGCTGTCCAAGGACGAGTCGTCGACCTACCGCGTCACCGCGTTCCTCGGCCCGAAGGAGCGTGACGTGCTCGGCACCGCCGCGTCCGGCAACCACCGCCTCGCGGAGCTCGTCGACCTCGGCTTCTTCAGCATCATCGCCAAAGGCCTGCTCCACTTCCTCGTGTGGCTCCACGGTGTCATCGGCAACTGGGGCGTCGCCATCATCCTCATGACGATCGGCGTCCGCACGCTCCTGTTCCCCCTGACGTGGAAGTCCATTCAGGCTGGCCTCTCGATGCGACGGCTCCGTCCCGAGATCGACGCCATCAACAAGAAGTACGCGGACGACCCCCAGGGCAAGAACGTCGCCACCATGGAGCTGTGGAAGACCCACAAGGTCAACCCGCTCGGCGGTTGCCTGCCCGCCGTGTTCCAGCTGCCCGTCTGGTGGGCCCTGTTCACGTCGCTGCAGACGGCCGTGGAGCTGTATCACACGCCGTTCCTGTGGTTCCGGGACCTGTCCGCCCCGGACCCGTACTACATCGTGCCCTTCATCCTCGGCGGCACGATGATCCTGCAGCAGAAGATGATGCCCATGCAGATGGACCCGATGCAGCAGAAGATGATGACCTACGTCATGCCCGCCGTCTTCACGGTCATGATGCTCTTCTTGCCTTCTGGGCTCGCCGTCTACATGCTCACCAACGCCGTCATCGGCATCTTGCAGCAGCTGGGCATCGAGAAGTACTACGCTTCCACCGGCGTCGCCGCTGTTGCGGCCGGCTCCGGCATCACTGTTCGAGACAAAACCGACAAGACCTCGTCGGATACCAAGAAGTAACCGCATGGAACCCTTCGATCACGATGAGTCCCGCCCCGCCTCCCACGAGCCCCCTGAGGAGCTCGATTCCGAGGTCGACGCCACCGACGCTTCCGACGGAGAGGAGGACTTCGACCAGGAAGATGACATCGACGACGACCCGGACGAGGATGACCTCGACGACGAGGACGACGAGGGCGACGAGGGCGACGAGGGCGACGACCCTCTCGCCGCGGCCCCACGCCGGCAGCGACAGGGCCCCCAGGCACGCGACGAGCGCGCAGAAGCGGCCAGCGACTTCCTTTTCCGCATCCTCAGCGAGATGGGCATGGACGTGTCCGTGCGTCGTCGTCGCCCGCGTCCCGATAGCTCCCCCGACGAGATCCACCTCGAGATCGTCGGTCACGACGTCGGGCGTGTGATCGGGAAGAAAGGCCAAGTCCTCACGGCGCTGCAGTACCTCGTGAACCGGGTGGCGAACCGTCCGGGGATCGCGCGAAGGCACGTGGTGCTCGATGCCGAAGGATACCGGCACCGGCGTGAGACCACCCTCGCTTCCCTGGCGCGGCGACTCGGCGAGCAGGCCGTCAAGGAAGGCAAGATCATCACCTTTGAGCCCATGAGCCCCAGGGACCGACGGGTCGTGCACCTCGCCCTCGCCAAGTTCCCCAACGTCGTGACCAAGAGCGACGGGGAAGGGGACGAGCGACGCGTTCGCATCATCCCCGTGCGCAGGTAAGCGCAGCCTCTCCGTCAATCCACCGTGATCGACTTGCTGACGTTCTTCGGCACGTCGGGATGCACGCCGTGGTCTTTGATGCCGAGCTTGTCCAGGTAGGTCATCTTCAGAAGGCTCATTTCCAAGGCGAGCCGCTGCAGCACCACCGTGGCCGAAAACACCGTCATCAGCGTGTCGTTCGTGCGCGGCAGCGTGATGTACACCGACTGATAGCCCGGGTTGTCCGAGGGAGCCTTCGTGGCAGCACCCCGCAGAGCCGGGTTCTCCTCCGCGATCACCACCGTGATGGATCCGCGGATCTTGTGGGTGTTGAGCTGTGAGATGGTCAGCCGCAGGTCCGTCTCGTCGGGTCCCGTGACGTACACGAGCGGATAGTCGGCGTAGAGCTTGCCCACCATCGCCTCACGGTCCACCAGCCGGTCGAAGATCTTCCTCTCCTCGGGCGTCAAGGAGAATGGGTCCGCAGGGAAGAAGACGGCGTCCGCCGCGGCCTGCACGAGTCGCCACGCCGCGCTCGGGCGCATGCCGTGCAACGTGGCTTGCTGTACGAGGGCCTCGAGTCCCCGCCCCAGCTCGCGCAGCAGCGCGTCCACTTGGCTCGGACCCCACACGGTGTTGAACCCGAGGATCGTGTTGGGGCCGTGCTTGAACTCCGACCCCTCGAACCCCTCGGTGTGGTTGAGCACGACTTCCCGGATCTTCAGCGCTCCCTCCTTCGCCACCGCCGTGATCCGCGTCGCCAGGATGTGAATGCTCGGCGCCAGGTACAGCATGCGCGCTGCCTTCGCCACCTCCGGCTCCGTCAAGGACACCGTGCTGCGAATGAGCGACGGAAGCAGCGGGAGCTTGTCCAGACGCAAGGCGATGTCTTCCGCGACCTGCGCTCGCTCCGCCTCAGGCAGCGAGAGCTCAGGGAGGCGACGCTCCGCCAGCCGCAACGCCAGGCAGTAGAACACTGCCATCTGGTTCATGAAGCTCTTCGTCGCCGGAACCGCGATCTCCGGACCGCAACGCAGCGGGATGACCAGGTGGCTCTTCTCCTGGGCGAGCGTCGAGTTCACGTTGTTCACCAGCGCCACCCGCTTGATGTCCCGCCCCGACGCGATGATGAAGTTCAACACGTCGATGAGGTCCTTGGTCTCCCCGCTCTGACTCACTGCGATGAACAGGTCGCCGTCGCGCAGAGACCTCGAATACTGGCCGCGGAACTCGCCCGGGATGATCGGGATGAGCTCCGTGAAGGCCACCTCGTTGAAGAACAAACAAGCCGCCTTGGCCGCGTGGAACGAGGACCCGCAGCACACCACGTAGATCCTCCCGCCTCGGCGCACGCACTGCGCGGTCATCGACAGGAACGCCTCCACCGCGGCCGTGAACTCCTTGACCTCGTCCAGCTCCACGAGAGCGTCGAGCACGCGCACGGCCAGCGTATCCCGCGCGCCGCGGCTCATGGGCAGAAGGTCCGCGAAGAACCCAGCCTCCGACGACGCGAGCTTGTCCGAGAGCGTCACCACCGACCCATCCGTGAGCGACGCGGCCAACTCCGCGGGGACGGCGCTGAGCACCGCGCTCATGGCCGCGCTGTCGGCAAGCTCGTGGAACGTGCGCTCGATGGTGTCGTCCTCGTACTGGTCGAGCAAGCGATCCATGGCCGTCCTGACCGTCGGAACGTGCTCGGCGCTCACGCTTTGCACGCTTGGGGCGAGGGACTGCGCCGCTTGGGTGCCCCCGAGGAACATGGTGATCACCTCGCGACAGGTCTGTTCCTGCGCGGAAATCTCCTGATCCATGAACGTCTCGAAGGGCGGCACGAGGGCCGTGTCCTTCGTCCGCAAGCGACTCCGCACGGGATCGCGCTCGAGTGGCACGCAGTCCTTCGACGCGGCCTTGCCAGGACCTCGGTCCGGTAGACGGTAGATCTGGTACGCACCCGGCCCGTACTCCACCATCTCGCCCTCACTCAGCGGAATGAGCACGCGCGTGAGCTTGAGCACCGAGGACAAGTCCGACGACGCAATGCAGAACTTCCCGCCGACTTCGTCCTGTCCCAGACCGAAGTACAAGCTCGAGCCGCCCTTGATGGCGACCGCCCACCCCGACACGGGGTCCACGACCACCGCCGCGAACGAACCGTGAAGACGCTGCCACGCGCGCACGACCGCGCGCCGCATGCAGTCCTTGCGGCTCGACGTGTCCGCCCGGCTCTCGTCGTCTCCGGTCGCCAGCTCGAGCGCGAAGAAGTGCTCGATGGTGTGGACCACCATCTCGCCGTCGTTGTCGGACAGGACGCGATGACCTTCGGAGGTGAGCCAGACCTTCAGCTCGTCGCAGTTGGTGACGTTGCCGTTGTGAGCGCCGTAGATCGTCGTCTTGCAGGTGACGAGGTGGGGCTGGGAGTTGCGGTCGTCGACGGCGCCGAAGGTGGCCCAGCGGACCTGGCCGCAGAAGATGCGTCCTGGCAGGTCGACGATGCCGAGCTGGTGGACCATGAGGGACGGGGCGCCGACGCCTTTGACGAGGGTGATGTCGTTGGGGCGGTCACCCTGGACCGCGGCGCCTGTCGAATCGTAGCCGCGGTATTCGAGGGTTTTGAGCAGCTCCGCGGCGATGACCCCGAGGTCCTTGCGCGCGTGTTCGAAGACCAGTCCGATGACTCCGCACATGGGGGGGGAAACTAGTACCGGGTGCCCGAGGTGAATACTGGGATCGCACTCCGGAGAACCACAGAGGTCGCAGAAGGCACAGAAGGGCTGGGAGGCCGGTTCGGAGGTAGGATGCGCGGGTCACGCCTGACGCAAGGCCCACCCAGTCACAACTCCGTCCGTTCATATCACGCCCCCATCTCCGGGCCCGCATTCCCCACTCCGTGTTCGAATTCCGTGTTCTCAGCTCCTATTCATCTGCCCTATCCGCCTAGATTCCGTCAGAACCTCCGCACCTGCGTCTTGCTGATTCTCTGTTGACGCCCGGCGTCCGCGGCTGAACAAAGGGTGCATGGGCAACATCGGTCCGGGCCAGCTTCTCATCATCGCGCTGATTCTTGTGCTGATCTTCGGCGCGGGCCGCGTCGCGGAGATCGGCAAAGGCCTCGGCTCGGGGATCAAGAGCTTCAAGAAGGGCCTCATGGACGACGACGAGCCAGAGAAGCTGACGAACGGGTCCGACAAGAGCTGAGCTGTCGGTTCAGTTCAACCAGAACAGGTACCGCAGCTTGCGTTCCAGGGACTCTTCCCCCCGCTCCATCTCGTGGTGCATTCGCTGCAATCGCTGCGGCAGTCCGGAAGGCTTGCCCCCGCGCACGTAGTGCGATCCCAGGATGCTCGACAGCATTCCCTCTGCGTCGTCTTGCCGCTCGAATCGTTCCATGGCTTCGAGGTCGACCACGATGTCGCGCGGTCGGTCCAGCAGCCCCGCCACGTCGATGCATCCGTGCATCGGCGGAACGTCCTCGTCGATCATTGCCGCGATCTCCGCCATGCACAGACGCTCTTCCCCGCGCACGAGCTTGCGTACGTCCTGCACCACCCCCTCCCACGTCGCATACAAAGGCTCGTCCACGGGGAGGGGAAGGGGATGGCTTCGCTGGCGCGGGTTCGGTACCCACTCGCGATCGTCGTCCGTCTCCGCGACGTAGGCGCGTCGGCACGCGTCGCTGAGATCCAGCCCCTGCAGCAGCAGCGCCCGCGCGGCCGTCATCCGGCCAGCGTCCCGCAAGCGCACCACGACGCGGCGCGGTCGGTCCCTGCGTCGCCCTTCCGCGAGCTTCGTCACCTCCGTCCAGTCGTAGGCTAGAACCACGTCCATGGCCGCCCGTTGAAACGCCACGAACGCCCGCGCCCATGTCACGTCCCCGACGTCGAACCGGAACGTTGGCGTCCGCCTCGGGTCGTCCTCCGCAATCGGGTTGCCCTCCGCATCTTGTTCGATGTGCAAGAGGAACCGGTCGAAGCGGTCCATGCGTCCGTTGCCGTTCCAGTCGATCTGCCAGCAGGCGAGACAAAGCTCGAGGGCGATGTCGGGGGTACGCTCCGCGATCGCGAGATCCTCGTCCACGGTAGCCAGGTCCGCCTCCGCCTGCTCCAGCGTGAAGCGAAGGTATCGGTCGTTGAACCCCCCATCGTCCAACGCGCCAAACACGACGGTGCGCCCGTCGAGGGCGAGCTGGTGCATGGTCTTGCGGTAGCGAGCGATGGCGCGAACCAGGCGGGCGTAGGGGTTGTCCGGGGCCCTGCCGATCACGGCATCGGCCGTTCGTGCTGCCTCGTCGAAGTCCCCGTCCTGCAGCGCTGTGATGGCTTGTGCGGCGTCCTGCCGGGCGGACGCGGATGCCGAACGTGGCGCGGGTGCGACGCTTGCGGGGCTATCGGGGGAGGCCGACCCTGGGCCCACGCAGGCCGAAAGAAACACGACGAGCGCGAGCGCGGTCACGTTGGCCACACGCATGGCTACCCTCCGGGTCCGCGGGTGCGCGCCGCCTTCCCACGTGGGTGGCAGTGCATCGGACCTTCTCAATGTCCTAGCAAGAACGCAGCCACGACGATCGGCTCCCACGTTTGCCTCTCCTCTCGCGTGAACCTCGAGAAACGCCGATCGAGCGCGCGGACATCGTCGCGTTTCGAGCGACGACTGCGAACGGGGTTCCGCAGTGGACTGCGTAAGCGTGCAATTCGGTCTCCAGCTCGTGCGGTCAGACGAACCCACGCATGCGCTGGCCGGCCTCGCGGAGCCGCTCGCAAGGTTGGTTCCCGAAGGACAACCGGATCGTCCCCTTGCCCTGCTGCCCGAACGCCGAACCGGGCACGGTCACGATTCCCGCCTCTCTGAGCAGTCTCTGGCAGAACGACACGTCATCGGACTGGCCTTCGAGTCGTGCGAGCAAGAACGTAGCCCCGTCCGGAACGCGCGGTCGCACCGTGGTCCAGCCCTCGAGGGAGGAAAGAAGCGTGTCCCTGCGACGCACGAGCTCCTCTCGTGCATCATTCACGTAGGCGTCCAGGTGATCGAGCGTCGCGAGCACCGCCCGTTGCGACGCGACCGGAGCGCACACGACAAGCGCGTCTTGCACCTTGAACGCCTCGTCGATGACCCGGTCCGACCCGTACAGGTAGCCGACGCGCCATCCCGCCATACCGAGGATTTTGGAGAAGGACCCCAGGACGATCACGCGTCCGTCGGGGTCGATGCTGGCCGGGCTGCAGTGCTGGGCGGGCGAGAAGGTGAGCAGATCGTAGGTCTCGTCGGACAGGAGCCAGACCCCGCGGGAGCGGCAAAGCGCGCACAGTTTTTCGATGAAGGTGCGCGGGGCCACGACGCCGGTGGGGTTTCCCGGGGAGACGAGCACGACCGCGCGGGTTCGGTCCGTCATGGCCGCGGACACGGCATCCAGGTCGAACGCGTACCTGTCGTCGCGGACGTTGAGGGCGACCGGGACTTCGGTGCAGCCCGCCATCCGGATGGTGTAGCCGTGGTCGAAGTAGCCTGGGTCGAACGTGATGACCTCGTCGCCGGGGCAGGTCACGGTGACGAGAGCGTTTGCGAACGCTTGATTGGCGCCACACGTCACCATGACGCCGTCGCCCCGGGCTCCGGGGATGTGCTTGTGACGGACGAGCATACGAGCGATCGCATCGCGAAGCGCGGGAAGGCCGGGGTCGGGGCTGTAGACGTGGGGTCCCGGCTCTTCGAGGTAAGCCCGCACGCCTTGCATCGCCGCAGCGGGGGGCGGAAGGCCGAGGATCGCCTGTCCGAGGTCGATCAGGTCAGCGCCTTGCGCTCGCAACTCGCTGGCGAGACGGGCTACGACGGCGATGGGCGGTCGCACCCAGTCCGTGGTTCTTCCGGTCCACGAGGAGTCCATTCACCGCCCTGCACAATCATTCACCATGGCGCACGTCGGTTTGCTGGCACAAGCGAGCTTGAATCCCGAAGGTGCTCTCTGGCACTCGAGGCCCGGGTCGCCGGAGATCGACGGGTCCTTCAAGATCGCGCAAGCCGCGAGACGAGCACACTGGCTGATGGCGTCGTTGTGGGCCGGCAGGTTGGCCTTCGGGCCGCCATCGAGCCACATCGGTACGCCGTTGGCCTCCCTGCCGAGCCCGGGTACCGTCCCGCAGTACACCGTCGGCTTGCTGGACCGAACGATCTTCTTGTAGGCCTGCGCCACCTGGTTGCATGTGCCACCGTGCCCGCAGACGGCCACCAGCGCCTTGGCCCCGCTCGTGCCGTAGTCGTAGTCCTGGAATGCGACCTGCCCGGGCATCAGCGCCGCGTGAGGTACCACCGTGAGCTGCGGGTTGGCCAGCATGACCTGCCGCGCCCACTTCCACTCGAATCCCGGCCCGCTGTAGACCTTGTCCGTGATCACGGCCAGCACGACCTTTGCGTCGCTGCAGTGGTCCACCACCGTCTTGACGGAAGGCTCGTTCCACGTGGGTGTGGGTTCGGCGGCCACGGACGTGTTGGCGACCGCCGGGTCCGCGAGCAAGGGCTCGTTCGAGGAAGGTCGCTGCTCTTTGCAGCATCCGGCGAGCAGCAGGGCGATCAACAAGCCAGCGAAGCGCATCTCGGCCTCCTTGAAGGACCAAGGCATGATGCGACGGAACCGATGTTTGAACAAGGAGGTCGGGTCGCCCGCGACCGCCTACTTCGAAGGCACCCACAGGTCGTTGCCCGCGAGTTTGGGCTTGCTGGCCGCGCCGCCGAGCTTCTCCAGCCGTTGCAGGGCCGCCTTGATGACGAGCGGCCACGCGATGGTGGCGTCGGACAAGACCTCCGCGAAGCGGCCTCCGTGCTCCGGCGGCACGAACTTCCCCCAGCTCACACCCTCCGAGTAGGTGCAACCCGAAAGGCCGCCCCAGTGCACAGGCTCGGGACAGATACGGACGCCGTATTGATAGCGGACCGTGCCGCCTTCCCCGTCCGGTCCCAGATGCCGAGTGAGCAACTCGAGGTACGGTCCCACCTGCTGCGCCCAGTTGCGAGGCACGCCCCCGCCGATGGTGAAGATCCCGAGCCGCGGCACCGACGCCACCGCGGAGCTGAAGTGCTCCAGATCGAGGAACGGGTCAAAGGCGATGCGCGCCTTGCCCTGCAACACCTGCTGCCGGTTGAAGATGCCCAGCCCCAGCCCGATCTCCGAGTCCGAGAAGGCCGGCACGAACACCGGAACCCCCCGCTCGTAGGCGGACTTGAGCACCCCTCGCACCGTCGGGTGATGCTGCACGAGGTACTTGCCCAGCTCCACGTTCAACCGTCGCGACGACAGCGTCTGGGTTGGGTCCCAGCCTTCGAGCACGTGCTTGAGGATGTTCTCGACGTGCTCCAGGTTCGATTCGGGCTCCAGCGTGTCGTAGACGCGGTTGTATCCCTTCTCGTATAGCTCGGCGTCGTTCATGCCGTCGCGGTACTTGTAATGCGCGAGCCCTGTGGCCTCCACGAAACCGTGGGCCATGAGGGCCCCGGTGGACACGATCGCCTGCACCAGGCCCTTGTCCACCATCTCGCAGATGACCAGGCCCATCTTCGCCACGGTCATCGCGCCCGACAGGGTCAGCACCACCGCGCAGTTCGGATCCCGCGCCATCTGCACGAGCACGTCGACGGCTTCCCCCAGTTGTCGGCCGCCGAAGGCCGTGCGGGACATGGCCTGGGCGAGATCGTCGAAGCTGCCGACGGCATCGAGGTCCAGCGGGACCACGGGCTCGAGCCCGTCGTCCTTTTCAGCGTGGGACAGCTTTCGCTGGATGCACGGGGTGCCTTCGTTGGGGTCATGCATGGGGCATCTCCTCGGTTGGGTCGGGGCGACCGTATCGTGGATCGGGGGAGTGTCAACGGGATTGCTGAGCCCGTCGAGCTCAGTGGTACGTCACGGTCCCCATCAGCCCGATGTGCAGCCAGGTGTGCTCGAAGGAAACGTCGGTGTCGTCCTCGTACGCAAGGCTCGCCCAGTCGGCTCGCGCGAGTAGGCCGAGGCTCGCATCGGGACCCACCCAAAAGGAATGGCCCACCCCCGCGGACACCAACGACCCTGTCGGCGCGTAGTCGCTGTCCGCGGTGTCGCTCAGCAGCAGCGTGCCGCCCCCGAGCATCCCCTGCACGTGAAAGCCCCCAGCGGGGTCGGGATACCACTCCGCCAACAACCCGAGGGCCGAGAGTGTGGCCCCGTGCTCGTCTCTGCGCTCCGACTCCGGCATCGTCACGGCCGCCCGAAGCTGCGGGGCCACGTAGGCCGTGTACAGCGAGCCTCCCAGCACGAAGCCACTTCCGATCGTGCCCCCGACCGTGAGATCCATCACCACCGTCGGACTCTCCACCTCGCACGTCGCGACCGAGCCATCCTTGCCCGTCCGCTCGATCGTCTCGACCCCACGACCGCCGCCGAGCCCGAGACGCAAGTAGAACCCGTCGTGGGTGTGGAGGCCCGGCTCCACGCGGGCAGGTTGGTGAGCGCGCACGGCACCCGGGGAAGGGGGCGGGGCAAGCGGGGGCGAAGGGGGCAGGGAAGGCAGACCCGTGTTCTCGCGGGTCAGGCCCTCCGGCGGGGGAAGCGGTTGCGACATCTCCTCGGGTTCCGGGAGCGGTTCCGGCTCGGCCATCGGCGGTTCTTGCGCCCACGCAAGCGAAGGCATCACCAGCACGCCCACCCACACAACCCGAATCGCCCGCGCCTGCATGGTGCTCATGGGTTCCAGTCCATCAGCCTCAGCCGCCGGTGGTGTTCGACGAGGGCATGGTGATGGTCACCGCGCCACCGTCGTGCGTGTTGCCGGAGATGTTGATGTTCATGGTTGCGTCGTTCAGTGCGCGACTCGGGTTCGCGTCCCAGCCGGAGATCAGCCTCGTGGGGGTGCAGCCGTGAAAGGCGTTGTTGCGAATCCACACGTCCCGCGCGTTCCACAGCGCGATGGCCCCCTTGTCCGGGCTGACGTTGGCCGTGGCCCCGACGGCCCCGTGGATCTGGTTGTTCTCGATGAGGATGCCGTTGTGGCGCTCCGCCGGCTCGCCCGCGGAGCCTCGGTGCGCGCCGATCGCGCACAGCGCGAACTTCCACGTCCCCGACTCGTCGAGCCGGTGGAACGTGTTGTTGGCGATGTACAGGTTGTGGCACATCGTCTCGTCGAAGGGGGCATCGCCGCCCGAACCGTCCCAGGAGAAGTCGTACTGCACCGGCTCGTCGTTCGCGTTCTCTCTCTGTCCCGTCACACCGCGGAACGTGTTTCCGGTGATGTGAACCGTGTACGTGTGCGGTGTGTGTGGGCCGCCCGATGCGTTGACCTCGATGGCGTGCCCATCATCGCCCGTTTCCGCGTACGCGTACTGCACCGTGTTCTTGATCGTGAACCCCGGTGAATGGCTGATCGTGAAGATGCCGTTGCCGGCCCCGACGAACGTCCCACCGTCCCACACGAACCCGCCCGCGTGCGTGTAGCCTCCGCCTCCACCGTTGGTCTTGTTGCGGATACGGCCAGCCTTCGTGAACTGGAACGTCGCCTGCTGTCCGTTGATCTGCACGCTCGACGGAATCCTTACGGGGCAGTTGACCGTGAACGTACCAGTCAGTCGCAGAGGTAGCCCAGCAGCCGCGGCTTGATCGAGTCCTCCCTGCAGGCTCGTGCAGTCGCCGCCCGCGACGTGCACCTCGGTCGGCAACGGAGCGTCTTGCGGGCTCACGCGCACCGCGTTGCTGTGAATGCGCGAGCCGTCGGGGAACATCTCCACCCAGACCCAGTCGTGCCAGGCGGTGTCGCCGGGGGTCCAGGTGATCGGGTTGCTCGCGTTCTGCTTCAACCACCCGGCGTCCATGCGGTTGGCGAACCACCCGTCGGGCGTGTTCGGGAAGCCCGCCGCAGCCGGCGGCGTCATGGCGGCGCTCAACGTCACCGTCGTGCCTACCACGGGTGCGGCGTTGTCCACAGACGCTGCGATCGTGGGCTTGACGCACTCGATCGCGTGATGCCCCGACTCGCCCTGCTTCCCGTCCTGGTAGGTCACGAGGACCCGCGCCGACCACACGCCGGGCGTCGTGAAGGGGACCGTGTGCGTCCATTGCGGTTCGAGCGGGCTCGACCACGCACCGTATTCGGCCCAGGCGGGAGGGTCCCCCCACGGCGCCATCTGGAAAGAGACATGCGTTGCCGCGGCGGGGTCGGAGAGCGTGACCGTGAACGTCGGGTCCACGATGGTGTTGAGCCCGGTCGGGGCGTTGGCGCCCGACTCGTGCGACATCGCGAACGCAGGCCCCGTGACCGATGCCCCTCCCGTCGTGCCATCCGTCGCGACGTCGGCGCCTGTCTCCGCTGCGTCACCCACCGTGCCGTCGGTCGAGCCGTCGTGGCCGCCCCCGACACCACCCGTGTCCCCCGTGTCCCCCGCGTCCTCGCCGGACGTACCGGCCGACCCCGCATCCTTTCCGGCGGAACCGTCCACCTTCCCTCCGTCGGGGCCGAACTCCATGTCGTCGTAGCCGAGGACGTTGGAGCAAGTCGGCAAGCCAGCGAGCAGCGCGAAGCCCAACAGCCACATGGCTGCACGCGAGCCGCAGCGCCGACCGAAGAGGGTTGAGCACGAAATAGCCACGATGCAAACGTACGGTGCTGGGAGGGGTCGGTCAATCCACAGGGGCGTCCTCGTCCCGCTTCCGCCTGCCCGCCGACCAGAAGTCCAAGAAGGTCACGCATGGCTGCCGGTACCGGATGGGACCGCCGCTGCGCGTCTTGACGCTGCTCAACTGGCCACGTACAAGACTGCCAAGGGCATGTTCATCGGCACAACGAACCCCGGCAAGGTGGCCGAGATGGCGTCGCTTCTCGCGCCTCTCGGGATTGCCTTGCACCCGGTCGCGCTCGACGTGGCCGAGACGCAAGATACGTTCGAGGGCAACGCGACCGAGAAGGCGCTTGCTTACGCGAACCACACCGGCGGCATCACCGTCTCCGAAGACTCGGGGCTCCTCATTCCGATCCTCAACGGGCTGCCCGGCCCTTGGTCCGCGCGCTTCGCAGACCTCGACCTCGAGCGAAGACACGTCATTCCCTCTGGCACGCCTCGCGAGGAAATGGACGTTCTCAACAACGCTCGGGTGATCGAAATGCTCCGCGACGTCGAGCAGCCGCGCCGCGCCGCCATGTTCCAGGTCGTGCTCGTCGTCGCCTCGCCAGGCGAGGTGCTCTTTCGCGCCTCCGCCCAGTGCCACGGTTGGATCGCCGACGCACCCCGGGGCGCGAACGGCTTCGGCTACGACCCCATATTCGTCGGCCAGGATACCTTCGGAAAGACCTTTGCCGAGCTCGACTCCGTGCGCAAGAACCTCCGTTCGCACCGCAAGCGCGTGCTCGACGAGCTCTTCGTGTGGGCATCGCAGCACGGCAGGGGACTGTGATGCTCCGCGTGGGAATCCCCAAAGGCCGCCTGCTCGACGCTGCCGTCGCGGCGATGGGCAAAGCCGGCTATCCCCTGCAGATCACGCCGCGCAACTACCACCCACGCTGCGAGGGCGTCCAGGCGTTCCTCCTGAAACCGAGGTCCATCCCCCAGATGGTCGCCCTCGAGCTGCTCGACGCGGGCTTCTGCGGCCGAGATCTCGTGCTCGAGAGTGGCTACGACGACCGGCTCGAGGCGGCCCTCGATCTCGGCCTCAACCGCGTGCGCCTCGTGGCCGCCGCCTCAGACCCTTCGATTCTCGAAGCCCCGCCCCGGCGACCCCTCGTCATCGCGACTGAGTTCCCCACGCTCGCCAGCCGCTGGGCCACGGGACGCTGCCTCGCCCACCTCTGTATCCACACCTGGGGCTCCACCGAAGCTTGGGTCCCCACCTACGCGGACCTTGCCGTCGACGTCGTCGAGACCGGGGACACGATGGCCGCCAACGGCCTGACCGTGCTGGAGGAAATCATGACGAGCAGCACGGTGCTTGTGGTTCGTTCCGGCCCGAACGCGGCCGCAAGGCAGCATCCTCTCCTCGCGCGTTTGGCGGAGGTCCTCGGATGATCGACATCGACACGTTGACGGAAGAGGCTTTCGAGGCGCTGCCCCTCGTGGTGGAGGGCGAGTCCAAGATCGTTCGGGATGCGGGCGACGGGCTCGCCGTCATCCGTTTCAAGCCCACGATCTACTCGTTCACGGCCAACCGCGCCGGCGTGGTTCCCGGCTCCGACGTCCTCCGTCTCCGGGCCACGCGCGTGTTTCTCGAGGTGATGCGCGCAGCGGGTATCCGTCACGCCTATCACGCCGTGAACGACCGCTTCGTGCTGTCCGACCTCGTCCATCGTCCCCCTCCGATCGAGGTCATCGTGAAGGCCTTCCATTCGGGCACCTCCAAGCACCGCTATCACCGCATGGCAGGCTGGCCGATCCGTCGCTCTCACCCGTTCTATCCCGGGAGGGTGTTCGAGCCCGAGGGCGCCTACCCCGCACCCCTGGTCCGTTTCGACTGGCGCAACCCGGTGTGGCATCCGGACACGGGCAAGATGCTTGCGGACGAGGTGCTCGGGGACGCGCAGGCCGAGTGGTTCATCGACGTCGAGAAGGCCCGGGTCACGGCCTTGCGAACCTATCGCGCGCTGTCGAGCTTCCTTGGGGAACGCGACGTGGTGCTCTACGACCTTTGCCTGTTCGTGACGGAGGACGGCGAGACGGTGTTTGGGGAGATCAGCCAGGACTGCGGCCGCTTCCGACACTTCGACCTCGGGTCGTTGGACAAGGATGCGTGGCGGGCGGGGGGATCGTCGGAGCACGTGCTGGAGAAGTGGACGATGCTTGCGGACCTCATTGGTGCGTGACGTCGCACGGCGGACGGGATCGTCCGGGTCTCATCGCTGAGCACGTGCGCTTCCCAGGGGGATCGAATGCTTCTCACTCGTTCGCCGGGACGAGGGGGGGGCTTGGTATGTGTGTGCGTGGTATACCCTGGTGGTTTTCGCTCCTACCCACGTATCCGGTGTCATGGAACGCAACTTGCTGAGGGGACCGGCAACGAGATGTCGCGAGAAAGTCATGGAAAGGGAAGTGCAATGAATAGCCGATGGACGCAGAGACCCGGAGGGTCCGGATGGGGGCGCGCAGCGCTCATGGTTCCTCTTGCCATCGCTCTCGCCCTTGGTGCTGGTGCGTGTGAATCCTCCTCGGACGGCGACGGAACGCCCGGGGGCACCGACCCGTCCGACATCCCAGGCGGCAAGGCGGACAACCCCAACGAGGTAGCTTTCGGCGGCTTGACGATGCAGGCCATGCCCGAGCAACCGGGACGGTTCGACGTCGCGCGTACGCCGGGCGGTGACTGGTTCTTCCGCCTCATCGGCCCCGGAGGGGACGCCTTCCTGACCAGCGGTGCGTACCCGCAGAAGATCTCCGGCGTGAACGCCCAGCTGAGCGTCGAGGAGAACGGTGTGCTGCTCGAGAGGTACAAGGTCGCGTCGATCGGCCCGGAGGAGTGCAGCTTCGAGCTTCGTGCCGCGAACAACCAGACCATCGCGTTCGGACCGGTCTTCCGTGACTGTGCGGAAGCGGACGCGCGCATCCAAGCCACGCGCGATCTGGTGGCCGGCGTGCTGCAATACAAGGCCGCCGTCTCCGAGGGTGCCCGATTCGACCTTTGGAAGGAACCCTCCGATGCCAAGTGGCGCTTCGAGCTTCGCGCCGAGGACCGCCGCGTCCTGCTCGCGTCCCAGACCTATACCTCACGCACCAACGCGATCACGGGCATCGAGTCCGTTCGCACGAACGGCAAGCTGTCCGAGCGGTATCGCGTGGTGGCCCAGCAGGATGGCAGCGTGACCATCAGCCTCCGGGCCGCCAACGGTCAGGAGATCGCCCAGAGCGGTCCCTACCCGGCCCAGGAACAGGCCGATGCGGTGATCGGTGAATCGGTCGGGCTGCTCCTCAGCGAGCGTGTCGGGAACCCTTGGTGATGACGACAGGAAAAAGGGACAGAACCATGGCTACGCGAACTTCTCTACGCCGCCTCACCTCCACCCTCCCGCTCATTGCGCTGACGGGCGCCTTCGGATGCATGCAAGGCCAGGACTTCGATGACGAGGTCCTCGGCCAGTCGCAAGAAGCCGTCGTCGACGTCTCCCACACCGCGGTCGAGCGGCAGTCGATCGGCAATTGCTGGCTGTACGCCGCTGCCACCTGGGTGGAGTCGATGAACCTCTCCTACCTAGAGGCGCAGCCCGCCGGCGGCACTGGGGGAGCCCACACCTGTGAGCATCTCTTCTGCGACGAGGGCGCCAAGCTCACCAACGGCTGCATGCCCGCAGAGACCGACCACGCGGCATGCCTCGTCAAGATCTGCGAGGAAGACTCCTACTGCTGTGACACGGCTTGGGATGACGTCTGCGTCAAGCACGTCACCGAAGGACGCAAGTGCGCCGCTACCCTGTGCGAGGCCCCGCCGACCGGACCTGCGCCCGAGCTCGAACCTCTCGACATCTCCCAGTCCTACTGGACCTACTGGCACTGGTTCGACCAGATCGGCGGGTACATGTCCGACGACGAGATCTCCACGGGCGGGAGTACCTGGACCTCGAACTCCATCATGCGTGACCGCGGCCTCATGAAGGGCGCTGACTTCGTTCCCGCGGATACCCAGAACGAGATGAGCTCGCGGCAGTCTGCTGCCTTGAGCCGCCTGAACACCGCCCTCAAGAGCGGTCAGCTGTCCACTCCGGAAGCCCGTCGCGATGGCGCGCTCGTTCGCCAAGTCCTCGACGAGGCCTGGGAGCTGTCCGACGAAGTCCGTGCGCAGCTCGATCAGGTGTTTGGCAAGGACGGTTCCCAGAACCTTCGCTCGGGGGCGAGCGTGGCGGGTACGAACATCATCGACGCCAACGCGCTCCCCGTTCGGTACGCCAAGCGCACGAACGGCCAGATCGAGTACAAGGACACCACGCTGACGGAGGCCATCCGCGAGTGGCAGAACTTGCGCTACCCATCGAGCGCGTCGGCCCAGCGGGACACGCTCGTTCGGGTGCAGCGCGCGCTTCACGCCCGTCAGCCGGTGGGAGTCACCTGGAACGTGGACTTCAACGCGTTGGAGAACGGCCAGAACGAGCGTCGCGGCTCCTTCAACATGCAGACGCTGAACAACGCGGGCCGGCCCGGCAGCCAGGGCGGTCACATGACGGTCCTCGAGGACTACGAAGCCGAGACCGAGGCCCACGGCGTGCTCGCGGCAGGCGTGACGCTCGACCCGCAGAAGCCCGAGGATGCCGCGAAGCTCGAGGCGGCCTTGCTGCCCACCACCAAGATCAAGTTCCTTCGCACGAAGAACTCCTGGGGAGGGGCTCGCCCCGACCGCGCCTTCTCCGCCGGGTTCCCGGGCTACCACGACCTGTGGATGGACTACCTCAACGGGCCGTTCAAGTGGTGCCCCGATACGAAGAACGCCACCAACGAGACCTGCACGGGCGAGACGCAGGGCCTTCGCGAAATGCTGATGCCCCCCGGCTTCTGACCCCCCCTCCCCGCTTGCTTACTCCCCCTTCAGCTTCTCCGACGCTTCCTTCATCCCCGCCAGCAACCCATCCGCCTTGCGCTCGTCGTAGAAGTACTGGTGACGATCGCGCTGGGCCCGAATGTCCTTGTCCAACGTGCCGTCGGGACGCAGGAAAAACGTGCGCGGGATGTACTCCCCGTCGACCGCGTACTGGCGGCTGAGTTCCCTGTTCTTGTCCTTGTCGAGACGGATCATCACGAAGCCCTTCGCTTGCTCCGCGACCCGCGGGTCCCGAAAGACGCGGCTGTAGGTCTTGCAGTGCGGGCACCAAGTCGTGAAGAACACGAGACATACGGGCTTGCCCTCCGCCTTGGCGGCCACCAGCCCTTCCTCGTAGCCCATCCACCCAATCGCCTCGTCGTTCCAGTCCTCGCCCGCGGTCTTGCGCGGCACCGTCGAGGACTCTTCGCCGTCGGGCGATGCCCGGCTACCGGAATCGCACCCTGCCAAGGTCCCCAGCACCAGGGTGGCGATCGAAATCCAGCGGACGCGTGGGAGGGTCATCGGGGAAAGAAGGTCAAGCATTCACCCACCTCTTCGTTGAGCGTCTCGAAGAACGCACGACCGGACTTGTCTTCCTGGGTGAACCGCTCGAGCGAGGCCGCCCCCTGTGCAAGGCCCGTGAGGCCGATGCCCGCCTGGCCGCAGAAGAAGATCGCGCCGAGCCCGACCTGTCCGAAGGCGATCGCCCCGCAGGCGAGCTGACCGACCCCGAACAGCAACCCCAGCCCAATCACCCCGATGGAGATGACGCCCACGCCTCCACCCAGGACCATCACACCCGAACCCATGCCGATCGTCAGGATCGCGAACTTCTCGACGTTGGCGTCGACGTTCACGGCAACCACCGGCACGCCGAGGAACTTCGTGAGGGACACTCCCTGATCGTCCAGGGGCGAGGAGATGCCCAGCGCGAGCGCGGTCACCGCAAGCACACCGACGATCAACCAGAATCGGACCATCCCTTTCATGCCCGGATGAGGGTACCATGCGCTCCGATGCGGGAGGCGCAGCATCTTTTCGCACAAGTTCCCACGCTCGACGGGGTCGAGCAGACGGCGAGGTCGGCCGGTGCGATGCAGCTGCGTCACGGCTCGTTTCAGGCTCCCTGGTCTCACGTCCCGGAGCTGTTCGTCGAACGGGTCAAGCGCTGGGTGGGATCGGTGCTTCGGTGGTCGGCGCGGGCGGCCTTGCTGTCTCCGCTTCTCGTCGCACTGCGGTTCGGTCCACGGGAGGTCGGCGATGCAGGGGTCGTGATCGTGGTGGCTCTGGCCGTGACGTTCTTCTCGCTGCTGAACCTGTTCGTGCTTCTGAGCTTGCTGTCCTACCGAGCAAGGAAGCGCGCCGGCTTGGCGCCGGTCTTCCGGCTGCCGTTCGACCGCGAGGGTCATGACGTGCTCGGGCTCACACGGGGAGGGGATGACGCGGGGGGGATGGTTGCCCCGGGTTCACGCGTTCGCGTCGCTGGGGTGTTGCGAGGGGTGGCCGGCGGAGCTCGCGGCGCCACGCTCCTGGAGGAGTTCTGGTGGCCCACCGAAGCTCGGCTGACCGAGTCCATGGAGTTCGTCCTCGACCGAGGCGACCTACCCCTCGTGGTCCTCGAGGTCGAAGCCGCGCCCGTGGTCATTGCGCCCCCGCAGGTCAAGGCGCCGTCGGAGCTCATCATTGACCCGGCCACCATGGAGTTGCTCTCCATCCCGAGGTCGCCCGGCGGGGCCTGCGCGCACGTGCGTCTCTGCGACGGGGACGAGGTTGTGCTGGTCGGCACGGTGGAGAGAGTGGGGCTGATCGAGGAACGTTTCACCGCCGCGGCTTCGCCAGGGGGGGCTGGCCCCTACCGTGGCGGTCCCCAACGCACGGGAATCGTGATCCGTTCCTCCTACGACAGCCCCGCGTGCTTTGTGCTGACCCGCGCTCGCTTCGCGTGAGGTCAGGTCGCGGCGGCTTCTCTCAGGAACCTTGCGATCGCGTGGTTGGTGTACGTGGGGTTGTCCTGGCCCGCGTTGTGGGCCGCCCACGGGATCGTCTCGTACCGCGCGCGGGGCTCGCGTGCGGCCCAAGTCGGTGCGAGCGTTCGGATCAACCCGCCGCCCACGACCAGGTCCCATCGGCCGTGCATGATGACCAGCGGGCACCCGATCCGATGGTCGGGCTCGTGGTGGAACCCACGCAGCAGCGCAGCCCACACCGCACG